>OGGT01000993.1_pt1 | contig 10789 bp, 10 predicted proteins | sample 1571311 | NCBI WGS metagenome assembly OGGT01 (sample SAMEA2581931, study PRJEB24529) | metagenome | biome: Human gut stool | place: China | collected 2011
GCAGGAAGGAACGGCAGCCCATCGGCGCTTTGAAGGAGCCGGTGATCTTCACGATGTTCTCGTAGAAGATGACGTCCGGGTACATGCGCTTGGTGGCGCATTCGAGGGCCAACTGCTTCAGGTCGTAGTTCGGGTCGCCCGGATCGGCGTTCACACCGTGCTTGATGGTGAAGACGAGCTTCGGGAAGATGGCGGTGTGATGCTCGGAACCAAGGCCGCGGATGCGGTTGAGGAAGATGGCGCGCTGGATTTCGCGCGCGAACCAGTCGGTGCCGAGACCGAAGCCGACGGTCACGAACGGGGTCTGGCCGTTGGACACACGGTTGGAATTGATCTGGTATTCCATGGTCTGCATGGCGTCGTAGATGGCCTTGCGGGTCTGGATCTTCGCCCAGATCTCACGCAGCTGCTGCAGACGGTCGGACGTCTTGTCGAACGGCTCGTCCATCGGCAGTGCCGGACGGTCCTTTTCGAAATGCAGGCGCTTCGGCTCGACGGCCTTGGCCATGCGCACCTGACGTTCGGCGATCTCGATCGGCAGATCGTCGGGCATGATCTCGTGGGCCTGCTCAAGGAACTTGTCGTAATCCTTCTTGGCGTATTCGGCGAAATGCTCGTCGGCGCGGTTGGCGGTCTGTCCGCCGTACTGGCTGGGCGTTGCCGAGGGTGAAGCCGTTGGCGAGCATATCCCAGTAGTTCGGCAGCGAGCAGTTGGACTGCGCGGTGAACGGCGAGTAATCGGCGTCGTGGAAGTGGATGTCGCCCTTCATGTGGGCGTTGGACACCGCGTCCGGCAGCATGGAGAAGGCGGACGCCTTGGACACCGCGCCGGCCAGCAGGTCACGCTGGGTGGAGTAGACGTTGGAGTCCTTGTTGGCGTTCTCACGCACCAGAGCCTCGTCGCGGTCCACCAAGCGGCGCACGGCCTCGTTGATGTCCGTGGCCTTGGCGCGCTCGATGTCCTTGTTCAGACGGTAGTTGGTGTAGGTGCGGGCCACGTCGTACAGATGGTCCTCGATGAGCCCATGCTCCACGAGGTTTTGGATGTCCTCGATCTTCGCCGGACCGTTGTAACGGTCCTTGATTTCGGCCTCGACCTGATTGGCGATGTCACGAATCAGCCGTTCCTCCTGAGGACCGATTTTCTTGTTGAGGTCGGCGAAAGCCGATTTCACCGCGCTGATGATGTTGATCGGATCGAAATCGACCACACGCCCGTCGCGCTTCTCGACAAGCACCTTGACCATTTCCGGCGCGTTCTCGGTTTCGGTCGCAACGCCTTCCAGAGTCTGGGTTTCCATGTATATTTCCTTTCCGGGCCGGACCCATCCGGCCAGGTTTCATGCTTCGTCCGCATGCCCGTTCGTACCTACAGATGCACACTCTACGCCAAGGTCGGCACTAAATGTAGTGTCACCACGCCGCTAGAGAAACTATATATTCTACTTTTGGCGAGATTTCGCCATTTTTTGCCTTGTGTGACAAAAGTAACGATTTCATCTCGGAGTGTCGTTTTGACACAGCCCCACATACCGTACTATCTTCACGCACGGAGCATTCGCAACACTCGAACATATGTTCCATTTGTCCGCAAGATGATGGAATCTTGACTTATGACTTGGAACCCGGATTACAACCCACCGACGGCACAGCAGACGTCGAAGCCGCTGCCCCGTCTGGCGTCGGAAACCACCGCCGACAACCCTTGGCCGGTGAGCCTGCTCAGCGAGAAGTTCTACACGGCGGTCGAACGTTGGCCCTCCGTATGGGTGGCCGGGCAGATCACGCAGATCAACACGCGTCGTCAGGGAAGCGCCTACATCACGCTGCGCGACGACCAGCAGGACATCGCTATGGAAGTCAACGGCTTCGGACGGTTCGCCGCGGCGGCGGCGCCGTTTGTGCAGGGCGACCGTGTCATCATCCACGGCAAGCCGAACGTGTGGATGAAGCGCACGTCGCTGTCGTTGCGCGGCGACGCGATCATCGCGGCCGGCGCGGGCGGCAGTCTGAAGGCCATGATCGACGAGCTACGCAAGAAGCTTAAGGGAGAAGGTCTGTTCGACGCCGATCGCAAGAAGCCGTTGCCGGAATTTCCGCATTGCATCGGCTTAATCTGCGCGCCGCAGGCACGTGCGGAAGGCGACGTCATCACCAACGTGCGTCTGCGTTGGCCCGTCGTCGGCTTCAAGGTGACGCATGTGCACGTGCAGGGCGAGCAGTGCCCGTCGGACGTGGTAGCGGCCATCCGGCAGCTGGATGCCGATCCAGATGTGGATGTGATCATCGTGGCGCGTGGCGGCGGCGCTTTCGAAGATCTGATTGGCTTTTCCGATGAGAACGTGGTGCGCGCCGCGGCGGCGGCCCACACTCCCCTGATTTCCGCCATCGGGCATGAGGACGATTGGACCCTGCTGGATTTGGTGGCCGACCTCAGGGCCTCCACGCCGACCGACGCAGCGAAGAAGGTCGTGCCGGACGTGCATGAGCAGATGCAGCTGATTCAGGTGAACCTGGACCGCATGCGCGTGCGCATCGACGCCACCGTCTCCAACGAGACCAGGCTTATCGAAGGCTACGCGAACCGTCCAAGCCTCACCCAGCCGCTCACCATGTTGGAACCGCATCAGCGTTTCCTTGATGACGCACGCACAAGAATGCGGATCGGTCTGACCCGTATTCTTGACGACGCGAGCCTGACCATCGAGAAAGCGCACGCGTCGCTGACCGCGCTCAGCCCGCAATCCACCCTCAACCGAGGCTATGCCGTGGTGCAGGGAGCGGACGGTCATGTAATCGACGATGCGAACGCCGTGAACACCGGCGACCAGCTCACCATGACATTGAAGCACGGCGTGATCGTGTCCGAAGTCACCACCGTAACGAAGGAGTAGCAATGACCAACGAAACCACCCCCGCATCCAGCCTGACTGACAAGGAACGCGAAGCCATCGCACAAATGCCTTATGAAGAGGCTCGAGATCAGCTCATTCAGGCTGTGCAGGCACTTGAAGCCGGCGGACTCAACCTTGACCAGTCCATGCGCCAGTGGGAGCTTGGCGAAGCCCTCGCCAAGCGCGCCCAAAGTCTGCTCGGCGAAGTGCGTGCCAAGCTTGACGCAGCACAGGCGGAACAGGCCACTGCGGCCAATACCGCTGGAACGCAAGACAATCTGGCCTGAGCATCCCAAAATACCGTCAATATAGCATTTTCATGACTGTGCGCCACACGTTTTTACAAGGCGTTATGTGGCGTACAGTCATACCGAAATTCCGGATTTCTTCGTTTCAGCACCACACTCGTCCGGAATGTGTGTAGAATGAAGATTCGTTGCCTCAGTAGCTCAGTGGATAGAGCACTTCTCTCCTAAAGAAGGTGTCGTAGGTTCGATTCCTATCTGGGGCACTTTATTTTATGCGGATACGCAGCCGATACGTAGTTGCGCCGACACTCTTCTCACACGTCGAATTGCACGGTTGCCAGCAACGCCTTGTGATCACTTCCATCGATTTTCAACGATTTGACCCGACCGGCCAACATGCCGGAATCCAATACGATATGGTCAATGCCCGCAAACGTCGGCACATAATCGATATTCGCAGGCCACGTGAACACCAATCCCCCAGCCGCCTGCTTGGCCGCATCCGTAAACCGCGCTCCCAAGAAATTGCGGAACGGCGTATGATCGTCGGTCGCATTGAAATCACCCATGAACACGTACCTGCGAGACGTATCGTATCGAAGCCGTCCAAGCTCATCCAACGAACGCTTCCACTGCTGCCAATACCCATCGGTCGGAGACGTGGTATGCACTGAAACGAAACGAATCTGCGTCTGACCATCATTGAACGCAACCGTGGCCCCTGGCATGAACGACGCGCTCGAATCAACATCATCATCAGCCGGATCACCAAGCGGGCTTGCCGACCACAAACCATTGCCATACACGCCGTCTGAACTTGCCACCTGCGCATACGGCAGCAAATCGCCAATACCAGCCTTGTTCAACTCATCCACGAAAGCATCGGTCGTTTCCTGCAATGCCAACACTTCCACGCGCTCGCTACGTACCACATCAACGATTTCCTGAGCGTCGGCATGCCCTTTAAATACGTTGCACGTCATCAAACGGGCGTAATCATCCTGAGTATTGGCGGACGCTCCTGAAACCGCCGCGATCGCAGCACGCGGAAGCTTCGTCTCATTGTAGAAAAACGGATACTGCCACCATACTTGCAACGCGATCGCTGCAATCGCAAGCAATACCGACATTGTTCGTTTCGAAACAATACCGCAAACCAACGCGATTACTGCAAGAATCGCAAACCAAGGTACCAATGAAACGATAATGGGAACATACGGCCACGCCTGAATCTCAACAGGCAGTATGTGCGAAACCGTGCCCAGCAAAGCTGCGATCGACAGAATACCAGCCAGAAAACCGCATATGACATTACGTACGCGATGCGACTTAGCTTTCTTCAACGTGCGAATAGGCTTAACAGCCTTCGCCTGCGCTATACGCGGTTTCACTGGCGCACCCGACCGTGCCATACTTCCTCCAATATGGGCATTGCGTTCAAACAGTCGTCAAGGCCAAGCCCATGGACGAACGCCATCGATAATAATGCGTTTTACGGTAGCACCGTGCCCATGAGCGCTCTCTCGTAACAGCATCTCCAAAACCGACGGCATTGCCAACCTATCAGCACATGTTCATCGGCATCATCACCATTGCCGTACAGCAAGAATACCCCTCAACACATGCCAAGCATCTAAATAATCCTTCAAAACTCAAGGAAACTAGAAAAAAACACTCAACCTTGCCCAACACCCCCTACAACCTTAAAATAAGGTCATGTCTAGAAGCAAAGACTCAACTTCATTGGGAATCGTGTATAGCGACCCCCTAGCATTATGGGCGCTGGATTTTCTTATCCGCCGACAACACGCTCCGCTTGATATCATCTGGACATATTCATCCGGAAAAGAGGTTTTACAAAATATCGACAACTTCGAACACCCCCAAGCCATGCTTATCGATCTTGACTTACTCGATATTAATTACTCCATTCTTTCACGCCGCATCAAACTCATCGATTCCAATATCGGAACAGTAGGAATCGCATCTTCCTTACCGCAAGAAAGTTTAGAAGCACGGAATACATCACAAATTAATCTAATAGTTCACAAAAAAGATTCCATCGAAGAGATAATCAGAGCTGTCGGAAGCGTCTCAAACCATCCTAAGCTAATGCATTGGACATCAAAAGATCAAGCATCACCATTGTCCAAGAAAGAGCTTCAAATAATACGAATGACCGCTCGGGGATTCACCTACGCATCAATAGGACGTCAGCTCCACATCAGCGAACAAACCGTAAAAACTTACATACGCCGTTCATACATCAAACTTGGAGTGCATACCCGTTCAGAATGCGTTGCTCTCTGCTCATCCCAAGGATGGCTCATCTAGGAATGCCAGCCATCATGCAGTACATACTTTCGTGTGACAGAGCCTGTACGTTTAGACACAGACCAAGAGACTTCATTGGATTAACATTGAAGCACAGAGAAAATCTCCCTGTTCAACGAAGAGAAGGGACATCATGAAAAAAGTATCCATTCATGCTGTTCAGCGATTATTCTGGATTCTTGTCGCTGTAATCGCATGCAGTTTAACAACATTGCTCATCACGCCGAGGCAGGCACAAGCCCTGTCTGGCAATTGCTCCGCAGAAATGGTTTACGATGCCGTCGGAACGCGTGGCAAAGGTCGTTGCTCCTCACTCGGCTCCGACACTAAAGCTCAAGTAACACTTGACATTAGCATCGGCGTGGATCGTCACTCGGCCTGGTTCACGAAAACCAACACAGATTATTACACATCATATTGGGTGAATAATGGTCAAGGACTTAATGGTTTTCCACGTTCTGCGCGAGTAGATCTCGCTCCACGTTAATCCCATGAAAGAGTGTGGTATCGCATCACATTTGGCGCGACACCACACTCTTTTTCTTTTCTCACCAAAGAAGCATTAAATGATGGCAATTACAGGGATGCATTAGAAAGGGGATTTAATGCTGGAACTTGACCACGTGGGGTTTTCGTATGGAAAACGTCTGATTTTAGACAATGCGAGCGCATTATTCGAAGAAGGTTCGACAACGGCAATAATGGGACCTTCCGGCTCAGGAAAGACCACTTTGCTGCGTTTGATGGATGGTTCTTTACAACCGGACACTGGCTCCGTCACCATTGATGGCGCAAATGTCAATTCCATTGATCGAAAAAAACTTCTCGGATCTTTATGCATGCGCATATTTCAGGATTACAGGCTCATTCCATATCTTGACGTGCGAGAAAACATCATGTTGGCGTTTGAAGCGACGCATAAGAACCTCGGACAAACCAAGATTAAGGAAACTTCCCGCGCTGAAAACAACACAATCGATAACTTGCTTGAAGAAGTGCATTTAGCAGGCTATGCAAACCATTTGGCTGGCCAATTGTCAGGAGGAGAGCAGCAACGTGTGGCCATCGCACGCGCGATCGCCATGAAACCACGTGTGATTCTCGCGGATGAACCCACCGGCGCGCTTGATGAGGAAAATACGCAGGCAATCGCAACATTGCTTTCAGATATTGCCCACAAAGAGCGATCCATTGTCATAATCGCAACGCATGACACTACGGTCGCGCAGCACAGTGACCGCATTGTTCGCATTCAGGATCACAAGTTGGTGGAGCAATGAATGGCATGCCTTACCACAGCACTGGAATCACGAGGCACGTTACCTCTGGATATTTGAGATTCCATCCGATGCTCACCATCTCACTCTTTGTGGTGGCATTATTGTCGGCGATGCTACCCGTGGTGGCCTTGAACAGCTTGGATCTATACGTACAGGCCGCCAAAGAAGGCGCAGCAGGTCAATCCGGAGGGTACACATATCAAATTTCAGGAGGCAGCAACGATGTAGCCGAAGAACTCAGACAACAAGTCCAAAACGGTAAGGCCATCGGCGTCAAATCCACACAAGGATCAGTAGGCCTCACCTCCGCCAGCGGCTCTTCACGAAACACCATCGCAGACATAACTTTCCTAACAGGCCCCTCACGATATGGCACGCTCATCGAAGGGCATCAGCCGTCGCAAAAAAACGAAATCTCCCTGTCTCGGGCCGCAGCTGAACAAATTGACGCCCAGCTGGGAGATATAGTCACCGTGCAATGTGACGATTCCGCATTATCAAGCGACTATAAGCTCATTGGCATCACCGTCGATGCTGCGAACACCAACACCGTGTACGCAACAGCAGTGTCTTCCAAAGACAATCTCCAAAACATACAAATGTGGCTCACCGACGATGACGCTACTGTAAATCAGGGAGAAGTCGCAAAAGAGAGCGCAACCAACAATGTCAATATCGGATACATCAAATCGACAATACGAAATGCCGAAGAAACGGTTCGTACTCGCGATCTGCCAGGATGCCAATGGTACGGAATAGTTCTGTTCCTTTGCTTGCTGTGCGTACATATCGCAGTAATGACAGCATTCTTCCGAGCAGGTCAGTGTTCCGGAGATGCTGTGGTAGAAGCTCTGGTAGCTTGCGGATTCCCCCTCACCACCAGCAGATGGACAGTGTTTCGAGGATTGCTTATTTGCACAATACCCGGAGCCGCAATCGGCATCGCAGCCGGATATGCGGTATTCGGTCTTAGCTACAGGACCATAGGCAGCATATTCGCCCAATATTGGGAATGGCAACCATCAGCAACTTCCCTGCTGTCCATCTTTTTTGTAGCAGCGATTTTGCTGTGCTCGCTATGCTTGACATGGTTGGTTTTGTTTTTCCGCATGTCCTTTAAGCATGACATCACAACCAGAAACGCATTATGGTACATCATTCCTTCCTCGGCCGTTCTGCTGTTTTCTTGTGTGGCGATAGAACGTTATCATGCAGCCGCATGGCCGTTTGGCGGATCAGTGGGATCGGTCATGGGGGCTTGCGCTCTGGGTCCTATGCTCCTTTCACTACCTTGGCTTTTCCGCACGCCAGCACAATGCAGTGCGGTAGAACGTACACGAAGTTTGTCTGCCCCAATATGCGCATTGGCACTCCTGCTCTTGGGAGTCAGCTCATTGTTCAGCGGGCAAATGATGATAGCGACAGGCAATTCGGATAATGGGCTGTTCATCGCCGATTATTTGACTCAGGATGACTTGAACTATCTTGCCGGCAAATATCCCGAGACTCTAGATAAAGCCGTTGTACTCACGGCACCGGATGAATCCCGGCATCTGGTCCGCGCCGCGACTTCCCATGCTTACGATTGCGTCACTCAACATGGTTCCGACGATGCGGATTGCTACTCAGATTCCGATAATGAAACCACTGTCATGCTTGTTGATAGCAACTCATCTTTAGCCGGTAAAACCAACGATGTTCATATTGCCGAAGGCGGTAACACTGGCATCATTCTCATTGATCCAACAACCCAAAAAATAACTCAGGCAGCACAAGTTCCCACCGAGGGCACCGACTCGCTGCTCAATGATTACACCATGCCCGGCGTGGTTCTTGGAATCGACTCACCGCAGGCAAAGACGCTTGGACTTGCACCGAGCAACCGGCATACTCTCGTTATTACTGATTTCCCGTCAATCGCTTCCGGCGTTCGCGATTCGATCCGATCCGACATCATTAACCGTTGCGGGTATGCATTCATTACCGAACACGACACCACCTCTTACCGCTCCTACATGGCACGCGCCATTGCCATACCAGCTTTGGCCACAATTATCAGCGGCCTGACATTCGCCGCATTGGCCATATCAACCCGTCAATCGCAGTCAGCGTTACGCTGGACGCTTCAAGAATTCGGTGTGTCACGATTCCAGCTCATGCGCTTGTTCAGACCTTTGGGAATAACCATGTCGTTGGGATCAACCATAGCCGTATTCTTGGGGTGGCTGGGCTCGCATCCTTGGATTGTTGCGCCCGCGAACGAATTCGGCACCACAGGCTGGTGGTGGCTCATACCGCTACCCATCATTTTTATTGAAACGGCATTGTTCTGTTGGTGGTTTTCGCTGCCTGAGCGCCGCAATCAGTGACCCTCGGATTCGCCTTCACACATAACCGGACCATAATTGGACTTGGGCGAATCGCGCAATGAAAAATCCCGAGGAGCGGCGCTCAACTCGGGATTCAAAAAAGTTTAAGTGCGGCGACTTGCTACTCTCCCACACCCTCTCGAGTGCAGTACCATCGCCGTGCTAGGTCTTAGCTTCCGGGTTCGGAATGGGACCGGGCGTCTCACCTAGGCTATGATCACCGCAAGAGAAAACAATACGCGAACATGCGGCAATCGGCAAACTTCGGCGTGTCGCGCACTGCAATCGCATTCCCCAATCGCCAATGATCGCCAGTAATCGCGCGAATGCAGGCAATCGCAATGCATATGCGCTACAGTCGAAGCAATGCCGCAACAATTGCGGCGTGCTTACGAAAGAAGGCCAGCAATGACGATCGCCTCCTGCGGTTCCGTTTCCGCAACCACTTTGGGTCTGCCGAATTCCACTGCGATTCCCGCCGAGAAGGCGAGGCTGCCGAAAGGCCTGTTCGTGGCGAAGATTCCGGTTTCCGCCAAAACAAAGCAGCGATTGGCGAACGACATCGAATCAATCACCATGCTGTCGCTGCTGCAGGCGCGCAACACGAAGCTTGCCGCCGGTACGCGCGTGCCGGAAATACTGGTGATCGGCCTGCGTTTGCATCGTCGAATTGATTGCGATGCAACGCAAGTCGGGCATGCTGTTCGTTTGCGTACGCGACGCCGATTTCGAAGGCACGACGCGTCAGGAGTGCGCGTTCGCCGTCCGTCGAGCGCTGCCGGCACGTGCCGGGCACACGACCACATCCAAGGTGTTCGCTTCCGATTGGCAGCCGGCCGGCGAGGCCACGCTGAACGCCACGGATCCGGCGGTCGATTCCATGGACGCCTTGTGGGAGTCGCTATGCTCGCAGGTGATTCTGGACGACCCCTCCCCCATCGACGTGAACACGCGTCTTGCCCGACGCATGCAGATTGCACAGCTCACCGCGCAGGTCGACAAGCTCACCCGCGACCATCAGCGTGCCAAGAATCCCGAACAGCGCAATGAAATCTACGCGAAACTGCACAAGATGAAGCGCCAGTTGGAGGAACTGCAAGGGCAATAATACCGCCATAATACAAAGCTCGGCTGTAATCGTTGTGATTGCATGCGATTACAGCAACCGCAACGCCTACAGCCGAGCCGTAAGCGAGGTTTGGCAACGTGACCAAAGCGCGCTCTCAACAACGCGCCACAGCCGCGAAGCCGCTAGAAACCAAGTCTGGTGCGGCCGAACTGGTCAAGCCAGCGCAGAATCGCGCCTTCACGCAGCGCCCACGGGCAGATTTCGATTTCCTTGACGTCAAGCGCCTTCATGATCTCATCGATCACCAGGCCGCCGCCGACGATCTGATACGTGCGTTCCGGCGTGACGCCCGGCAATGCGGTGCGCTGGTCCGGGGCGATGGCCGCAAGACGCGGTAGCCAATCCTCGAGCTGGTCGATCGTCATGATCGACGTGTCCACACGGCCCGGTTGGCGCATCACCGCACCGGCGAGACGGGCCAGGGAGCGAATCGTCTTCGACGTGCCCACGGCATGCATCGGATGCTTCGACTTGGGGAACGCCTTGACCATTGGCTCGAGGATCTTGCGGATGTTCTTGCGGGCAGCTTGCAGAT
>OGGT01001001.1_pt1 | contig 10720 bp, 7 predicted proteins | sample 1571311 | NCBI WGS metagenome assembly OGGT01 (sample SAMEA2581931, study PRJEB24529) | metagenome | biome: Human gut stool | place: China | collected 2011
TGTCCGACTCAGAAACTACAGGAACTGTATGGACAGCCTGCAACATACGGTCTAGACAATCAGCCTGCTCTTCTTTCATCAGCCCGCTCAGATAGAATACTTCGCTGTTCAAATGAATGTCATATTCACTCCAGCTATGACAGGATTCTTTTCCTAAGAATGGAACGGAAGGTGTACGCCCATAAATCGTAATAAAGCTTGCCGGCTGAGTATGATGAATAGAAGTAAAAACAGAATCTTCACGAAGCGAATTATTATCCTTCACCGCATCAATCACCTGCTCTATCAGTTTTTTCTGATAGCTGACCACTACCAGTCCGTCTGTAGTGTACACTGACAGATATCGCGTAGAACTGAGCGGATAAATTTCTATTTTCTTACCGCGATAAGTTTCTTTCTTGGGTACGAAATCAGCACCATGCTTCCCTTTTACCGCCTCAATAAGCTGGTGTTTCCCTTCTTTTCCTATGCGGAAATAAGCCACCACATCCATGGCAGTATGAGGACGATGAAAACTAATTACTACATGATTCATTTGATAGGAAAGCCCATGGGCTGCTGCAGAAGAATAACGGCTCAAATCACTCAAGATGTCATTCATTAAGCCCGCACGATGAAGCGTGTCCAACTGGGAAGAATATGCAGCCTGCGAAAAGACATGCATAAAATTATCAATGTTATCCGTTTCAAGAATACCCGCACAATCTTTAGGAATAAATTCAAAAACATCCACACGGCTTTCCTTATCGGCCATACTTAAACGGGCAAAACCATAAAAAGCAATCCCGATACAAAAAAGTACCACGGAAAGCACTACTCCCAATTTTATAACCGAACGAATTTGCATCACACTTCACCTATTTCAGGCAAAGATAGCAAAAACTTTTTAAAAAGTACAAACAAAAACGAAAGTTTTTATTGAATACTATTTACATTGTTTCAGTTTTTCAGCCAATTCAGCCCGAGAAACTCCCAACTCCAACGCTTTTTCGTACGCCTCTCGTGCTTCTGCCTTTTTTTTCTGCTGCAAACAAATATCTCCCTTCATCACATAGCAAGAAGCATCCCGCGGGTCAAGTTTCAAGACTTCATCTAAATCGAACAAAGCAGCCTCTGCCTGTCCGTGTTCCCACTCCATATTGGCCCGCATCCGAAGTATGGATACATCACGAGGGTAATCTGAAACCAGCAGGTTCATAGCGTCCATCGCCGACTGATGCCGTCCTTCCTTCTCATCCAGCATGATAATCCCGATACGTGCTGTCTTGTTTTTCACATCCTGCTCCAGCACTACATTGTAGTCCACACGTGCTTCTTTATATTCGCGACGTTGCATGTAAATATAGGCACGAAAAAGACGGGCTTCCAGATTTTTGGGTAAAAGGTCTATCACATTACAATAATCCAGATAAGCCTTTTGCATCAAATCTTTTTCCAGATAGAGAGCAGCCCGGTTCAATAACATGGTGGTAGAATAGGGTATGATATTCAGTGCTAACGTATAGGATTCAATGGCCTCATCCGTCTTTCCCATGCGCTTCTGCACCGTACCTAAATTCGAAAACAGCAGGGCATTCCGGGCATTATCCGGTTCCATTTTCAGTGCTTGCCTGAAAAGACGTTCCGCCTGCACAAGACTGTCCTTTTTCACACAGTCCATTGCCTGCTCTACCACATCGTTATATGACTGGGCCTGCAAAGGAAGACTGAGTACCCATACACAAAGAATACACACAATGTATTTCATTTCTTCTTTCGTTTGAATTTGTGACGAAGGTAGTATTTCTTCCTCTAACTCAGGAGGGATTACAATATTTTTTTGTAAGTTTGAACAATCATTAAACAGACAATTATCATGAAAATAGAAAAAGCCATTTTTGCCTGCGGATGCTTCTGGGGGGTACAACATCAGATGGAGAGAGCCAAGAGAGTTATTCGCAGCACAGTAGGATATACGGGAGGAAAAGAACAACACCCAACTTATCAGGAAGTAAAAGCACACACTACAGGGCATGCCGAAGCTGTATTAGTGGAATACGATGCGGAGCAGACCACTTACAAGGAATTATGCAAACTTTTCTTCGAGATACACGACCCGGCACAGACAGACGGACAAGGTCCTGACATAGGTCCGCAGTACCGAAGTGAGATTTTCTACCTGAACGAAGCGCAGAAAGCAGAAGCAGAAGCAATCATCCAGCTGTTAAGAGAAAAAGGCTACGAGGTAAATACCCGCCTTACTCCGGCATCCGAATTCTGGCCGGCTGAAGATTATCACCAGCACTATTATGACAAGACAGGAGGAGAACCTTACTGCCACATCCGAGTCAAGAAGTTTTAAACATAAAAAGGGAGGTCTGCCATGAAGCGACCTCCCTTTCTTCTATTTAATAAGATATTTCGTTTTACGCCTTCTTAATATAGTCTACAATCCAAGCACCAACTTCTTTGGTTCCATATTTTGCTCCGCCTTCTACCTGAATTTCCGGAGTGCGTACATTGGCATCCAAAGAAGCATCTACTACACGACGGATAAGTGCACCTTCCTCCTTACAATCGAAATATTCAAACAACATGGCTACGGAAAGAATCTGTGCCAACGGATTGGCAATATTCAGTCCCTTTGCCTGTGGCCATGAACCGTGAATCGGTTCAAACACCGGTGTGCTCTCGCCTGTAGAAGCCGAAGGCAACAAGCCCATTGAGCCGCTGATTACTGAACCTTCGTCTGTCAAAATATCGCCGAACGTATTTTCTGTAACCATTACATCAAAGAACTTGGGTTCCTGAATCATCTTCATGGCTGCATTATCTACAAACATATAGTCGGTAGTCACTTCCGGGTACTGAGGAGCCATCTCCTGTGCAATCTGACGCCACAAACGAGAAGAAGCCAATACATTAGCTTTATCTACCACAGTCAGGTGTTTACGACGTTTCATCGCATATTCAAAGCCAACCTTCAAGATTCGTTCAATTTCCGGACGAGTATACATGTTTGTATCGTATGCCTTGTCATTATCCTGGTATTTTTCACCGAAATACATACCGCCTGTCAGTTCACGGATACAGAGAAAATCTGCACCGTCTACCAGTTCGGCTTTCAACGGAGATTTGTGTACCAGACACTTGAAGGTCTGTACCGGACGAATATTGGCAAAAAGTCCCAGTTTTTTACGCATAGCCAGCAATCCCTGTTCCGGACGTACCTTTGCGGTCGGGTCATTGTCAAATTTCGGGTCACCTACTGCTGAGAACAGCACGGCATCAGCATCCTTACAAATCTGATAAGTTTCTTCAGGGAACGGATCACCTACTTCATCGATAGCATGTGCTCCACAAAGTGCATATTTATAATCCACCTTGTGACCAAACTTCTCACAAACGGCTGTCATTACATCTACTCCCTGAACGGAGATTTCCGGTCCGATTCCGTCACCGGCTAATACTGCTATTTTAAAATCCATAATTGTATGCTTTTAATTTAAATCTTCTATCATGTTCAACATTTTAATTGTCGCCTTGATGGCTGCTTCTGTCTGGTCGGCATCAAATCCTCTTGTACGGAACTCCTTATCCTCATAATTCCAGGTGATAACAGTCTGCACAAAGGCATCCGTACGTCCGCCAGGAGGAATAGTCACAGCATAGTTCAGTAACATCGGGAATTTTCTTCCTAATGTACCTTTATATATCTTGCGCAACGCACGTACAAAAGCATCGTACTGTCCGTCGCCGCTGGAACTTTCCTGATAGGTTTTCCCGTTAATCTCAATGCTAAGCGTGGCCATCGGCTTCAATCCTTTGGCGAGGGTTACAAAGTAACTAAGCAATTTCACCTTATTCTGTATGCCATCGTGCTTCAACACGTCACTGATGATATACGGCAAATCCTCGGGAGTGACCAGTTCTTTACGATCGCCCAGTTCAATGATTCGTTCGGTGACTTTGCGCATGGATTCTTCATCCAGTTCCAGGCCCATACTCTCCAGATTCTTACGGATGTTGGCTTTCCCGGAATTTTTTCCTAAGGCATATTCACGCACACGTCCGAAACGCTCCGGAAGCAGGTCGTTGAAGTAGAGTTTATTCTTATTGTCTCCATCGGCATGTACGCCAGCCACCTGTGTAAACACACTCTCTCCCACAATGGGCTTGTTGGCCGGAATCGTCACACCGGAATAAGATTCCACTACACGACTCACATCATTCAAGCGACTTTCATCGATGCGCGTAATGGCATGAAAATGGTCTTTCAAGATAGCCTGCACACTGGCCAGAGGGGCATTACCGGCCCGTTCTCCCAACCCGTTAATGGTAGTATGCAATCCTTTCACCCCACTCAATACAGCTGCTAATACGTTACTTACAGCCAAATCATAGTCATTGTGCGCATGAAAATCAAAATGAAGGTCTGGATAACGCTTTTTCATTTTACGCATGAATTCGATGACCTGCAAGGGATTGAGAATTCCCAAGGTATCAGGAAGCATGAAACGACGGATACCGATGTCGCGCAAACCATCTACCAATCCGAATACATAGTCCGGTGAATCCTTAATACCATTACTCCAGTCTTCCAGATACAAATTGACTTCAAGCCCTCTTTCGTGCGCATAGTCTACCGTATTCCGTATGTCAGCCAGATGTTCCTCCAAAGTCTTCTTCAACTGATAGCGGCAATGCTTTTCAGAGCCTTTCGAAAGCAAGTTGATGACCTGTCCTCCCGCATCATGAATCCAGTCGACCGACATCTTTCCGTCAACGAATCCCAGGACTTCTACCCGCTGCAGTAAACCTCTGCGTGCAGCCCAGTCACAAATCATTTTTACTGCATTGAATTCACCATCCGACACGCGAGCTGAAGCAACTTCGACTCGGTCTACCTTCAAATCCTCCAGCAACAAACGGGCTATCATCAACTTCTCGTGAGGGACAAACGATACGCCACTGGTCTGTTCCCCGTCGCGTAACGTAGTGTCCATTATCTCTATTCTCGGATGATTATTCATAATCACTCTTTTTTACGGTCAGTTGCGTGCCTTTTCAAAAGCCTCTATCTTATCTTTGTTCTCTACCAAGAAGTCAATGTCATCCAGTCCGTTCATCAGACAATGCTTCTTATAGGCATTGATTTCGAATGTTTCAGACTTTCCAGTTGCCTTGTTGGTAATGGTCTGTGCCGGTAAGTTCACCTCTACTTCCGTCTGAGGGTCGGCTTCAATCGAAGCAAACAGCTCTTTCAAGAACTCTTCGCTTACCACCACCGGCAAAACAAAGTTATTCAGTTCATTGTTCTTATGAATATCGGCAAAGAAGCTTGAAACTACCACCCGAAAACCATATCCGGCAATAGCCCACGCAGCGTGTTCACGGCTGGAACCGCTACCGAAGTTCTTTCCGGCCACTAAAATCTGTCCGCTGTATTTAGAATTGTTCAGCACAAAATCCTTGTTCAACGAACCATCCGGATGATAACGCCAATCGCGAAACAAATTGTCTCCAAAGAATTTTTCATCGCGTGTAGTTGCTTTCAGGAAGCGTGCCGGGATAATCTGGTCAGTATCCACATTTTCCAATGGCAAAGGGATACAAGTACTTGTTATGATATTGAATTTCTGTTTCATGACACTCATTTTTTACATTAACGTTCTTGGATCTGTTATCACACCGGTTACGGCAGCGGCAGCAGCAGTCAACGGACTTGCCAGCAAGGTACGTGAACCCGGTCCCTGGCGTCCTTCAAAATTTCTATTACTTGTAGATACTGAATATTTTCCGGCAGGAATCTTGTCGTCGTTCATAGCCAGACAAGCGGAACATCCCGGCTGACGGATTTCAAATCCAGCTTCCTCCAACACTTTGTCAAGTCCTTCCTGACGAATCTGTTCGTCTACCATCCAAGAACCCGGAACCAGCCATGCAGTGATATTATCAGCTTTCTTTCTTCCCTTCACGATAGAAGCAAACGCACGGAAGTCTTCAATACGTCCGTTGGTACAAGCTCCCAAGAACACATAATCTACTTTTTTACCCAGCAGACTTTCACCCGGCTGGAATCCCATGTATTGCATGGATTTTTCGAAAGAGCCTTTTTCTACTTCACTCATGCCTTCCGTGGTAGGAATATCCGATGTAACAGCCATGCCCATTCCCGGATTGGTTCCGTAAGTAATCATCGGCTGAATATCTGCAGCGTCATAACGTACTTCCTTGTCAAATACGGCATCGTCGTCGCTCTTCAATGTTTTCCAGTAAGCCAGGGCCTTATCCCATTCTTCACCCTTAGGAGCATATTCACGTCCTTTGATGTATTCAAAGGTCACTTCATCCGGAGCAATCATACCTCCACGGGCTCCCATTTCAATCGACAAGTTGCACAATGTGAGACGTCCTTCCATGGTCAGACTGCGAATAGCTTCACCTGCATATTCCACAAAATATCCGGTCGCACCGCTTGTGGTCATTTTTGACATCATGTACAATGCAACGTCCTTTGCCGTAACACCTTTGCCCAGCTTACCGTCAATCGTGATACGCATGGTCTTGGGACGTGCCTGAAGGATACACTGTGAAGCCATTACCATTTCCACTTCACTGGTACCGATACCAAAAGCCACTGCTCCCATCGCTCCATGAGTAGAAGTATGTGAGTCACCACACACAATCGTCATGCCCGGCAGTGTCAGTCCTCGTTCCGGACCAACCACATGGATAATACCGTTTTTCTTGTTCATCATTCCGAAATGCGTCAATCCGAAATCGGCCGCATTCTTAGCCAGCGCATCTACCTGTGCCTTAGATACAGGGTCTTCGATAGGTTTGTCCTGGTCATGAGTCGGTGTATTGTGGTCCGGCATACAATAGATACGTTCCGGACGGAAGCACTTCAATCCACGGGCACGCATCCCGGCAAAAGCCTGCGGACTGGTTACCTCATGACAGTACAGACGGTCGATATACAACTGGGTAGGTCCGTCTTCCACCTTCTGCACGATGTGTGCATCCCATATTTTGTCGAATAATGTATTAGCCATACGTTTCTCGTTTAATTTATTATTTTCTGAATTTATTGATACAATCGATATATGCTTCTACTGATGCGGCAATGATGTCGGTGTTTGCGCCAAAGCCATAATACATCTGGCCGTCGTATTCCACCTGCATGTGTACTTTACCCACATCGTCACTACCCTTGCTGATGGCCTGAATAGTGAACTCTTTCAAAGTCATCTGGCGTTTGATAATCTGTTTCACAGCCTTGATAGCGGCATCCACCGGTCCGTTACCTGTAGCAGCTGCTTCAAAGTGCTCTCCGCTGATATTCAGTCCAAGACTGGCTACCGAACGAACACCTACCCCACTTGTCACTTGCAAGTATTCCAGTTTGATATGGTGATTCACATTGCGATCAGCTCCTGCCAATACCAAGATGTCATCGTCTGTAATATCCTTCTTCTTGTCAGCCAGTTTCAAGAAATCTTCATATACCTTATCCAGTTTTTCCTGAGTCATTTCCACTCCCAGCACATGTAAACGATGCTTCAAGGCAGCACGTCCGCTACGTGCAGTCAGCACAATGGCATTATCATCGATACCCACATCCTTCGGGTCAATGATTTCGTAAGTCTGCACATTTTTCAGCACACCGTCCTGATGGATACCCGAAGAATGCGCAAATGCATTACGTCCCACGATAGCCTTGTTAGGCTGTACCGGCATGTTCATCAAACTGGACACCATGCGGCTGGTAGGATAGATTTTCTGAGTATTAATATTTGTGTCAATGTCAATGTCATTGTGACAACGTAAAATCATGGCCACTTCTTCCAACGAGGTATTTCCGGCACGTTCACCAATACCGTTAATGGTTACTTCTACCTGTCGGGCACCGTTCAGCACTCCGCTGATGGTATTGGCCGTAGCCATGCCCAAGTCGTTATGACAGTGAGTAGAGATAATTGCTTTGTCTATTCCGTTGACATGCTCCATCAGGTATTTGATTTTTGCACCATATTCATCAGGCAAACAATAGCCTGTGGTATCCGGAATGTTCACTACTGTAGCTCCAGCCTTAATTACTGCTTCTACTACGCGTGCCAGATATTCATTGTCCGTACGTCCGGCATCTTCTGCGTAAAACTCCACGTCATCTACGTAACGTCTTGCATATTTCACGGCAGCTACTGCACGTTCAATAATTTCTTCACGGGTAGAATTGAATTTATACTTGATATGCGAATCAGAAGTACCGATTCCCGTATGAATACGTTTATGCTTGGCATATTGTAAAGCTTCTGCAGCCATGTCAATATCTTTCTGTACAGCACGAGTCAGCGCACAGATAGTCGGCCAAGTCACCGCTTTCGAAATTTCAATCACGGAATTAAAATCACCCGGACTTGAAATCGGAAAACCTGCTTCAATTACATCCACACCTAATGCTTCCAGCTGCTTTGCCACCTGAATCTTTTCCACTGTGTTCAACTGGCATCCCGGTACCTGCTCCCCATCGCGAAGAGTCGTATCAAAAATAAATAATCTGTCACTCATAATATTATCTTTTTATTTCTTGTTATCTCAAAAAAAAGCCTTTCGCACAAGGAAGTGAGAAAGGCTTGATATAATTTCATTTTTACTATCAGTATGCGCACGACTCACTTCCCACTGGGCTTTCCAGCAGATTAATCAGACCGCATAGCAAAATATGTAAAAACAAGTTATTCATAATCGTTCGTTTTATCTATTTCATTTTAGATGCTGCAAAGGTATACAATATTTTGAAATAAGAAAATAAAAAGAAAGTTTTTTCATTATTTAAACAACAAATTCACACAAACAAAAGCAACAGACTATAAATCTATCATTCTGTAAGCAAACGTAGTTCATGCAGACAAGCTTCTACCTCTGTCATGCTTCCCATATGCTTGCCCATATCGTCCGAAAGCTTGACACATTCACGCCATTCCTGACTCTGACTCATCTTGCAGCGTGATAATTTCATCACAATGTTAGATGGCTGATAACCTGTGTCGTTCGTCAAGTTGGTACCGATACCAAAGGAACAGCGGATTTTTCCCTGGCAGTACTGATAAATCTTCAGTGCTTTCTCGAAATCCAAGGCATTACTGAAGATAATCGTTTTGGTAGTCGGGTCTATTCCTAATTCCTTATATCGGGCAATCAACCGCTCTATAAATTCGTATTCATCGCCGGAATCACAACGTACACCGTCAAACAACTTTGCCTGCTTCCGGCTGAAATTGCTGAGGAATGAATCAGATGTATAGGTATCAGACAGGGCTGTCCCCAAATCACCATCATACACGTTTACCCAGTTCTCCAATGCCATATAGTTGGCGTGCTTGTAACCAAACTGAGCTCCGTGAAACATAAACCATTCATGAGGATGGGTACCCATAGGGCGCATATCATATTTCATGGCAAGGTGACAGTTGGATGTACCGGTACAATACTGTGCATGCTCCTTCAGATATTCCACCACCAGCTTCTGCACGTCAAAAGAGAAACGTCGGCGTGTACCAAACTCGGAGAAAGGCATTTGGTGTGCATTCGACAGGTTCACCTTTTCGGCCAGTTTTGCCAATATTGCCTGCTTGTCTGGAATGCGATTCAGAAATTGATTTTTTATTTCAGAAACAATGGCCAGTAGCGGCACTTCATAAAGAGTTACCTTATACAGGTAATCGGTCACCGTCATCTGTAAGTGATGGTGCTCATCCAACCATACTTCTATTTTATTCGGGTCAAACCGGAAGGAAGAAAGCCACTCCCAATACACACTGGGCAGAAAACGACAATGGGTTGTCATGTATTCCTGCTCTTCCGATGTCAGTTTCACCATTTCCAGATTATGGATTTCATTTTTCAAGGCTTCCAGAAATCCTTCCGTATATTCAGTCTCATCCCTATCTTTAAAAGTAAAGGTTCCAATGGCATAAGGGAATAACTTTATATAAGCGTATGAAGTAGTAAACTTATATAAATCTGTATCCAAAATTGTTTTTATCACCATGATATTTCGTTTTTCTTGTGGTAAATATAAACAAGAAAAAGGATTGTCACAACTATTAAAGTGTCAGACAATCCTTTTTTCTTATTTTAAATTCAAATTATTTCAGTTTTAAGGCCACAATACAGTCTACAGAAGGTTTCAAATTTTCTGTATGCAATACGATGCCACCTTGAATTTTCTCCCATTTTACTTTTTCACCGGTACCGAACAAAGTAGAAGAAATAACTTTTTCCGTCACCGGCAAGGTCACGAACTGAGGCATACGATCTGCTAACAGATGTACATAAAGCATATTATCCTTACGGGTAGTGGTCCCCCACGAAGCACTCATTACATTTCCTGCAGTAGTGCCATAAATGGTTTCCCCATATTTCGACATCCACTCTCCCACTCCTTTCAAGCGTTCAACAGCTACAGACGGCAATTCTCCATTAGGCTGAGGGCCGATATTCATCAGCAGATTAGCTCCTTTACCTGCCGCACGTACCAGCAGACGAACCAAATCGGTAACCGACTTATAATTCTGGTCTTTTATTTTGTACCCCCACATGCCATTCATCGTTTCGCAAGTTTCCAACGGAAGATTTCCCACCACAGACTGTCCGGAAAATCCGGCTTTATTCTCACCTGGCAGATCACGTTCAAACATCTGAAAGTCTTCTCCCAGATAAGGTGCTTTATGGT
>OGGT01001004.1_pt1 | contig 10710 bp, 6 predicted proteins | sample 1571311 | NCBI WGS metagenome assembly OGGT01 (sample SAMEA2581931, study PRJEB24529) | metagenome | biome: Human gut stool | place: China | collected 2011
GTAGGAGCTCATGGTCGGGGTCGGTTCGAACACCCACAGCTTGGTGGTTTCGGCGGCGTGATCGCCGAGCGTGCCTTCCTCGGTGACGGTTTCGTTGTCGGTCACGGAGGCGGTGGGCATGTTGGACGTGACGATCCAGGATTTGGCTGCGAGCACGGAGAAGTCGAACACGGCCTTCAGATCAGGCTGGTCGAACACGGCGTAGACGCGACGGGCGTCCGGCACTTCGAACTGGGTGTACAGGTAGACGTTGCCGTCGGACGGGTCGACGCTGCGGTGCAGGCCTTCGCCGGTGTTGGAGTACTGGCACATCGCCTTGACGGTGACCTCGTTGTGCTCCTTGAGGCCCTTCAGCTCGATGCGGCTGTCCGCGTATGCTTCGGCCGGGTCGAGGGTTTCGCCGTTGAGGGTGATCTCGCTGACTTCGTTGGCGATGAGGTCAAGGAAGCTTGACTCCCCCGGCTTCGCGTCGAAGGTGATGGTGGTTTCGGAGCCGAAATCCTTGGCTCCGCGGGTCAGGTCAAGCTTGACCGTGTAATGGATTGGCGCGGCGATGATGCTTTTGCGTTCTTCCGCTTCGATTCGGGTGAGGTTTGCTCCTGGCATGTCACTCCTTCTTTCTGGTAACAGAAGGCGGCGCGATCAGTTGTGCCGATCACGTCGCCTTGATTCAATTTATGGTAAATTTACGGCTTATTTCGCGGCGTTCAGTCCCATCGCGTCACCCACGTCCTGCGCGATGTCGGCGACGACGGGGACGATCATCGGCTTGCGGTGCAGCTGTCGTGCCACCCAGCCGCCGAGCGTGCGTCGCATGATCTGCTGCAGCTTGTAGGTGTCGCGCGTGCCGGTCATCATCGCGTCCTGCAGCTGCTCGACAATCTGGTGACGGACCTTGTCGAACTCGCTTTCGTCTTCCGCGACCGCGTTGAGGTAGATCTTCGGGCCGGTGATGACATCCGCGGTCTCGGTGTCGACGACCACGAAGCTGGACACGAAGCCTTCGGTGCCGAGGATGCGGCGCTTCTCGAGTTCTTCGTCGGTCAGTTCGCCGACGGAATCGCCATCGACGTAGACGTAGCCGCACGGCACGGAGCCGACGACCGCGGCCCTGCCGTGGTACAGGTCGACCACATCGCCGTCTTCGGCCAGCACGACGTTCTGCGGATCGACGCCGGTCTTGACGGCGATCATGCCGTTGGCCACCAAGTGGCGGTTTTCGCCGTGGATAGGCATGGCGCACTTCGGCTTGACGATGTTGTACATGTACAGCAGCTCGCCTTCGTTGCAGTGGCCGGAGACGTGCACGGCGGCGTTGTCTCGGTTGACCACGCGGGCTCCGAGCTGCACGAGCTTGTTGATGACCTTGTAGACGCCATGCTCGTTACCTGGAATCAGGGAGCTGGCGAGGATCACCGTGTCGAACTCGTTGATGGTGATGTCACGATGGTTGCCGTCGGCGATGCGGCCGAGCGCGGCCATCGGCTCGCCCTGGGAGCCGGTGCACATGTAGACGAGCTTGTCGTCCTGCACGTCATGGGCCTGCTTCAGGTCGATGACGGTGTCCTCGGGCAGACGCAGGTAGCCCAGATCTGCTGCGATGGACATGTTGCGGACCATGGAACGTCCGACGAACACGACCTTGCGGCCGTACTTGTGGGCCGCGTCGACGACCTGCTGCACGCGGTGCACGTGGCTGGAGAAGCTGGCCACGATGATCTTGCGCGTGGCCTGTGCGAACGCCTGGTCGAGCGCCGGACCGATGGAGGTTTCCGGCTTGACGAAGCCCGGGACCTCGGCGTTGGTGGAGTCCATCATCAGGAGGTCCACGCCCTTTTCGCCAAGCTTGCCGAATTCCACCAGATCGGTGATGCGGTGGTCGAGCGGCAGCTGGTCGAGCTTGATGTCGCCGGTGTCGATAAGCGAGCCGGCGGGGGTCTGCACGAACACGGCGAGCGCGTCCGGAATGGAGTGCGTGACGTTCACGAATTCCAGGTTGAACGGGCCGACCTTGAGCTTGTCGCGTCCCTTGACCTCGACGAGCGTCGGGTTGATGCGGTGTTCCTTGCACTTGGCCTCAACGAAGGCGAGGGTGAGCTTGGAGCCGATCAGCGGAATGTCCGGGCGGAGCTTGAGCAGGTACGGCACGCCACCGATGTGGTCTTCGTGGCCGTGGGTGAGCACGAGCGCCTCGACCTTGTCGAGACGGTCCTTGATGTAGTGGAAGTCAGGCAGGATGAGGTCCACGCCCGGCTGTTCCTCTTCCGGGAAGAGCACGCCGCAGTCGATGAGCAGGATATGCCCGTTGTATTCGACCACGTTCATGTTGCGGCCGATCTCACCCAGACCGCCGAGCGGCACGATGCGCATGGAGCCCTTGCGGTACTTCGGCGGGGCGATCAGCACTTCGTCCTGCTGCGGCGCGGTGGGTTGCGGCGCGGAATGCGACGGGCGACGGTTCGAACCGTTGCCGCCACGGGATCCACGGGAGCCTCCGTTGCGCGAGCCACCGTTGCCACGGCTGCGGGTGGAGGACTTGGCCTTCTTGATGGCGGTCTTCTCGGACTTCGCGGCCTTGGTGGTCTTGGATGCCTTGACTGCGGTTTCAGTGCGCTTGGCAGCCTTGCTGCCGCGCTTGTGTGTTGTTGTCTTTGTGGTTTCTTCTGTAGCCATTTCCTAGTTGGATTTCTATTACTAATTGTCTCCGCCTATGCGGAAACGAGGAATTTGGGTGCCTGCCGGCGTTCATGCGCGACAGGCCAGTCGCATCATGCGATTCGGTTCACAGCAGTCCCGCGGCGCGCATGCCCTTTTCCGCGCGCACGAGTTCCGCTTCGCCCGGACCGACGTTCGGCAGGCGCATTTCGGTGGAGTCGAGGATTCCACGCACCTTCAGCGAGGCCTTGGCCATCACGGCCTGGAAGCCATTGCCGTTCATCGCTTCGACGAGCGGCGCCAGCTGCACGGAGATGCGCTGCGCTTCGTGGATATCGCCACAATCGAACGCGTTGGCGAGGTCACGCATCGGACCGGCGGCCGCGTGTGCGATCACAGAGATGATGCCGACGGCGCCGACGGACAGGAACGGCAGGAACAGGCCGTCATCGCCCGAATACCAGGTCAGACCGGTCTCCATGCGCTTGCGCACCGCGCCTGCGATGTCGCCGGTGGCGTCCTTGACGGCCTTGACGTGGTCGAGTTCGGCCATACGGCGGTAGGTTTCCAGCTGGATGTGCAGTCCGGTACGGCCCGGCACATCGTAGACGATGATCGGCTTGTCCGCGGAATCGTTGACCGCCTTGTAGTGGCGGAACACGCCTTCCTGCGACGGACGGGAGTAATACGGGGCGACCACGAGCCCCGCGTCGGCGCCCGCCTCCTGGGTCTGCTCCACCATGCGCACGGTGTGCGCGGTGTCGTTGGAACCGGCGCCGGAAATGACCGGCACGTCCACGACTTCCTTGACGGCCTGGACCAGTTCGACCTTCTCCTCCATATGGGTGGTCGGCGATTCGCCGGTGGTGCCGTTGACCACAAGACCGTCGGCGCCGTCCGCCACGAGCTGCCTCGCCAGCTGTTGCGCGGCTTCGAAATCTACGGCTCCGTCAGCCTTCATGGGGGTGACCATGGCCGGAAGGATACGTCCGAAGGGAGCAGGATCGAGCAGATGCATAGTACCGTCAGTCTTAGGGCTTGTCATACGGCTAACGGTACTTCCCTCTGCGGACGCTTGCGATTTCATGAGACGCGAAAAATCACATTTTGGAAGGCTTGCCGACGACGACCGCGACGACGCATTGCAGGAAAGCGACGAACGTGAACACCATCAGCGGCACATGATGGCCGCCGGTGGCCTGGACCAGCACGCCGAACATAAGCGGGCCGAGCGAGGCGATCAGATAGCCGAACGACTGCGCGACGCCCGACAGCACCACGGTTTCGGCGCTGTCATGCCCGCGCAGCGCGATCAGTGCGAGCGCCACGACCAGCGAAGCGCCCTGCGCGCAGCCGCCGACGAACGCCCATACCGGCATGAGATGCGGCAGCAGCAGCATGCCGAGGCCGGCGATCAGCATGGGAGCGCTGGCGGTGAGCGCCGCGCAGACCTGGTTGCCGCGCACGTTCATGAGCTTAGGAATGACCAAGCCGGAAAGGATGCCGATGCCTTGGAAGATGAACAGATGCACGCCGGCGGTGGAGTCGTCGTAGCCGATGGACGCCGAGATGGACGGCATCCAATTGGACATGGTGTAGAAGGCGGATGATTGCAGCCCCATGAAGGCCGTCACGTACCACGTCATCGGACGGCGCAGCACGCGGGCGAACACGCCATGCGACGATTGCGTGGAACATGCCGGTCGCTGTGCGGAATGTGGGTTTTGTGCGTTGGCCGTCGTGCTGCGATCGCCAATATCATCGATATCGCCAGTATCGCTGGTTTCGATGGTGCCGCCGGCGGAAGCGATAACGACTTTGCGATTGTGCAGGATACGCAACGCCCACAGCGCGGCGACAACCAGCGGCGGCACACTCCAGAAGGCGAGCGACGCGCGCCAACCGCCCCACATCTGCGCAAGCGCGGACAGCAAACCTGCAGTGGCGCTGCCGGCGGTGATGCAACCGGAATAGACGCCGGTCGCCATCGCGACATGGCCGGCGTAGTCACGTTTTGCGATTACCGGAACCAGAACGTTGCCGACGGCGATGGCGGAAGCGAACACCACCGTGCCCAGCCAGATGCCGACGCCACCGCCGAACGAGCGGATGGCGTCGCCCGCCGCGATGCACAGCAGGGCCAGCAGAATCGACATGTCGATGCCGATGCGGCGTGCAAGGAACGTGACCAGCGGGCTAATCGCAGCGAAGGCGAGTAGGGGAATCGCGGTCAGCACGCCCTGCACTCCCTCGGCCCAATGAAGGCCAGTACCTATTTGCGAGAGCACCGGACCGACCGCCGCGATGGAGGGACGCAGATTCAGCGATACGAGGAAGACCAAGGCAGCCCACGGTCCAGTGGAAGGAAGGTCGTACGCCAACGCTCCGTTTATCTTGTTCACAATGCCTCCATTCCCGTTTTCGCCTCCATGGTTCCGGCCGACCGCCGCTATACCGTCAATCACCAAGCTCGCCAAGCGTTTCGAAACAATCGTTGATGTCCTCAATGCGCTTCCGCACGTCGACGTCATCGCTTCCGAGACGTTCCCCCACCTCGTCCGCGAAGAGGGCAACCAAAGCGAACGCCGCAGTGAAGCTTGAAAGCATATGCGAGTTCAACGCCACGTTGAAGAAGACGACGTTGCGTCCGATAAGGGCATTGCGTGCCGCGACGTCGCCTATTACCACCACGGTGACCCCACGTTCGAGTAACACGTCGACAAGTCGGGCGAAAAAAGGAGGACGCCGACCCACGCCGACGATGACGGCCACATCGTCCGATGAGTAGTCAGTCAATTCCTCTGCGATAGATTGCCCCGGATGCGGGAGAATATCGATGTTTCCACGCAGCTGCAGCAATTGTTCACGCAAATGAAGCGCCACGGGATATCCATTGCGGTAACCGACCACCGCGACATGCGGAGCCATGGCCATGTCCCGGCATGCGGAATCCAATTGCGCGCGGTCGATGTCCTCAAACGTATGTTTCAGGCTTTCCGAATCCCTGAGCAAATGGTCGGCAAGCAAATCATCGCAGCGAACATTTCGCACGGTTTCCGGAGCGCCTGGACGGTGGATACGGCGCACGTCGCGTCTGAATTCACCCGCATTCGAATAACCGAGCTTGCGGTACAGGCGGCTGAGCGTCGGCTGCGAGATGCCGCTCAACTGCGACAATTCCACGGAATTGCAGACCAGCACGTCGGTTAGATGACCCAGAATGAACTGCGCGGCCTCACGTTCCGTCGCAGTCAGCGAATCGAAGGATTCCCGGATGCGCGCCACCAAGCCGAGGTCCGCGGCAGCATTGCCTTCCTCGTCCATGGCGTCCTTCGAAGCCCCCATATTGTCTGAAAGCATAATTCCAGAAGTCACGCTCATCGCCCTTCCCTGCAGTACATTCTCACGCGGCGCATCCGCTCTCCTGACGATGCTACCCCTTGCTTTCCGGGTTTCACCAGGTTTGGCCACCGACAACTGTTACGACGAATGAAGAATTTCAGATGCCGTAAGCACTGAAATGCATCCATCACAGGCAATGGCGGCGCCTCTTGGCAACGCGACCCACCATCAGGAGATGACCGACCATGGCAAAAACAGCTTACCCCACACAATCAACATCGCATATCGGGCGGATTCGGCATAGAAGAAACGGTGCCAAACCAGCGAAATGGGCGACTAACGCGGCAACAAAATCCCCGACTGTTGCGAACACTGTTGAACGCGGCATCGCGCCCGGCCGAATGCGAGGCGAACGCGGTGCGCAAGATCGTACGGCTGGTGGCACGCACCGGCTGCCGCACGCATATTCTGCACGTGTCCAGCGGTCTGAGCGTGGACGTGCTGCGGCGGGCGAAGGCCGAAGGACTGCCGGTCAGCGCGGAGACCTGTCCGCATTACCTCACGTTGGATTGCGACCATATTCCCGACAACGCCACCGCGGTCAAATGCTGTCCGCCGATTCGTGATCTGCATGAGCAGGACGCGCTATGGGCGGGGCTTGCCGACGGCACGTTGGATGGTGTCGTCACCGATCATTCCCCGGCCAGCGCGGATATGAAAGCCGGCACGCTCGCCACCGCGTGGGGTGGCGTTTCCAGTCTGCAGGTCGGATTCCGCGCGGTGTTGACGGGTGCGATGCGGCGCGGCTTGAGTTTGGCCGACGTCGTGCGGTGGATGTCGTGCAACACCGCACGGCTTGTGGGACTTGACGATCGTGGCGATATAACGCCGGTATTGCGGGCCGATTTGGCGATTATTCGCCCGTACGAACGGTTTGTTGTGGATGCTACCGCTTTGGAAAGCCGCAATCCGATCTGCGCCTGCGATGGCATGACGCTTAACGGCGTCGTCACGCGCACGTTTGTAGCGGGGCGGGACGCGCTCTCCGGAGTGCGGGAGGGGAATCTTATCGTTCGTCCGTGAATCGGAATCCGTAAATCAACCATTCAACAAAAATCCCCAACCCGCCGACGGCCGGATGTCATTCGATGTCGGCAGATTGGGGACGGACGAGAATCAGGTCTCAGCCCAGGTAGGCGGCCGGGTTCTGGGCGAACTTGTCGGCGCAACCGGGGTTGCAGAAGTAGTAGGTGACGCCGCCGTATTCGCGGTGGCCGGATCGACGCTCATGCCGCAAACCGGATCCTTCGCAACGTTCGCCGCGGAATCGCCCATATTCGAAGCCATGCCGTGGCCGTCATGACCGCCGCAGCAGTGTCCGGCGCCCATCGCGCCCATGTTCTCGGCTTCCTTCTTGGCCTTGTGATCGCTGAACAGTCCCATGATCGTTCCTTTCCGACTGTGCTGGTTGCCATTATTTTTGCTCGGATCGGGCTTGCGTACCCGATACGTCTTGTTTTTCGCCGCCTCCGCGTCCGGATCGAACAGGCGCAGCCGGCTTGCGTTCGTCACCACGCACAACGACGAGAACGCCATCGCGGCGCCGGCGATCATCGGATTCAGCAGCGTTCCGGTGAACGGATACAGCACGCCGGCCGCGATCACGATGCCGATGCTGTTGTAGCCGAGTGCGAAGCCGAGGTTTTGCGCGATGTTGCGCATGGCGGCATGCGTCAGGTCGAGCGCGTGCACGAGTCCCATCAGCGATCCGCCCATCAGTGTCACGTCGGCGGATTGGATGGCCACGTCGGTGCCGGTGCCGATGGCGAATCCGACGTTGGCTCGGGCGAGGGCGGGCGCGTCGTTGATGCCGTCGCCGACCATCGCCACCGTATAGCCTTGCGATTGGAGTTTTGCGATTTCGTCGGCCTTGCGTTCCGGCCGCACGCCGGCGATCACATGACGTTCGTCGATACCGACCTGGCTTGCGATGGCGCGTGCGGTGGTCGGATTGTCTCCCGTGAGCATGACGGCTTCGACGCCACGTTTGCGGAGCAGTTCGATGGCTTGGCGCGAGTCGGCTTTCGGCACGTCGGCGACGGCGACGATGCCGGCGAGATGGCCGTCGATGGCCGCTAGGATCGGCGTTTTGCCTTGCTGCGACAGGCGTTCCATGTCGGCGATGATGGCGTCGAGGTTCGTATCGTGGATGGTCTCGGAGGCAATTTCGGAGGTATCGGACGTAACGTCGGGCATGTCGACGTCAAGGTCGTCGATCAGGTCGGTGTTGCCGACGGCGACGGTGTGCGGCAGACCGCGGAAGGTGACACGCGCGGTGACGCCACGGCCGGCAATCGCCTGAAAATCGGTGGTTTGCGCGAGTTCCGCAACGTCCGCGATGTCGGCTTTTTCCGCAGCTGCGGCAACGATCGCAGCAGCGAGCGGATGCTCGGAATCACGTTCGGCGGCGGCGACGATCGTCAGGAAATCATCGGCCTGCCGACGCCACTTGCCGAACGGCAGCACGTCGGTGAAGGTGGGCTTGCCTGTGGTGATCGTGCCGGTTTTGTCCAGCACGACGGCGTTGACTTTACCGCATGTTTCCAACGCTTCGGCGGAACGGACCAGCACCCCCATGCGAGCCGCGCGGCCAGTCGAGACCGTCACCGACAACGGAGTCGCCAGTCCGAGCGCGCACGGGCAGGCGATCAGCAGCACCGATACCGCGGCGACCAGCGCGTGCGTGACACGCGGGTCGGGGCCGAACGCGAACCACAGCGCGCACGACCATACGGCGATGAGTACCACGGCCGGCACGAAAACGCCGGAGATACGGTCCGCCAATCGTTGCACGGGGGCTTTCGAGCTTTGTGCGGCGGCCACCATGCCGATGATCTGCGCGAGCACGGTGTCCTTGCCGACTTTCGTGGCGCGGTACCGCAGCGAGCCACCACCGTTGATGGTGACGCCCGTCACTTCGCTGCCCTCGGTTTTGGCGACCGGCATGGCTTCGCCGGTGATCATCGATTCGTCCACGGTGGAGCTGCCGGATATGACGATGCCGTCGACCGGCAGCTGCTCGCCGGGGCGGATGGCGATGATGTCGCCGACGCGCACGTCATCGATGGCGATGCTGGTTTCCTTGCCGTCTCGCACCAATGCGCGCATGGCTTCACCGGTGCCTTTGCGGGCGCGCGCTTCGAGCAGCTGGCCGACAAGCATAAGCGTGACGACCACACCGACCGCTTCGAAATACGGTTCGCGCGCGTTCTCGGGCAGGACGTTCGGTGCGAAGGTGACCACGCAGGAGTAGGCGAATGCGGCCAGCGCACCAAGGCTGACGAGCGCGTTCATCTCCGGCGAGCGGTGAGCGATCGCGGCGAAACCGCTGCGGAAAATCGGCAATGCCGCATAGCCGACAATCGGCAGCATCAGCAGGAATTGCAGCCAGTTCGGCATCGGATACAGCATGAGCATGGTGGAGCCGAACACGGGAATCGTGCAGACGGCCGCCACGATAAGACGGGTGATGAGGGCGCGAATTTCCGATTCCGATCCGCGCGATTTGCCCGAATCACCCGAACCGGACGTTTGGACGGCGCCTTTTTGCGCGCATTGCACGCCTGTTTCCGCGGAACCGGATGCGTGGGCACCGTCAGCAGTCGCGCGAATGTCCGAATCGCCGGAATCGGACATACTGGCGCCGACGGAACCAACCGCGGAACCGGCGGCGGCACCGACACTTGCATGCTTTCCCGGCAGTATGCGCAACGTGCCGTGCAGCATGTTCATACCGCATGCGAAGGGATACTCGCCCGGCTGGTCGGGATGAAGCGTCAGCGTGGTCGTGCGGAAGGCGGGCAACGCAAGATCGACCCCGAAATCGGAGAACACGACATGCGACGAGCATTCGCCGTCTTCCTTGCGATCGAAGATCAGCCGCAACGGCATGCCCGCTTCAGCTTCGATGACGGCTGGGTTATACCCGCCTTTGACTTCGACGACCGCTTCCTGCACGCCGTCGCGCAACGGCGCACGATACGCTTTGCGCGGTGCGAAGAAGAACCACAGCACGCCCGCCGTGACGAGCAGCGCCATAATAAGCGCGATTGCGATGTGCATATTCCAGCCGCCTTCCGTCCGTGATTGGCCTTCGATTTCGGCAAACACCATCACAATATACCCCTATAGGGTATATTGGCAAGAGGGACGAGCAACCTTCAGCCGTAGATAAAATTTTCAGCGCAGCGAGGAGGACGATATGAACGTCACACAACACGGGTACGCAAGCGACCAGAAGAGGATCATCGCACGATTGAATCGCATCGAAGGGCAGGTGCGAGGCATTCGGCAGATGACGGAAAACGGCGAATACTGCATCGACATTCTGACGCAGATTTCCGCAGCGGACAGCGCGCTGAAGTCGGTGGCGCTACTGCTGCTCGACGACCATCTGCACCATTGCGTCGCCAAAGCCGCGGCGGAGGGCGGTACCGTTGCCGACGAAAAGCTGGCGGAAGTGGAAACGCGTAAGGGGGAGTTGGACGCCAGTTTCCGTACCTTGCAGGCTGAACTCCAGAAGTTGAAGGATCAGCAGAAATGGTATGCAGACTTGTGTGCGCTGGAGGTGGCTTTTGCTGGTGAGGAAGCAAAATGGAAACAGGCTTCGGAAAAGGCACAGAACTTGCAGCCAGTACGGGACGAGTTGCGGAT
>OGGT01001005.1_pt1 | contig 10708 bp, 10 predicted proteins | sample 1571311 | NCBI WGS metagenome assembly OGGT01 (sample SAMEA2581931, study PRJEB24529) | metagenome | biome: Human gut stool | place: China | collected 2011
ACCATAAGGAAATGGGATCCCAAATTCTCCTCTTCGTCAGAGAATACAACAAAGACCAGACCGGTACTGCGCCTTTCGTCTACCTCGGCAAGGCCGAATACGTGAGCCACCAAGGCAGCAGTCCTATGAATATCATCTGGCACCTTGAACGCCCCATCCCGGCCAAATTCATTCGCCAGACAGGAAAGCTTCTGGCACAGTAAGGAGGCTCTATGAAAACGATCAGAGTCGTAGCCGCTGTCATTGCTGATGACCTCGACCATCCCACCAAAATCCTCGCCACGGAAAGAGGATACGGAGAATTTAAAGGGCAGTGGGAATTCCCCGGAGGGAAAATAGAAAAAGGCGAAACACCTGAAGAAGCGATTCGCCGGGAAATTCGGGAAGAACTCGAAGTGGAAATAGAAGTCGGTCCACTTCTTGGCACTATCGAATACGACTATCCAAACTTCCACCTCAGCATGGATACCTTCCTTGCCAAAGTCAGGGAAGGTACCATTGTTCTCAAAGAAGCGGAAGCTGCAAAATGGCTGACTAAGAGCAGTCTGGATACCGTTGGTTGGCTTCCTGCTGACCAGACCATCATCAAAAAGATACACGAAATCATGGAGTAGAGGGAAAGCCACGCGGTTTCCATGTTTTCCTCCGTTCCCCCACCCCGTATGCTACAATCAAGCTAAGGGAAGGTCTTCGGCCGTGCGGAACGGCTCTTGCTGCTTACTTTTCGAGTACGGGGAGAAAAGGAGGATTTTCTATGACACTTGTCAGCCAGCTGAGTTTCAGAGACATGTATCACCGGGTTTGTTTCTTTGCCATGAATGATTACCTGGCGGAGTTACTTGAGGCTGCGAAGATCGGCGCCGATGGGGCCGATGGGGCTTTGGGGTATGGCTATATTGATAACGAAGCAGGCTTCACGTTTGAAATCCTCGCTTCTGCGAAGAGGGAAGGGGACAGGTTCATTCCTCTTCCGAATGACGGAACGATTTCCCTGAAGGTCCGCAGGGGCAGCGCCGCTCACTGGAATATCATCCTTCATCCCGATGTCGATACGACGCCGTTTGAGGAAACGATCCGGTTCATCAACGAAGGCTATTTCAAAAATGAAGGTCTGGAATTCTTCCGATCCATGGATGCCATAGATGAACTCCGCCATCCCGATTTCCCCGACGATCTCCGCGTCCTCTTCATGAAGGAAGGCTAGGAAGGCGTCGAAATATGCTGGGTGCGAAGCATGGATGTGGCAGAAGACCATGTCATCGGAAAACTCCTGAATGAACCTTACAAAGACTTCGGCGTTCACGAAGGCGATACCATTCCTTTCGGCATCGTCAAAGACGGCGAAGACTATGTCTGCGTATATATAGGAGAAGAATAAATAGAATAGAAATTGAAAAAGTCCTCCCATCCGGGGGACTTTTTTGCTGAAAACGTTGTTGTACAGTTGCAAAGCGTAGGTCATTTTGATAGGTAAATTTAAAAATGACTTTTATACATTGGCAACTTATAATAAAAAGAAGAAGTGTAACTAAAAAAGGCACCAAGTTCGGCAGGAAAAAGATAAAAGATTATGTTGATGAAGGGAGGACAGGCATATGACGAGTTATTCAAGAAGTTTTAATGAGGCAACACGTGTACAAATGCCTGCGCTAGTCCATCTAACCAGACTGGGATACAAATATTTTGGGAAAATTACTGAGGACATGGCGGGAATAGAATATGATCCGGATGACAGTATTTTAATAAATGTATTTAGAGATCAAATGGATCGATTAAATCCAGAGCATAAAGGAATCGGAGACCAGCTGCTAAGAGAAATAAGGCAGGAATTGGATAACGATGATTTAGGACGCAGTTTTTATAAAAGGCTTAGATCTTTGTCTCCAGTTAAATTGATAGACTATGATAATCCGCAAAATAACGTATATCACTTTACTGCTGAATTTACCTATAAAAGAGATGATGATAATTTCAGACCGGATATAACATTATTTATCAATGGTCTGCCACTAGTTTTTATTGAAGTAAAAAAACCAAATAATGCTGGCGGTATGGTTGCTGAAAGTAAAAGAATGAACCAAGTTAGATTTCCAAATAGGAAATTCAGAAGGTTTATTAACATTACGCAACTGATGATTTTTTCTAATAACATGGAATATGATGCTGAAGGCGGGATAGTTCCTATTCAGGGAGCTTTCTATTGTACGGCTTCGCGTGAGAATGCTCCATTTAACTGCTTTAGGGAAGAAAATCCTGGGAACTTAGAGGTGGCGCCGTTTATTCGTGACTATCCTTATAGAGACATAGATAGGCGCATAGAAAAGAAAATTTTAACGGATTTCAACTGTCAGGTTATTCATTCGACACCGGAATATAAGACAAATTTAAATATAAATACACCGACCAATAGAATTATTACGTCGATGTGCTCGCCGGAAAGATTACTCTTTTTACTGAAGTACGGTATTGCTTACGTTAGGATTGATCGAGAAGTAGATGGAAAAATTGAATCAATCGATCAGAAAAATATTATGAGATATCAGCAATTCTTCGCGTCACTTGCAGTAAGAGACAAAATTGATAAAGGGAAGAAATCAGGCGTCATTTGGCACACACAGGGGAGTGGAAAAACGGCACTTTCCTTCCATTTAACATACGTTCTTTCAGATTACTTTGCAAAACATAATAAAGTCGCAAAATTTTATTTCATTGTAGACCGACTTGATCTGCTTGAACAGGCTGCTCAAGAATTTGAGGCCCGAGGCTTAGAAATTAAAACAGCGAATTCAAGAAATGAATTAATGGAGCAATTCAGGAAAAATCAAGCATTGGAAGGATATACTGGGAAACCTGAAATTACGGTTGTAAATATCCAGCGATTCGCTGAAGATAAAGCAAAGGTGGACCTACCTCCGTATGCTACTAACCTTCAAAGAGTATTTATTATAGATGAAGCCCATAGAGGATATAACCCTAAAGGTTCATTTTTAAATAATTTATTTGAGGCGGATCCGAATTCCATAAAAATAGCACTTACGGGAACGCCTCTGCTGAAAGAGGAAAGAGCATCGTGGAAGGTATTTGGGGAGTATCTGCATACCTATTATTACGATAAGTCCATACAAGACGGCTATACACTAAAAATTATCCGAGAAGATATCGAAACCTCATATAGGGAAAGACTTACCCAGATATATGGGAAGCTTGAAGCTCTAGTGAATAAAAGGGATGTAAATAAAGCAGCAATTGTAGAGCATGAGAATTACGTAAAAGAATTGCTCCGGTTTATTATCAGTGATATGAAGACTTTCCGTCTGGTACACGGTGATGATACGTTAGGTGGCATGATTATATGTGAAACTAGTGGCCAGGCCAGGAAACTATACTCGTATTTTAATGAGATTCAAAATGAGTTAAATCAAGTTTCACCAAGGAAAAGTCATTTTAAAGCAGCTTTAATCTTATACGATAGCAATGATAAAGAGACACAAAAGCAGATAATTAAAGACTTTAAGAAGAATATGACCATAGATTTCTTAATTGTTTTTAACATGTTATTGACCGGATTTGATGCACCAAGACTTAAAAGACTGTATTTAGGTAGAAAGTTAAAAGATCATAATTTACTTCAGGCAATTACAAGAGTCAATAGGCCATATAAAGATAATCGTTATGGTTATGTCGTCGATTTCGCAGATATAAAAAAGAATTTCGAGGAGACAAATGCGGCCTATTTAAAGGAGTTAAATAGATTTAATGATCCTGACGAAGTTGGACCGGAGAATGCAACTGATACATTCCGTGCCGTGCTTGAAAATAAAGATGCTCTTATCAAGCAAATGCATGAAGTTAAACAGGAGCTGTTTAAGTACACTACAAGTGATTTAGAGGTGTTTAGTTCTGAAATTTCAATGATAGACAATAAAAAAGAATTGTTGAATTTAAAGAAATCTCTGTTATCAGCACGAGATTGCTATAATATCGTGCGTACTTTCGGTGATGATGAATTAAAAGAAGCTTTCTCAAAGTATAAAATAGAAAATCTTCCTGAAATGATTAAAGAAGTTGATCACCATATCAAAATCATTAATGAGAAAGCCGCTTTTGCGAAAGAAGATAGCACAAAACTAATCATTAATGAAGCAATGATGGATATCACGTTTTCGTTTAGAAACCTTGGGTCAGAAGAGCTTAAAATCATTTCTGGTGGGGAAGAATTAAAAGAAAAATGGAATAAAGCTGTAAGAGCTTTTTCTGAAAATTTTGATCAGGAAGATCCAGAATATATCACACTAAGAGAAGCTTTTATGAAGCGGTTTAAAGAGCATGGCTTTGTGGTAGATAGTGTTGATGAGTTCAATGAAGATACAAAAAATCTGGATGAGATACTGAAAAAACTTAATGAACTGAAACAACGTAATAATGCACTTTTACGTAAGTATCATGGGGATTACAAATTTGCTCGTGTTCATAAACGTATCAATGAGGAAAACAAATTACGATTAGCCGAACACAAGGAACCTCTGATATCGGAATATGATGAACGAGTTATGATGGCTCTTTTGTACATCAAAGATGTCATAGACGATAAAGTTTATGATAGGAATGATATTTTGAAGAAAGATGCTTATTTTGCGAAGACTGTTATGGTAGAGACTAAGCGTGGATTAGATAAGTTACATTTATCAAATACTAGAGAAGACAGAGAATTTATCCAAAAAAGTATCTCACGTCAGTATTTAGAACAGTATAACAGTATGTATAGTGTGAATTAAAAAGGATATTCTAATAATATGGAAATAAAAGAGAAAACATATGCCCTGATTGATGGACTAAAAGCTACGTGTCAGACATTTGGGTTGGGGAATGATGGTAATGAATTTAAAATTATTACACAAGTATTTCTTTACAAATATTTGAATGACAAGTTTGGGTATGAAATTAGAAAAATTGATACTAACTTAGCGACAGCGGAAAAGTGGGAAACTGCTTATGCCAATATGTCCGAAAGTGAGCGAGAGGATTTACTTGACCAGCTTTCTCCAGATGTGCCGGTCCTTTATCCAGAACATCTAATATCTAATCTCTGGAATCAGCAATCGAAAGGCGATTTCGATCTTATTTTTGATGCGACTATGATTAACATTTCGGATATTAATTCTGAAATCTTTTCAACAAAAACCTCTCAGAGAACACAAGTCCCGTTGTTTGAGAAATTAACCCCTTTTGTAACAGATGAATCACAAAGGGCAGACTTTGCAAGAGCACTTGTGGATAAATTAGTTAATTTCTCGTTTGATGAAGCCTTTTCTAAGAACTATGATTTTTTTGCCCAGATTTTTGAATATCTGATCAAGGATTACAATACTTCTGGCGGCGGAAAGTACGCGGAATATTATACGCCGCATTCGATTGCAGCCATTATGGCGGAACTATTAGTTGGAGATAATGAAGATCTCCATAGCGTTGAATGTTATGATCCTTCCGCGGGAACCGGTACATTATTAATGGCACTTGCTCATCAGATTGGCGAAGATAAGTGTACGATCTTCTCACAGGATATTTCTCAACGTAGTAATAAAATGTTGAAACTGAACTTAATACTGAATGGATTAGTTTCCTCTATGGACAATGTAATTCAAGGGGATACATTGTCCGAACCATATCATAAATCTGATGATGGACAGAATCTTCGCCAATTTGATTACGTGGTTTCAAATCCTCCGTTTAAGATGGATTTTTCAGATACAAGAGAGAAACTTGCTAAGATGCCAGTTAGATTTTGGGCGGGAGTTCCAACTGTGCCTAAAAAAGATAAATCTAAAATGGCAATATACCCCCTCTTTATTCAGCACGTTGTAAATTCGTTAAAGAAAAATGGTAAAGGCGCAATTGTCGTTCCTACCGGATTTCTAACGTCTAAAAGTGGTGTCGAAAAGAAAGTTTTACATCATCTTGTTGATGAAAAAATTGTTAGTGGTGTAATCAGCATGCCATCAAATGTTTTTGCTACAACAGGTACGAATGTTTCTGTATTGTTTTTTGATAATTCAAAGAAAACAGAAAAAGTTTGCTTAATTGATGCATCTAAAATGGGTGAGGAGTATAAAGACGGGAAAAATAAAAAACGGAAATTAAGAGATGAAGAAATAGAACAAATAGTTAAAGTATTTAGAAATAAAGAGACGGTAGACGATCTTTCTGTAGCCGTAACTTATGATGAGATTAAGAAGAAGCGGTATTCATTAGCTGCAGGACAATATTTTGATGTAAAAATTGAATATATTCCCCTTACTCCAGAAGAATTCAAAGTAAAGATGGATGAATATAAAAAGGATTTGTTGAAATATTTTGAAGAAAATACGAAATTAGAAAATGAAATTATTGAACAATTGAATAAGGTGAAGTATGAGTAAAGTTGTGCAGCTAGGGGATGTGGCAGATATTATTACGGGGCCATTTGGCTCTCAATTACATGAAAGTGATTATAAGATGGAAGGCATCCCTGTAATAATGCCCCAAGATATTAAAGATGGGAAATTGAATTTTGAGGATGTCGCCCGTATATCGGAGAATGATTTTCAAAGATTAATTCGATATTCGGTACAGAATGGAGATATAATATTTCCACGAAGAGGGGATATCGAAAAGCACGCTTATATTGATTCTGATGAAGATTTTTTGTGTGGAACAGGGTGCTTTAGAGTTAGGGTAAAAACAACAGAAATTAATTCCAAATATCTATCGTATTATCTGGATAATGTGCATGTAAGAAAGTGGATTACAAATCATGCAGTGGGTTCTAACATGCCTAATTTAAATACGGGTATTTTATCTGAAATTCCAGTTATGATTCCCACGTATTCTGTACAAATTAAAATAGCCCGATTGCTATCAGTAATAGAGGCTAAAATACAAAACAATGTAAAGATAAATGATAATTTAGTGGCCTAGTCTCCAATAACCGCCTGTCCATTAATTAATAACGGTAAAAGACTATTTCGGACATCTTGCAATCGTTGTGATTCACAAGTATTTCGTGAAATCATATCAAAATATGGTTGAATTAATTTGTTAAACAAAATTATTTCATCTTCAACAGGAACATATATAGGCCGCTCTTTAAGTATTGGTTTTTGAAGATGTTTTAAACCAGTTCCAGTAAAATACTTAATGTCTATTTCATGTTGGATGGCTTTTAATAATAAGTATAGATAATCAGCAAGATTATATTTGGCTGTTATACACCAGGTATCAGTTGAATATGCTGCTTTCCCCACATAAAACCTAATACCAACGTTCCCGCCGGTGTTGATATAACAATTACGATCGTCAACAAAAAATGAATCCCATGCTAAAATACCATTCCCACTTGTAAAAAAAGGAAACCTACCGTTAGAGCACTTTGCTTCATTTACTTGTACTTGTGATTTAGGATATTCGTGGATAATATCGCTTAATAATCCATTAGGAGTTCTGTTAAAGAAAAAATTCATGTAGATTAGCTTTGCCAGCGCCTCTAAATTATCATTTATGTAAGTTATATTTTCTCCCTCAACGGCGGGAGTTATTTAAAATAGGGACTGCCGTTGTTAATCGTTCTCTAGTGAGGAGAATGATTATGAGCTCACCGATTATTAAAGAAGTTGTAGAGAGAATGTTACCATATTTAAATAATGTCCAGTGTGGTCAGTTAGAGGATGTACTACAAAATGTTTTATCGAAGTATGATTTATTTATAAGAAGAGGATTTATAGAGGAAGAACCGGATTTTTTAAATATGTTTCTTTCTGCGAAGAAGTTGGAAGGATGTTCTGAAAAATCACTTAGGTATTATGGAAGTACACTCCAAAAATTTCTAATGGAGATTGGAATGGCTGTGAGAGAAATTGATACGGATTCTATAAGAAGATATCTTACTGCTTATCAAAAGAGAAATGATTCGGGAAAGACCACTATAGATAATATTAGACGTATCCTCTCAAGTTTCTTTTCTTGGTTGGAAGATGAAAATTATATTCTGAAAAGCCCAGTTAGGAGAATTCACAAAATAAAGACGGGGTTTACAGTTAAGGAAACATTCTCAGATGAAGAGTTAGAAATTATGAGAGATAGTTGTGTTGAAAATCGCGATTTGGCAATTATAGATTTACTTGCTTCTTCAGGAATGAGAATTGGAGAGATGGTATCTTTAAATAGACAAGATATTGATTTTTATAATCGAGAGTGTATTGTCTGTGGAAAAGGAGAAAAAGAACGGACAGTTTATTTTGATGCGAGAACAAAGATTCATCTTCAAAAATATTTAGATCAAAGAAGTGATAATGACCCCGCACTATTTGTTAGTTTAAGAGCTCCTTATCACAGAATATCAATTGGTGGTATAGAAACACGTTTGCGCTCTTACGGATTGAGACTGAATATTAACAAGGTACATCCACATAAATTTAGAAGGACGTTAGCGACTCATGCAATTGATAAAGGTATGCCAATCGAACAACTGCAGCAACTCTTAGGGCATAAAAGGATAGATACGACGTTACATTATGCAATGGTTAAACAAAGTAATGTAAAAAGTGCACATAAAAAGTATATAAGTTAATGGGTGGCTTTATGAAAAATATTAATCATCTAAAATTAGGGGATTTAGTGAATTTCCAAACAGGACCTTTTGGCACCCAATTTAGTGCAAGTGAATATACTAAAGAGGGTATTCCTGTTATTAATGTAAAAGATATTGGATTTGGTAATATCCTGACTGCTAATATAGAACATGTATCGGAACAAACGAGAGATCGATTATCTCAGCATATACTAAAAGAGGAAGATATAGTATTTGGCAGGAAGGGATCTATTGATAGACACGCATTTATAACGAATAAAGAGACTGGTTGGGTACAGGGATCGGATTGTATAAGAGCTAGAGCTAAAACAAATATAGATATGCTATTCTTGTCCCAATATCTAGAAAGTAAGCACGTGAAGAAACAACTTATGAATTCTGCAGTAGGTTCAACGATGGCTTCCCTAAATACAGATATATTAAAAGATATAGTTGTTTTTTTACCGGATATTAGTGAGCAGCATAAAATATCACGAGTGCTAAAAACTCTAGATGATAAAATTCTCTTGAATAATCAGATAAATGATAATTTAGGAAAACAAATTGAGACATTATATAGCTATTGGTTTAATCAATTTAATTTTCCTAATGAAAATGGTGCTCCTTATTCTGATAGTAATGGTTTTACTAAATGGAACTCACATATAAAAAGACAAATTCCAAAATCCTGGGAAGTCAAAAATATTAGAGATATTACAAATCTTACCTGGGGACAATGTCCACAGGGAGAACACATTTTTCCAAATAATATGACTGCAGACAATCTCTTTGACTACTGTTCAGGTGCTGGAGATATGAATGGAGGTCTTTTGGTAGATTGTCAGGGTAAAACTGATGATAGTAAGCGTTTTGCATACCCTAATGATATTTTAATTTCTATTGCCGGAAAAATCGGAAATATGTGTCTCGTGGACCATAAAATATCGCTGGGACGTGCAGCATTAGCATTTACGGCAAAGGATCAAGAGATAATTCCATATATATATATGACATTAAAGTCGTTGAATAAAAAGATTGTAACAGTCTCGACTGGATCAATACAGAAAGTTATAAGCGACACAAACGTAGATGATTTCAATTTTCCATACTCCGAAGAAATTGTCAAAAAATTTTGTCTTTGTGCTAATCCACTGTTTCATAAAATTATCAAATTGGAACAAGAGAAAAAAGAGCTTATACGACTTCGTAACTGGTTATTACCAATGTTAATGAATGGGCAAGCTATTATAGAAGATTAAGCAATTAAATTATCATTTACATCAATTAAATTTTGAAAAATTATCTTTTCAAGAATTCTTCTTGTTATGGAAAATAAAAAAGGCCTCCCATGCGGGGGCTTTTCGTTCTGTGTTATCATAGGTCCTAAAGCATTATTTCTAGTGATTATCGCAGGAAAGGGGAATCGGGATGAAGCTGACGGCGCGGAAGGTGGATGGGAGTCTTCGGGATCTTTCACGGGTGAAGGGGCTCCTGGAGAGGGCTTTTCCAAAGAATGAGCAGTTCCCGATGTTCCTGCTGCGGCTTCGGGCGTGGAGCAGTTATGTGCATTTCCTGGCTTATTATGATGGCGATGATTTCTGTGGTTTCACGTACACGGTCGAGAATGAGGATATGGTTTTCGTCTTGTACCTGGCGGTGAATGATGAAATCCGTTCCAAAGGATACGGGACGGCGATTCTGACGGATTTGAAGGCGAGGGCCTCGGGCAGGGGCGTTGCCTTGAATATTGAGCCGCTGGATCCTCATGCGGCGAATTCTGAGCAGAGGGTGAGAAGGCTTGATTTTTACCGCAGGAATGGGTTTTTCAGTACGGATTACAACCTGATCGACGGCGGCGACAGGTATCTTATCTTGTGCACGAAGGAAGATTTTCCGGTGGAGGATTATATCCGAGTGATCAAGAGAATTTCCTTTGGCCTTCATGTGCCGAATGTGGAACGAGTGAAATAAGGAAAACAGCGGGGCTAAAAAACAGCGGTATCAAAATGACTGAGCATTTTGATACCGCTGTTTTTTGATGGGTGAGGAGAAACCGTACAACCTCGCTACGCTCGAGGTAATCACCCCTATCCACCGCGAGGCGGT
>OGGT01001008.1_pt1 | contig 10661 bp, 8 predicted proteins | sample 1571311 | NCBI WGS metagenome assembly OGGT01 (sample SAMEA2581931, study PRJEB24529) | metagenome | biome: Human gut stool | place: China | collected 2011
CGTCATCCATCGGATACACCTGCCGCTTCTCGTCGTATGGGAAATACATCTTTTCGATGATCTCACGCCAAAGTCCCAGCTCCTCCACAGAGAAGTCCAGTTTCTCTTCCAGTCTCTTAAGATCCTCCGGTGCATGCTCTTTTAAGTATTCCACTGCTCCAACCGCATCCCGCAGGTTCTCTCTCGCCATCAGGTTGGTGTAGAAGTTATTGTCAACTAACACGTTGTATTCGTCCGGCCCGGTCACATCACAGATACAGTATTTTCCACCTTTGCACTCCGCAAAAGAACCAACATCTGCCCATACTCTTGCAGTTTCGATCAGAATCTCCGCTCCTTTCTCTTTCAGGTAGTCCACATCCCCTGTCACCTGAAGATAGAGTGACAATGCATAAGAAATATCCGCATTGATATGATACTGCGCTGTGCCGAGCGGATAATAAGTGGAAGCCTCCTCACCATTGATCGTTCTCCACGGATAGAGTGCACCTTTCATGTGACCTAAAATCCTTGCACGGTCTCTCGCCTGTGGCAGCGTCGCATAGCGGTAATCTAGCAGCTTTCTTGCAGTCTCCGGTTCTGTAAAGATCAGAACAGGGAGTACATACATCTCTGTATCCCAGAAATAATGACCTTCGTATCCCTCTCCGGAAAGTCCTTTTGCCCCCATTCCAGTCTTTCCGTCTCTTCCGGCTGACTGGATAATATGGAACAGATTAAAGTGTAAACCCTGCTGTAATTCTTCATTCCCCTTGATCTCTACATCTGCTGTCTTCCAGAAATCCTGCATATAACTCTTCTGCTGTTCTTTGAGCTTCTCATAGCCTTCGCTCTTTGCAGCCGCAAGCTCGTCCTGCACAAAAGCTTCCAGCTTCTCTTTCTCCATGTCAAGACTGGTCGAATAACAGATAAATTTATCGAGTGTCACGCACTCTCCCTCTTTTGCTGACAAGGAAACTCTGGATACTGTATCCATTTCTCCTGCTTCCGCCATCCAGTTCACGTCCGTCACTGTCTGTCCATCACACCATAATTCATGAACACTTCCGCATGCCACAGTCAGGTGACTTCCCTTTGTCGTTCCCTCATAATAGGAAATGTCGTTCTCCGCTTTCACCTTATCAGGATCAAGTCTCCGTCCAAATGGTCCATAGTCCACGATTGGATTTGTTTTTCTTGTATGATTTTCCACATCTGCCTGCATTTTTGACACAAACTCCACCGTTCCAGCATAATTGACTGGTCTGACCTGATAACGGATTGCCATGATATTTTTTCTGGCAAAGGAAACAAGACGGAAAATATGAATTTCTGTCATTTTTCCACTTGAAGCCGTCCATGTCAGTTTCCGCTCCAGAATACCATCCTTCATGTGAAGCGTTCTTGCATACTCTTTTACTTCGCCCTGCTCCATCGTGAACTCTTCACCGTCCAAAATGACATGAATTTCCTTCAGATTCGGCAGATTTAAAAGCGACTGACTCAAAAGCGGTGAACCAAAATTCGCCTCTCCATAGCGGATCTCATTGCTTTCATAAAAGCCGTTGACGAAGTTTCCTTCCAGACCGGTATCCACATCGAATGGATACGCCTCCTCGAAAGTTCCTCTTGTGCCAATGTAGCCGTTAGACAGCGCAAATGTCGTCTCATTTCTGTAATTATTTTCTTTTTTGAATTCCGTCTCCGTGATATTCCATTGTTCGATCGGATATATTGGTTTCTTAAATTCCATTATTCACTAACTCCTTCTATTTTCCTAATATACAATCTCCCAGAACAACTCTTCTCTTTTGACAAACGCATATAAAAATTCTACCGCATCCTCTTTGATCGCATTTTTATGACAAGCCAGCGCACGTGCCTTTCTGTTCACAGAAAAATCAAGTGCCTGCATATCTTCCGGAACTGCAAAGCTGATGCGTTCTTCCCATTTTAACAATCCTTTATCAAAATCTTTTGGACACACGAATGGTTCACAGACATCCATACTCTTCGCATAATCCCAGAGGTTATCTCTCTTAGCAGATCGGTTCGGCCAATTTTCATCCCCGGCATTTGAGTGGACTACTCCTGAAAATAGTGTCGGATGATATTCTTTCTCCTCCGTCAGAATCTCTTTAATAAAAAGTACCAGACCACTGTGATCCCCATGTCTGTCATATTCTGCAGTTGTAAAAATAATTTCTGGACGTTTTTCCATAATGATCTCTTTTAAATCCTGTTTAAATTGATTTCTTGTATACAAAGCAGGTTTTCCATACTTTTCCGCATGATAATCTTTCTTGTCAGGAAGCGCATACGTATGATTCGAACAGTGCGACACATGTACACGGTCTCCCTCGCTGTCATCATATAACTGATGAAGAAAACTCTCTGTCTCATCCATCCCGGTATCCGCATAACCGAGAAATGTCACCTGTCTCCCGTCCAGTCCAAGCACCTGAAGCCCTGCCAGTGTCTCTGGCAGACGGACACTTCCGGTTGCCTCATCATGTCCTTCATAATCTCCGTTTCCTGCCATCACTACATGAACACCAATTCCTTTTGCAAGTGCTTTCTCCATAATACCTGCTGCAAGAAGGATCTCATCATCTTCATGCGGCACGATCACCATAATATTTTTGATTCCTGCATCCAGTTCCATTCGTCTCATATTCTTCTCCATTCTGCAATATCGTCTTACCCCTTCACTGCACCGGCAGAAACTCCTGCGATAATGTATTTCTGCATGAAAATATAGAAGATCATAAGTGGTGCAACACCAAGCATGAGCATTGGGAACAACGCTGTCCAGTCGGTTGAGAACTGTCCGATATTTCTGGATACTTCCTGAAGGATGACATCCTGCTCACGGCTCTGTAAGAACAGAAGCGGTGTCATAAATTCATTCCACACATTCAAAGTAACAAGGATAACAACCGTTGCAATAACCGGTTTCAATAATGGAAGTACGATCACAAAAAACTTACGGATCACAGAGCAGCCGTCGATTTCTGCCGCTTCCTCTAACTCCTTTGGAATGGTCGATTCCACAAACTCTTTAAACAGGAAAATTCCCTGTGGAACATTGATCGCCACATCCACAAGAATGACTGCCCATGCCGTGTTCATCAGTCCGATACTTTTCACAATTTTAAACAGGCTGACAATATTCATCTGGAACGGAACAACCAGACCTGCAAGGAACAGCAGGAAAATGCGGTTTCCCCATCTGGACTTCGTTCTTGCCAGCGCATAACCTGCCATGGATGTAACCAAAACAATAATTGCAACTGCAAGTACTGTAATTTTTACAGTATTAAACAATGCTCTCGGATACTGCATATTTACAAAAGCATCTACATAATTCTGGAATACCCAGACTTTTGGAAGCCCCAACGGAGACTGTGTTGCCTCCTGCGGATTTTTAAATGTCGTCACGATCAGGTAATAAATTGGAATAAACCATACCGCTGCCAGAAGTATCATAAAAATCTCTGTAATAACAAGCCCGCGTTTTTCTTTTTTACTGACTCCCATTTCACTACTTTTCTGTTTTATCATGAGATAGCCTCCCCCCATTTTCCCATTATTTTGGTTGTCACACCGCTAATGATCAATACGATGATAAAGAAGCATACACCGAAAGCGGAACCTACCGAATAGAAGCCATCCGAGATACCTTTCTTCATCATAACTGTCATAACCGTTTCCGTTGCATTTCCAGGTCCGCCGGAAGTCATGGAGTAGATTGCGTCAAACGCTTTCATGCCTCCGATCAGTCCGGTTACTACAATAATTTTTACGGAAGGACACATGAGTGGGAGCGTAATCCTAAAAAAGCTCTGTCTGCCGTTTGCTCCATCGATCTGTGCCGCCTCATATAACTCTGGTGCGATACTCTGCAGGTTGGCAAGAAAAATAACCATCGCCCAGCCGGTCCACTGCCAGATCTGCGTAAATATAACAGAGAATAGCGCCCGGTTTGTCGTGAAGAAGTTAATCGTATCTAACCCGAAGCGGTGAAGCAGATTGTTGATCAATCCATAGTCCGAGGACGATAAAATAAAGTTCCATAAATATCCAATAATCAAAGAACTGAATACTGCCGGGAAAAAGTAAACCGCACGGAGCAGATTTCTTGTCTTTAACTTTTTATTCAAAACAGCAGCGATCGGAAGACCAAGAATTACCTGAAATCCAGTCAGTAATATGGCATAAATCAATGAATTCTTGATTGCAATCCGCATTAAAGGCGTCTGGAATACTTTTATATAATTCTGAAATGCAACAAAGTGCAGATTTGTCGGATTCATATCAGTATAATCAGTAAAACTGTAAAAAATGGTGTACATAAACGGCAAAATACTAAAGATCAGATAAATTGCCAGTGCCGGAATAATAAACACCGCAAAGTAACGTCCGAGTGAACCACATTCCCTTTTTTTCTGTTTTTTATTCATAAAATCTTGCTTCCTTTCCGAAAAAAGGCAGAAAAAGAGCCTCAAACCCAGCCTCACTGCCGAGTTTGAGGCATCTTCACTGCACTCTTATCTATTTTGATAATAGCTCAGAAACCACTTCATCAACCGTCTGTAATGTTGTGGATAAATCCTGCGCACCTAAAAGATAACTCTGCATCTCTGTTCCATAAGTCTCATGTGCACCTGCTGCAGAACCCCATTCATTCCATGGGCAGTAAACATTTCCTGCTGCTAACGCACCTGCGACACTTGTATATGCTTCCGGAAGGTCAAATTCTACTCCATTTAAGTAAGAAGAACCCCCCTGATTGTTCTGCCATAAAGCGTTCTGTCCATCTGTCGTTGAAATTGCTGCAAGCACTTTTTTCACTGCGTCAAGGTTCTTGGAAGAAGCATTTGCTGCAAATCCACAGCCAGGACCACCAATGAGCCAGCCTGCGCTCTCTTTTGTTCCATAGAAAGGCATCATGTCAAGCTGTAACTCCGGATTTTTTTCCATGATCGCATCATAATCCCAAGGACCGGAGCAGAACATTGCTGAACCGCCTGTTGCAAACTGCTCTAATGCCTGATCATGATCAATACCTGTCATGTCTGCTGTGTATACACCATTATCGATCAGTTGTGACCATGTCTCGATATATGGATTCCAGGTTCCGTCCATTGTCACTTCGCCGTTACGATATTTTTCTCCAAAACCTTTTCCCTCATCAGTGGACAGATACTCTGCTGTCACAAATGCCATAGAACTCTTTAACAGCGGTTCCCATGATTTTAAGCCTGCTGCAAGTGGTGTAACTCCTGCATTCTGGAATGTTGTACAAACATCTAAAAACTCATCAAATGTCTTTGGAAGTTCCACATTATTTTCTTCAAAAATTTCTTTGTTATAATAGATTCCTTCAAACCAGCTGATTCCCGGAAGTGCATAGGTACTTCCGTTATATCCGTAAACACTTGTACCTGCTGTGGAATAATCAGCTGCCAGATCATCCAACGCTTCCAGATAACCTAATTTTGCATGTTTTAATGCAGAACCCGGTGACTCGCAGATGATGTCCGGTCCTTCGCCTGCGGAAAGCTGGGTATCAATAATTGTATCGTAGTTAGAGTTATCAATAAACTGATATTCAATCTCTACCTCCGGCACTGCCTCTGCAAGATAATCTAACATTGCCTGTACCGTGTCTTCACTATTCCAGTAAGACATACGGATTGTCACTTTGTCCGAAGAAGAGTCTGTTTTCTCTCCCTTTGTCTCTGTCTTAGATGCTGAATCTGTGCTTCCTGTATCCGAGGAGCTTCCACATCCTGCTACTACCCCAAGTGTCATTGCTGCGCACAATAATACGCTCAAAACTTTTCTCTTCATACCTTTTTCTCCTTTTCCCGAAAGAAAATACCGCTGTCTGCTGCTGTTTTTCTCTTTCATTTGATATATTTATCATACAGTCGAACCTAGCAGAATAAAATAATACTTTCTTTGGAAAAGTAATACTTTTTCATGTATTTTATTTTGGATTTTTCTTCTGCAGCGTATCCGGCATCTTTACCGTAAAGCAGGTATATTTTGCATCAGTGACTTTCACTTCAAGACTTCCGAGTGCTCCGTAATAAAGCTCCAGACGTTCCTTGATATTGTGGATTCCATAGCCTTTTCCCTGTTCATTCAACAATTTCTCTACCATTTCAAGTTCGATCAAAGGTCCGTTATTGTAAATAGAAAATACCAGCTGCTCCGGTTTTCTGCAAAACTCTACAATAATTTTTCCGGTGTCCGGTTCTTCCATATAATCAATGCCGTGCTTCATCGCATTTTCCACCAGCGGCTGAAGCAGAAAGTTCGGCATACAGCATTCGAGACCGCTCTCATCTATACGGTATTCCACCTCAAATGGTTCCTCATGCATTTTTTTCTGGATCTCAATATACGCCCGGATATTCTCCAACTCACTGCTCACCGTTGTGATCTGTTGTCCGTTGTTTAATGCTGTGCGGTAGAATTTTGCCAGAAGTCCTGTGATATCGCTGATATCGTCATCCCCTTTTCTGAGCGCCTTCCACTTGATACCTGAGAGGCAGTTGTAGAGGAAATGAGGGTTCATCTGCGCCTGCAGCGCTCTCAATTCGGATTCTTTTTTCTCAATCTCCATCTTGTATACTTCATTAATCATGGAATCTAACTGCACAGTCATTAGTCTTACGCAGCGCATATTTAGCAAAGATATCTGCTCCCGGATCAAGTCCAAGCGGATATGTTACTTTCGTCTGCTTTGCAAAAGCTTTAACCTTTTCCAAAGGTTCATCACGGTCTACTCCATAAAGCGCAAATGAAGCATTATCTTTATGTTTCTGCCAGATATCCTTCTCGATAAAAGGCATTTCTTTACGGCAAACCCCCGTTTGCAATACGCTCCGCCTGATCCCTCAACTGCAAAATTCTCTGACCGATCACACGCGACAGCACTCCAATCACCACCAGTGTCAGTCCGACACAAATAAGTACTACTATGATTGTAGAAAATATAATGGAATAAATCTGTTCCGAGATTGTATTCCGGTCAATAAAATAGTAAATTTTCCAGTCGACTTTTTCCATCGACGCTTCTTTTAAAATATATTCTTTATTTAAGACGGATGCATCCTCCGGGTTTTCTCCGATGTACGCTTCAATTTTCTGTTCCATCTGCTCATCAGCAATTTTTTTTGTGTAAATCACCTGACCATTTCCGTCTTTTATCACGATCCCGTTGTCCAGATAATCCATCGTATCAAACGGTTCCAAAATCCGGTTTAAGTAAAATTCCGCACGCAGTACACCGATTCTTCTGCTGGTCGTTGCCGTATCTAAAATTGTCCGCGTTGCATACAGCTTTCCGTCCTCCTCGACCGTCCACTCTGTATTAAAATCTTTTTCGTGCTTTTTGTACCACACCGTATCCTCATATGGCTCCGCCGACTCCAGGAAAGAGCCTATGTCTGATGCCGTATTTGGTGTGACGATTTTGATCATTTTTAAGTTTTCATCACTCGTTATAAAGTACCAGAATACCGGTTCCACCGTCTTATTCAGACTCTGTGCGATTGCACTACCATTATAGGCATTCCCCTCCAACGTCTGTCGAAATTCCAGATTGTACGCCAGATATTTTGTAAAATCTGTCTCTCTCTGAAAAATAGCGTCTGCCTCCTGACACATACGGTGTAAATTATTGTCCATCGTCACTTCTGTCTGGTCCAGCAGATTTTGATTTGCCGCAGAAAACGAATGAATACCGAGAATACATAACGGAATCGACACCAGAATAATATAACTTATAATAAGCTTTTTCTGCATAGACGCATTATGTATAAACCAGTTACAGATTTTCTTCACTTGACCTTCTCCCCGCTTCTTATGTATTTCTGTCAACATGACCGCACCACTGTATTTCACTTCCAATTTTTCTGTTTATTTCTGCTCACGGTACTGCTTCGGTGTCACACCATAGTAATTTTTAAACAGTTTGTTGAAATAGGGCTGGTTTGTGTAGCCACATGCCTTTCCGATATCCACGATCTTCCAGTTGCTCTCCTCTAACAGTTCTTTCGCTTTCTTCATGCGATAGTCTGTCAAATATTTCACAAGATTGTATCCTGTCTCCTTCTTGAAAATAAAGCTCACATAAGACGCTGTGAGGCAGACTTTTTCTGCGATCTCTTCCAGACCGATATCATGCATATACTCATTCTTGATGACTTTTTTGATTTCGGATACCGTGAGGCTCGTATCCGGCAGACTCTGTTTCTGGGAAACAGTGATCTCCCGTATCACTTTTGACACAACTTCACCCACTTTCCAAAGATCATGACTGTTCATAATTTCATCTGCTGTCTGCATGATCAGGCTCTCGTTATAGATGCCGTATTTCTGATAAATAGCCTTGACAATATCTAAAATCAGATACTTTGCATAAAATGCACTCGACGCTTTTTCATTTTCCAGACGTTTCAGATAGACCAATAACTGTTCTTCCACTGCAGGCATATTTTCATCCTCTATGCTTCGGAAAATACTATCTTTCATCTGCATGGTTTCCTCGAGCGTTCCTGTATCCCGCGCTGCTTTCTGTGCAATGTAGATTACTCCCGAAAAATAGCTGAACGTGTCATTTCGGACATCTTCCATTTCTTTTACCCTGCCTGAAAATTCTTTTATTCCAAAGAATGTTGTTCCGACAATAATCGATGGCATCTCTGCTTTTTCCTCGGTCAGATCGGCATATAATAAACGGATGGAATTTTCCACTTTCCGTTCCTCGATCGGCTCTCTGCTGTAAATGATCACATAAATCTGGTTTGGATAAAAGTCGATCTGTTCATATGGTAATTTCATATTGCGTTTCAGTATTTTTTCAAATTCTTCCTCGCACAGTTCAAAGTAATTGTTCCGTGTCTCAATACTCACGAAACAGATATATTTATTTTCCAGATTAATCTTGTATTCTTTTAATTTTTCCACAATCTCTGTCACAGATTCTTTCGTGTTAAAAAGTCTGTATAACAATAATTTTTTATCTGCGACTAACAGATTTTCTTTCTGTTCTTTCCACTGCTTTTTCTGTCTGCAAAGTGCAATGACATGCTCCATCACCTGTTTGAATTCCTCCACTTCGATCGGTTTTAACAGGTAATTGACCGCACTTACCTCGCATGCCTTTTTCGCATAATCAAACTCGCTGTAAGCACTGAATATAATAATGATCACATCCGGTCTGTTTTCCTTTGCATATTTTGCAAGTTGTAGTCCGTCCATATACGGCATTTTTACGTCGGTCAATAAAATATCCACATCCTGATATTTCTGTAGATACTCCATTGCCAGTTTTCCGTTAGCTGCTTCCGCTACTTCAAGCTCAAATTGAAATTTTTCAATCAAAAACCGGATTCCCTCACGCTCTGTTCTTTCATCATCTACTAATAGTATTTTCATTTTCCCCACAATCCTTTTTTCTTCTGTATCATTTTTATACGCATACTATTTCCAATCTCCGCTTTCCGACATTCTTTCATCTCTTGTCGTTTTGTATACACTGCCTCAATTATATTTTATTAATCCGGCATCCTGTTTGAAATAACATATTTTTTTGATTTCTTGCAATTATTCGGTATCTTTCATTTTTACCGCAGATTATTCACCTTCCCCACTGAAATATATCCATCGACAAGTGACCGGAAATCCGTTCCCTCCGGGGCATTCTCATTATAATTTCCATGCACAGTCAGTCGGATTCTTCCATTTTCAAGCTCCTCTTCCAGATACTCGTCAATGAAAAATCCACAGTCTGCAATTTTCCTGTCATATAAAATTCCCCGCAGCTTCTCAAGTTCACACTGCGGAAAATTTACGTTCCAGATCTGATTGTACGCCAGAGGCTGTTCCATCAATTCTTCCATCATCCGCTCAAGGTAAGCGTCTGTCACCTCATGACACTCCGATGCACCTTCAGAAAACGCAATCGCATGCACACCTGCGCACGCAGCTTCTAACGCAGATCCTACGGTCGCTGAATACTGAATATCTGTTCCGCTGTTATATCCATAATTAATACCGGAAAATACATAGTCCGGCTTTTCTTTCACAATATTTAAAATTCCAAAACGTACACAGTCCGCCGGTGTTCCTGTACTTGCATATGCGTGCACACCCTCCACCGGAAAATCAACCGGAAAAAACTCTATCGTTTCACGTAATGTGATCCTGTGTGACATTGCACTGCGCTGTCCGTCCGGTGCCACCACCCAGACTTTACCATATTTTTTTGCTGCCCGTGCCAAACGAATGATACCGTCTGACTGTATTCCATCATCATTTGTAATTAATATTTTTTGCATTATGTTTTCCTTTTCCACAAATTTTCTGAGACTCTCTTCTCCATCTTTTCTATTTAATTTATCATATCCTTTTTTCCACGAAAATGCAAAACTCCTCAAAATGAGGACTTTTTAGCCTTAAAAGTCCTCATTTTGAGGAGTTTACTTTTTCGTTCATATACACAAATATAAACTGCATTCCCTTATTCTCTGTTTTCATATTGAAACCATCGCCAGTTTTACTGCTTTACTCTTCTCCGAAATAAGCACTTTTTTCAAGAGTGATACTGGGCGGATTCGAACCACCAACTTCGGTTTTGCAAACCTATGCCCTACCAGCGGCTA
>OGGT01001013.1_pt1 | contig 10592 bp, 7 predicted proteins | sample 1571311 | NCBI WGS metagenome assembly OGGT01 (sample SAMEA2581931, study PRJEB24529) | metagenome | biome: Human gut stool | place: China | collected 2011
CGACCGTTGCGGATGTCTGCGTCGACCGATGCGGATGTCTGCATCGACCGATGCGGATGACAGTTGTTGCGTTTTTTAATTGCGGAACACTAAGCCTTCGCTGTCTGCATCGATTGTAATCGGCTTCTCACGCGATACTTCGTCGGAGAGTATCTTCTTCGAGAGGTCGTTGAGCACGCAGCGCTGTATAGCGCGTTTCACAGGGCGTGCACCGAACTCCGGGTCGAAGCCCTCGTCGGCGAGGAAATTGATGGCTGCCGGCGTGACGTTGAGCGTGAAGCCCTGCGGCTCCAGCATCTTCTTCACGGCGTTCATCTGCAGCGTTACAACCTCCGCAATCTCCTCCTTCGTGAGCGGCAGGAACATGATAGTCTCGTCGATACGGTTAAGGAATTCCGGACGTATCGTCTTCTTCAGCATCTCCATCACTTTCTCCTTAGTGTCGCCGATGACATGGTCGCGGTTCTCGGGCGTGATGCCGGCGAACTGAGCCTGTATGTATTGGCTACCAAGGTTTGAAGTCATAATGATGATGGTGTTCTTGAAGTTGACGGTGCGACCCTTGTTGTCGGTCAGTCGTCCGTCGTCGAGCACCTGCAAGAGGATGTTGAACACGTCGGGGTGAGCCTTCTCTATCTCGTCGAAGAGTACGACAGAGTAAGGTTTGCGGCGCACAGCCTCCGTCAGCTGACCGCCCTCGTCATAGCCTACGTATCCTGGAGGCGCACCGATGAGTCGAGACACGCTGAACTTCTCCTGGTACTCGCTCATGTCGATACGCGTCATCATCGTTTCGTCGTTGAACAGGTATTCGGCGAGAGCCTTTGCCAACTCCGTCTTGCCCACACCCGTCGTGCCGAGGAAGATGAACGAAGCGATAGGTCGCTTCGGGTCCTGCAGTCCGGCACGCGAACGTCTTACGGCGTCGCTCACGGCTTTGATAGCCTCGTCCTGTCCGATGACGCGGCGGTGCAGCTCCTCCTCAAGGTGCAGCAGCTTCTCGCGTTCGCTCTGCATCATGCGCGTAACGGGTATTCCCGTCCAGCGGCTTACCACCTCGGCTATGTCGTCGGCTGTCACCTCCTCGCGTATCATGGCGTTGCCGCCCTGCGTCGACTTCAGCTGGTTCTGTATCTGTCGGATGTCCTCTTCAAGAGCCTTCAGTCTGCCGTAGCGTATCTCAGCCACGCGCTCGTAGTTGCCTTCGCGCTCGGCGCGCTCAGCCTCGAACTTCAGCTGCTCCATCTGCTGCTTGTCTTGCTGAATCTTGTTCACCAAGCCCTTCTCACTTTCCCACTTAGCGCGGAACGCCTTCTCCTGGTCGCGCAGTTCGGCGATGTCCTTGTCGAGCTGCTTAATCTTCTCGGTGTCGTTCTCGCGCTTGATAGCCTCGCGCTCAATCTCGAGCTGCTTCAGTCGGCGCGTAATCTCGTCGAGTTCCTCGGGCACCGAGTCGCGCTCCATGCGCAGCTTTGCAGCCGCCTCGTCCATGAGGTCGATAGCCTTGTCGGGCAGGAAGCGGTCGGAGATGTAACGCTCCGAAAGCTTTACGGCAGCTATGCAGGCATCGTCCTGTATACGCACCTTGTGGTGATTTTCGTAGCGTTCCTTCAGACCACGAAGTATGGAGATAGCCGAAAGCTCGTCAGGCTCGTCGACCATTACGGTCTGGAAACGGCGCTCCAGAGCCTTGTCCTTCTCGAAGTACTTCTGATACTCGTTGAGCGTCGTAGCACCGATGCTGCGCAGCTCGCCACGCGCAAGTGCCGGTTTGAGGATGTTGGCAGCGTCCATGGCACCTTCGCCACCGCCTGCACCTACAAGCGTATGAATCTCGTCGATGAAGAGGATGATGCGACCGTCGGCGTTGGTCACCTCCTTGATGACGCTCTTCAGTCGCTCCTCAAACTCGCCTTTGTACTTGGCTCCGGCTACGAGTGCGCCCATGTCGAGCGAGTAGAGCTGCTTGTCCTTAAGGTTCTCTGGTACGTCGCCGCGCACGATGCGCTCCGCCAAGCCTTCCACGATGGCAGTCTTACCCGTACCCGGCTCACCTATCAATATCGGGTTGTTCTTAGTACGTCGCGAGAGAATCTGCAGCACGCGACGTATCTCCTCGTCACGACCTATAACGGGGTCGAGCTTGCCCTGGCGCGCCTCCTCAACGAGGTTCTTGGCGTACTTCGAGAGACTCTGGAAGTTCTCGTCAGCCGACTGTGAGTGTATCTTCTCACCCTGGCGCAGCTCCTGAATAGCCTTCACGGTGTCAGCCTCGGTCATGCCTGCGTCCTTGAGGATGCGGCTTGCCGTAGAGTTCACCTGCAAGAGAGCGAGCAGAATAGGCTCTACGCTCGTAAACTCGTCGCCGTTCTTTGTGGCGAAGTCCTGCGCACGCTGCAGCACGGCGTTGGTATCGTTAGAAAGATAAGGCTGTCCGCCCTGAACGCGCGGCAGACGCTGCAGCTCGGCGTCGGCAACGCTCTCCACCTGCATGGCATTCACGCCAAGCTTCTGGAAGATAAAGGTCGTAACGTCCTTAGCCTTCACAAGCAGAGCCTTCAGCAAGTGCATCGGCTCGATGCTCTGCTGACCACTGCGCTGTGCGGTGTTCAATGCCTCTTGGACAACCTCTTGTGCTTTGATTGTGAATTTGTCGAATGTCATATCGTTCTCCTTTCTTTTTGTTTTCTTGTTTTCTATAAACCATTACACAAACTATATTCCAACGTTATATGTGTGACAATATGTCGCTACGGGCGGCTGTTTTAGTTGTTTTTGGTGACAAAGTGTCAGTAAACGGGCGTTTTTATTTGGTTTTGGGACTTTTTGTTTGGTTTAAGTTGCACAGTCTGAGTATTTATTACTATATTTGTAGAAGTGAAAAGATGCAACTAACAAACATAACTAATAAACCAAAAACCAACAAAACTTATGAAGAAAGCGATTAACCTATTGATGTTGCTGCTGCTATATGTCGTAGCGGCAAGTGCGCAGAAGTACGACGTGAAGTGTCTACGTGGCGACTCTGTTGCTGTATATGATGTTGTGGAGACAATCCGCTCAGAGGACACCTACTACAGTAAGGGCGAGAAACTCATGTTCTACCTGCACGATGACGAGCAAGTAGAAGCCGTGGAGAAGTTCTACGATAAGGGTATGATTGATACGGGTGGCTCTGTTGGCTATGCCGTGATACTCAGAGACGGCAAGAAATACTGCACACTTAGCGAGAACCTTGTGTTTAGTAAGGACAACCCGGAGGGTGTAGAGGACAAGGTGCTGACGAAGTCGGACGAGTTGGCGCATACCATACAGGGCCGCATCTTCTATTCCATTATACCTTATATTATAATAGCGTTACTCTTCCTCGGCGTTATGGTGCTCAACATCTTGGCTATGAGGAGCAAGAAGATACGCTCGATGGCAGTGATAGCAATACCTGTGTGTATCATGCTGGGCACGCTGATTGAGATATGGGCTTATAGCGTATTGGGATCCGACTGCTTCTGGTGGTGCGACAAGAACCGTTACGGCTTCTTCGGTTCGCTGCTACGCATCATTCCGTTCGGCTTGATTGTGTTCTATCAGGTTATGAGCATCAAGTTCTACGAACCTGTAATCTTGGGCGAAGCCTTTGATGGCGACGTGCAAGACGGTATCTCCGTAAAACCAGCACTCATAAGTATGCTCGCTGCATTCCCCGTGCTGATAGCTTCTGCTCTCATATGCGATTTCTTAGACTTGGGCGGATGGGTTGAAACGCTCTTAATACTCGTTTCTTTCCTTTTGGCATTGGGTATTGGTGTCTTTCTCTCGTTGAAGCGCAACATCGAGCTTATGAAGAGTAAGAAGTGGGGCATACTGCTTACGCTCTTCACTATTGTCTATATACTCGGTTGCATCGTAGCCGTATGGGGTCTGATTGTTGTTATCTTCAAACTGATTATTCAGATATTGATAGTCGGCGGCATAATATGCTTCATTCTGTACGCAATGCCCGCACCCAGTAGTGGTGGCGGAGGAGGTACTACCTATCGCACCGTCTACTACGATGAAGACAATAAGGCGCACGACTCAGCATACGCATGTGATAAGGCAAACGAGGAAATTGCAAAGCGTGAGGCAGGAAAACACAATTAAGCACACGTTCTGTTTTGTCGTGTAGAAAAAAAGTGATACTTTTGCATTGAATAAGATAGGCTGCGCCCCGCATTCAGCTACGGAGTGCAGCCTTAAACTTGAAAAACAAACAACTAAAAACAAATCTCTATCAAAAATGAAAAACAAAAAGTTCTATCCGTGGCTCGTAGTGGCGCTGCTTTGGGTGGTGGCATTGCTCAACTATATGGATCGTCAGATGCTCTCAACCATGCAGGACGCAATGAAGCTCGATATTGTGGAGCTACAGAAGGCTGAGGCTTTCGGTGCGCTCATGGCTGTGTTCCTCTGGATTTATGGTCTCGTGAGTCCGTTCGCAGGTGTTGTTGCCGATCGTGTGAGCCGTAAGAAGCTCGTTGTGGGCAGTCTGTTCGTATGGTCAGCCGTTACGTACCTCATGGGTTACGCGTCCGACTTCACACAGCTCTATTGGTTGCGTGCGCTTATGGGTGTCAGCGAGGCGTTGTATATACCTTCTGCCCTGTCGCTCATCGCCGACTGGCATGAGGGCAAGTCGCGCTCGCTGGCTATCGGCATACACATGACCGGTCTGTACGTGGGTCAGGCGGTGGGCGGATTTGGTGCTACTATCGCTGCCACCTTCTCATGGCATAGCACCTTCTACTGGTTCGGCATCATCGGCATCGCTTACTCGGTGGTGCTTGCACTGCTTCTGCACGACAAACCGAAGACTGTGGCTGCTGTCGCAGCTTCGCCCAATCCTGCAACGCTGATGAAGAAGGAGAGCCTTTGGCGCGGACTCAGCGTAGTGCTCTCTACATGGGCGTTCTGGGTGATACTCATCTACTTCGCTGTGCCGAGCCTTCCGGGTTGGGCTACTAAGAACTGGCTGCCTACGCTCTTCGCCGACAGTCTCGGTCTGGAGATGGCACAGGCTGGTCCGATGTCTACCATCACCATTGCCGCTTCGTCGTTCGTGGGCGTGCTCCTCGGCGGCGTGCTGTCCGACAAGTGGGTGCTGCGCAACATACGCGGACGTATCTATACCAGTGCTATCGGCTTGGGCATGACTATCCCAGCACTCGTTCTGCTCGGCTTCGGTCATAGCGTAGTGGCGGTAGTGGGAGCCGGAATGTTGTTCGGCATTGGCTTCGGCATGTTCGACGCTAACAACATGCCTATACTCTGCCAGATTATCTCGGCTAAGTATCGTGCTACGGCTTACGGCATCATGAATATGGTGGGCGTGTTCGCAGGTGCTGCTGTCACTCAACTGCTCGGCAAATGGACCGACGGTGGCAATCTCGGCATGGGCTTCGCTGTGCTCGGTGGCATCGTCATCGTGGCACTCGTGTTGCAGTTGGTGTGCTTGCGCCCAACATCAGACAATGTTGAATAAATGTTGAGGTGGTGAGATGTTGAGGTGGTGAGAATACTCAATAACTTTTCATCTCTTAATTGAAAACAATAAATTAATAATCAATTAAAATAAACAAGACTATGGAAAAAATCGTAGGACTTATCGACGCACCGTTTACACCGTTCTATGCAAATGGTGACGTTAATCTCGAACCAATCGAGGCTTATGCAAAGATGTTGCAGAAGAATGGCTTGAAGGGCGTGTTCATAAACGGATCGTCTGGCGAGGGATATATGCTCACCACCGAGGAGCGTATGCAGCTGGCAGAGCGTTGGGTGAGTGTTGCTCCCGAGGGCTTCAAGGTTATTGTGCACGTAGGCAGCTGCTGTCTGCGCGAGAGTGTGCGCCTTGCCGAGCACGCTCAGAAGATTGGTGCATGGGGTATCGGCTCGATGGCACCTCCGTTCCCAAAGATTGGTCGCATCGAAGAACTCGTGGAGTACTGCGAGACTATCGCGAACGCTGCTCCTGAGTTGCCGTTCTACTACTATCATATCCCTGCGTTCAATGGCGCATTCCTGCCGATGGTAGACCTCTTGAAGGCTGTCGACGGACGCATCAAGAACTTCGCAGGCATCAAGTACACTTACGAGGCACTCTACGAGTACAACCAGTGCCGTCTCTACGGTGGTGGCAAGTTCGACATGCTCCACGGACAGGACGAGACAATCCTCCCGAGCCTTGCTCAGGGCGGTGCTCGTGGCGGCATCGGCGGCACAACCAACTACAACGGTCGTGAACTTGTGGGCATCATCGACGCATGGAACCGCGGCGACCTCGAGACAGCTCGTGAGAAGCAGAACTTCTCACAGGAGATTATCAACGTCATCTGCCACTTCCGCGGTAACATCGTGGGTGGCAAGCGCATCATGAAGCTCCTCGGTTTCGACCTCGGACCTAACCGTGTGCCGTTCCGCAACATGACTGACGAGGAAGAGGCTCAGATGAAGAAGGAGCTTGAGGAGATTGGATTCTTCGAGCGTGCTAATCAGTTCTAATGTCAACCCATCAACATAACAACATTTCAACCATAAGAAATGAACGTAAAAGAATATATCAAGTCTTGGGCTGAGTCTTACAAGAAAGACCTGACCGAGAATATCATGCCGTTCTGGATGCAGTACGGCTTAGACCGCGAGAACGGTGGCGTGTACACATGCGTCAACCGCGACGGATCGCTGATGGACACAACAAAGTCGGTGTGGTTTCAGGGCCGCTTCGCCTTCATTTGCTCATTCGCTTATAACAATGTAGAGAAGAACCAGGAGTGGCTCGACGCTGCCAAGTCTACACTCGAGTTCATCGAGAAACACTGCTTCGACGAGCAGGGACACATGTACTTCTCTGTTACTGCTGAGGGCAAACCACTGCGCAAGCGCCGCTACGTGTTCTCAGAGACCTTCGCCGCAATCGCGATGTCGGAGTACGCTCTCGCTACAGGCGACCAGCACTGGGCTAAGCGCGCCATCCAGGTGTTCGAAGACACACAGCGCTTCCTCGCTACACCGGGCTTCCTGCCTGCCAAGTTCGAGGAGGACGTGAAGCTGCAGGGTCATAGCATCGTCATGATTCTCATCAACGTAGGCTCTTGCATCCGCAAGGTCGTAGACGACCCGAAGCTCACACAGCAGATTGACGATTCGATAGACAAACTCAAGAAGTATTTCATCCATCCTGAGTTCAAGTGCCTGCTCGAGACAGTAGGCGAGAACGGCGAGTTCATCGACACCAACATGACTCGCACCATCAACCCAGGCCACTGCATCGAGACCTCTTGGTTCATCATGGAGGAGGCTAAGCTGCGCGGCTGGGACAAGCCGATGTTCGACCTGGCTCTGCAGGTGTTCGACTGGTCATGGGACTGGGGCTGGGACAAGCAGTACGGCGGCATCATCAACTTCCGCGACTGCAAGAACCTGCCATCGCAGGACTACTCGCAGGACATGAAGTTCTGGTGGCCGCAGTGCGAGACCATCATCGCTTCGCTCTACGCTTACCTCGGAACGGGCGACGAGAAGTATCTCTACCGTCACGAGCGCATCAGCGAGTGGACATACGCCCACTTCCCCGATGCCGAGTACGGCGAGTGGTACGGCTATCTGCATCGCGACGGAACAGTGGCACAGCCGGCTAAGGGCAACCTCTACAAGGGTCCGTTTCACATTCCGCGTATGATGATCAAGGGCTACATGCTCTGTCAGGAGATATTGAAAAAGCTCGAAGCATAATAATAGGAGGGTATGGCATCCTGCCATACCCACGCACCCACTAAGTTGTCTTAGAGTAGGGCGTGTCAAAATAGAAAATACGATATTCTATTTTGGCACATCATCCCTTTAATTTATATTTTTATGAACCGACTTCTGTCCTTATTCCTTTTTCTTTTTGCTGCCCTGCCTCTCTCTGCGCAGCACGTGCATAGCGTTGTTGGCTTTCCCTCTGCCGAACCAGGCTATTCGCTCGGTGTGTCGGCATGTTACGCCGGTCAGATAGGTGATTATCTCGTTATGGCTGGCGGTTGCAACTTCCCCGAAGCAGGCAAGCCGAAGAGGTATTACGCTGGTGTATATGCAGCACGCATAGACCGCGAGACACTGCAATGGCGCTTGGTGGGGTTCCTGCCCGAGCCGGCTGCGTATGGCGCAACGGTTGCGAGTGGCGACAGTCTACTCTTCATCGGTGGCAACAACAACGACCACTCGCTTGCCTCGGTTTATAGTGTACGCTTGAACGCCGCCGGCACTGGTATTGCGCTTAACCGTCTTGCAGACTTGTCTGCTACGGCGGACAACATGGCTGTGGCACTCGCCGGAACAGACGTTTTCGTTGTCGGCGGCAATCAGAACGGCAAGCCGTCTGCTGATGTTCTGCGTTATAAACTCGGCGCAAACTCGGTAGCTCAAGGTTCAAACTCGGTTAATCAAGGCGCAACTTCAACTTCTTCTGCCGATCTTCGCATCCCAGGTGCGCCACGTGTGCAGCCTGTAGTCGTTGCTTATAATAATAAGGTGTACGTTTGGGGAGGTTTCTATGCCCATGGCGAGCAAAGCAAGGTACACACCGATGGCTATGTCTACGACATACATACGAAGGAGTGGGGCGTTCTGTCTGCTCCGCGCTCTGCTGATAGTGAAGAAATGACACTCTCGGGCGGTATTGCGTGGGCGGACGGCAATCGGTTGTACGCCACAGGCGGCGTGAACCGTACGATATTTCTCGATGCAATCAGCGGTAGATATGAGTGTGTGAAGAAGGACGATTACCTCAAGCAGCCAATCGGCTGGTATAAATTCAGTGGTAATCTTTATGTCTTCGATGCTGTCGCAGGGCAATGGCTCACCACGACATTCGCCAATCAGGCTCTCGCACGAGCAGGGGCACAGGCTGTGCCCACACGGCTCGGCGTTTATTATATCGGTGGCGAGCTGAAGCCGGCACTTCGCACGCCACAGATTGTATTAGTTGAGAAATGAGAATTTTATTTAGTTGTATCCAAACTTACTGATATCCTCTTCGTTCGAGTTTGCTTGCTCCGCCAACTTGCGCATGTGCTGCTCGTAAGCCTGCGCCAGTCCGCCCGTACTTGTCTCCTTGTAGAGCGACGGCAGGTCGTGACCGGTCTGCTTCATTACCTTCACCACGCGGTCGAACGACACGCTATGTGTTCCGTCGGAGAACGACGCATAGAGGTTGGCATCGAGAGCGCGAGTAGCGGCGAAAGCGTTGCGCTCGATACACGGTATCTGTACCAATCCGCACACCGGGTCGCACGTCATGCCGAGGTGATGCTCCAGTCCCATCTCTGCTGCATATTCTATCTGCGACGGACTGCCACCAAACAGCTGGCAGGCAGCTGCAGAAGCCATGGCGCACGCTACGCCTACCTCGCCCTGGCAGCCTACGTCGGCACCCGAGATTGAGGCGTTCTGCTTCACCACGTTGCCGAAGATTCCGGCTGTGGCGAGGGCGTGCAGTATGCGTGTGTCGCTGAACTTGTGTCCCTTTGCAAGGTGGTAGAGCACGGCTGGCAATACGCCGCACGAACCGCAGGTGGGGGCGGTGACGATGGTGCCGCCCGATGCGTTCTCCTCGCTCACCGACAGGGCGTAGGCGTAAACCAAAGCGCGCGACTGCAGCGACTGCTTGTAGCCGCTCGCCTTTACGTAGTAGATTGGACCCTTGCGTGGCAGCTTCAGCGGACCGGGCAGTGCGCCTTCGTGGTCGATGCCGCGCTCAACAGCCTCCTGCATGGCGCGCCAAACCTCCATCAGATACTCCCAGATGTCCTCGTCCTCGCACTCGTCAACGTACTCCCAGTAGCCGCGACCGTGATTCTCGCACCACTGCTGTATCTCGTGCAGCGTGTTCTTCTGATACACCTCGCGCTTGTTGTTGAACCAGCGGCTCTTCTCGCCTTCCGACAGTGCGCCGCCGCCTACGCTGTAGCATATCCACTCGTTCATGCGGTTGCCTTCGGCATCGAACGCTACGAACTTCATGCCGTTCGGGTGATAGGGTAGGAATACCTTCGGCTGCCACACGATGCTCAGCGGAGCGATAGGGCGCAGCACCTCGTCGATGGCTACGTCGGTCATGTGACCTCTGCCCGTTGCTGCCAAACTGCCGTATAACGTCACCTCGAACGATTTCGCGTCCTTGTTGTGCGCAGCGAAGGTCTGTGCAGCCTTCTGCGGTCCCATTGTGTGACTGCTCGACGGACCTTTGCCTATTCTGTATAATTCTTTTAACGATTTCATAGTTGTATGTGAGTCTTAGGATAAAAACAAGTTGATATATTGTTGCTTACAAAGTTACGATATTTTATTGATAGTCACAAAGCAAAGCATCGCTTGTTCGGTTCAAATTACGCTTTATTAATTTGAAACATGTTAAATATGTGTTAAATGCAGCGTCCGCATATTTAGAATTTTCCTTTCTTGCGTTATTGTTTATAGAAAGGGCAGGGCGCTGAGCTGTTTGTTTCAGTGCTTTCCTATACATCCTAAAATCCGCAACTATCATCCAATACACGATTAAGGGTAGATTTATGAGT
>OGGT01001017.1_pt1 | contig 10570 bp, 10 predicted proteins | sample 1571311 | NCBI WGS metagenome assembly OGGT01 (sample SAMEA2581931, study PRJEB24529) | metagenome | biome: Human gut stool | place: China | collected 2011
GAGTAGTAGATAAGAGGTTCTTTCTGTATAGATTAGCAAAGGTGTATGCATAAAGAGAAATTAACAAATGTTAATCCCCCAAGAATTACAACTGAGCCGTTTCTTTCCTTCCTTTCTTTCTTTCTTTCTCCCCTTGCTATCCTTTGTTTCCTTACCGCTCACCCGGACGGCTCTCAGAAATGCGGCAGGAGACGTTTTCTCCGAAAAGGAGAATCATTCTTCATCGGAAGCTCCGGATACGCTTAAAACGTACGAAAATTAGCTTGGAAGAGGGGCATATTTTAGAATGTTGTGTTTAGTAGGATTTTCAGAGAAGAACATTAAAAAAGCCGGAGCATTTACCCCGGCTTGTGAAAATATCAATTATAGATTTTATTTCTCTACGTTGTCTTTGCTTGGATGAGGATAGTCAATCGTGTAATGAAGCCCTCTGCTCTCTTTTCTTTCCATTGCCTGGCGAGTAATCAGGTAGCCTACATTAATCATGTTACGGAGCTCGCAAATCTCTCTGGAAGCCTTTACACGTTTAAACAGGCGCTCTGTTTCTTCATAGAGAATATCCAGACGGTTCCATGCACGCACCAGACGGAGACTGCTTCGTACAATACCTACATACGATTCCATAATCTGATTAACTTCTTTCATACTTTGTGTAATCAGAATTCGTTCTTCGTTACTGATAGTGCCTTCTGCATTCCATTCCGGAATATCTTCGTTGAAATCGTAACGGTCGAGTACACTAAGTGCGTGTTTAGCGGCAGAATCCGCATAAACAATGGCTTCTATAAGTGAGTTGGATGCAAGGCGGTTGCCTCCGTGCAATCCTGTGCAAGAACATTCTCCTAAAGCATACAGGCGCTTGATGCTGGATTGTCCGTCCAAATCGACCTTGATACCTCCACACAAATAATGTGCAGCCGGTGCTACCGGGATATAGTCTTTCGTAATATCAATTCCCAGGCTCAGGCACTTTTTATAAATATTGGGGAAATGTTTCTTTGTTTCTTCCGGATCTTTATGCGTTACATCCAGGTATACATGGTCTTCACCACGTTGTTTCATTTCATTGTCTATGGCACGTGCCACGATGTCACGAGGAGCCAATGAGAGGCGGGGGGCATATTTCTGCATGAATTTTTCACCCGACAAGTTTCTCAGTACACCTCCGTATCCTCGCATAGCTTCTGTGATAAGGAAGCTGGGACGGTCGCCCGGATGATACAAGGCAGTAGGGTGGAATTGTATAAACTCCATGTCCTTGACAACTCCTTTGGCGCGATATACCATAGCAATACCGTCGCCTGTAGCAACCAATGGATTGGTCGTATGAGTGTAAACCGCTTCACATCCTCCAGTGGCCATGACAGTAATTTTAGAAAGGAATGTATCTACTTCACCTGTTTTTTCATTCAGCACATAAGCACCAAAGCATTTGATTCCCGGCGTGTGACGCGTAACGATAATTCCCAAATGGTGCTGGGTGATGATTTCTACCGCATAGAAATTGCTGAAGACGGTGATATTGGGATGACGTTTTACTTCTTCTATCAGGCTGGTCTGTATTTCAGCACCAGTATTGTCTTTATGATGGAGAATACGGAATTCAGAATGTCCGCCTTCCTTGTGCAGGTCGAACTCTCCGTTGTCTTTCTTGTCAAAGTTTACTCCCCATTTAATTAACTCTTCTATTTGAGAAGGCGCATTGCAGATAACCTTTTCTACAGCGGCAGGATCGCTGATCCAGTCTCCTGCAACCATGGTGTCGTGGATATGTTTTTCGAAATTATCCACCTTCAGGTTGGTTACTGAAGCGATGCCTCCCTGTGCATAGTAGGTGTTCGCTTCTTCCAGTCCGGCCTTGCAGATCAGTGCAACCGAACCTTTATGCGCAACTTTCAGCGCAAAGCTCATTCCGGCAATTCCTGAACCGATAACGAGAAAATCGAATTTTCTTATCATAAGATTGGGTATTATAACGCAAAACTACAAAAAAGTCAGTTATATGATGCTCAAAAGCATTCTTTTTTGTGTGTCTCTGTAGATTGATTTTTAAAATACTTAAAGATGCGTTGGAGATGTTTTGTTTTCAAGCAGAATTTCTTATCTTCACGGGAAATTAAATCAAAAAATCAGACAATGAATCGTACTTTTCAATCAAAAGTTGGTTGGTGGTATTGGATAGTGATAGGAATAACTTCTGTGTTGTTATTCTTTTTTTTCTGGGAACATTATCTGCTGTGTACAATTCTGTGTGCAACTGTGGTGATTTTTGAAATCGAGATGCTGATTCATACGCAGTATGTAATTACAGAAGATGGCTGGCTAAAAGTAGAGACCGGACGGTTTATCCCCAATGCATCACTTGAAATAGATCAGATTCTTCGTATACGGAAAGTCCGTTCGATGGCTTTCTGGCAACCTGCTTTGTCGTTCGAGCGGCTAGAAGTCGTTTTTAAAAAACATGGAAAGGTTCGCTCCATTTCTCTCTCTCCTAAGAATCAGGAAGATTTTATCCGTTGCTTGTTGAAAAAGAACGGGGTAATTCAATTTTATGATTGAGACAAATAATTAACTGATAAAAATACTATGGTACGTGAGTTTAAAATCCGCAGAACTCCTTTTAAAGTGTGGTTAGGAGTCATTATTGTGATTGTAGCCATTGTGCTGATGGCGTTGCATACAGAAAACTATTGGAATTTGATGCCGATTGTGCTTCCCGTTTTATTGTTGATTGATGAGCAGATGACGCGTATTCAGGTACAGGAAAACGGGGATATTTGGTTGAAAAGAGGTTTTAGTGGAAGTATCAAGGCGTATGGAGTAAGACGGATTGCATTGCGTAAGAAAGATTCGTTGCTGAAAGGAAGAATTACCATATATTATACGAAAGGGTTCATTAATTTTGACCCGGCCGATTTAAAAGGATTTGTGGCTTGTGCGAAAGAACGCAATCCTCATGCAGACTATCGTGAAGAATAATCATTTCTAAAACTTGAATGGATTATGAAGTATCAATTAGCTATAATTGGTGGTGGCCCGGCTGGATATACAGCTGCTGAAATGGCCGGAAAAGCAGGACTGAATGTAGTTTTGTTTGAAAAAAACAACGTGGGCGGAGTTTGTTTGAATGAAGGATGTATTCCCACAAAGACCTTACTGTATGCGGCGAAAGTACACGATACGGCTTTGCATGCATCAAAATACGGTGTCAATGTGAAAGAGGTTTCAGCCGACTTAGGAAAGATTGTAGCCCGGAAAACAAAAGTGGTCAGAAAATTGGTACTGGGTATCAAGGCAAAGCTTACGGCGCAAAAGGTCACTTTGGTGCAGGGGGAAGCTTACATTCAGGATGCACATACTGTTCGTTGCGGTGAGGAGTTGTATGAATGTGAACAGATGATAGTATGTACAGGCAGTGCGACTTTTATTCCTCCGGTAGCAGGACTTGATTCGGTGAACTACTGGACACATCGGGAGGCTTTGGACAATAAAGAAATCCCTTCTTCTCTAGTCATTGTAGGAGGAGGAGTTATCGGTATGGAATTTGCTTCGTTTTTCCACAGCTTGGGAGTGAAAGTAACGGTTGTGGAAATGATGGATGAAATCTTAGGAGGAATGGACAAGGAGTTGTCAGGCCTTCTACGGGCAGATTATGCCAAGAGAGGAGTGAAGTTCTTGCTGAATACGAAAGTAACCGGAGCTACACAGAAGGAAGACGGAATAGAAATAGAGTATACCTGCGGAGAAGAAAAAAATACCGTTTGTGCCGAAAAACTGTTGATGAGCGTAGGACGCCGGCCGGTAATGAACGGATTCGGATTGGAAAACCTGAATCTGGAACTCACGGCACGTGGAACGGTGAAGGTAGATGAACATCTGCAATCTTCCGTGCCGGGAGTATATGTGTGCGGTGATTTGAATGGAGTATCTTTGCTGGCTCATACGGCTGTGCGTGAAGCAGAGGTGGCAGTTCGTCATATTTTAGGAAAAACAGACGCCATGAGCTATCGTGCCATACCGGGAGTTGTTTATACCAATCCGGAAATTGCTTCTGTCGGTTGTACGGAAGAAGCGCTTACACGTGAAGGCCGTGCCTATCGTGTAATAAGCTTGCCTGCAGCTTATTCAGGTCGTTTTGTGGCTGAAAATGAAGGAGTGAATGGAGTCTGCAAAGTACTGGTAGGAGAAGATGAAGAAATTTTAGGAGTACATTTGCTGGGAAATCCGGCTTCTGAATTAATTATTCAGGCAGGAATGATGATAGAAGACAGACGTAAACTTTCAGACTGGAAAAAATATGTCTTTCCACATCCTACGGTAGGCGAAATCTTTCGCGAGTTATAAATTGAAGTGTTGAATGAAACGGATAAGCGGAGCATTATTTTTTTTATTTCTTTGGGCCGGTTTTCTTCATGCCCAGACGTTATTAACAAACGAGTTAAACAAGTTAATATCTTCCGACCCCTTGTTGAAAACCTCGGAAGTAGGTATTGTGGTTCATGATTTGACTGCAGGCAAGGAGCTTTATAGCTATCAGGCAGACAAGTTGTACCGGCCGGCTTCTATTGAGAAAGTGATTACTGCAGTAACGGCTTTGGATGTATTAGGAAAGGATTTTCAGTTTCAGACTACACTTTCGTATGACGGTGTAGTGGAAAAAGGGATATTGAAAGGAAACCTGTACGTAAAAGGAGGTTTTGACCCGGAGTTTATGGAGTTGGATATGGACTTTCTGGTCAGAGCCGTGAAAGAGGCAGGCATACAAGCTATTTCCGGGAAACTCGTGGGTGATGTTTCTTTGATGGATTCCATATACTGGGGAGAGGGCTGGTCATGGGATGATACTCCAGAAGCTTTCCAGCCTTATCTTTCACCGCTTATGCTGAACAGAGGATGTGTGGATATTAAGGTTTCTCCTTCTTCTAAAGGGAAAGTTGGCGTAGTGGAAATTATTCCAGAATCGGATTATTATCAGTTGAACAATCGTTCTATAAGTCTGCATCCCGAAGCTGGAAAACTGAAAATAACGCGTGACTGGCTTACAAACGGCAATACGATAGATGTTTCCGGTAGTGTTTCTTCTGTTCGTAAGCGTACGCTGAATCTGTATGATTCCAAGCAGTTCTTTATGGATACGTTTTGTTACAAGCTTAACAAAGAAGGGCTGTCCGTATCGAAAGACAGTATTTTCTTTTTAACCGCTCCTGATAGTACACAATGGATTTACACTTGCCGCCGTCCGGTGGAGGAAGTGTTGAAGCGTGCCTTAAAAGAAAGTGACAATCTTTCTGCAGAGGCCTTGTTTCGTCAGTTAGGGCGAGTGAATGGGAAACATACTTCACACATCTCTTTTGGGGACTGTCAGGTGGTAATAGGGAGATTCATGCGTAATGCCATTGGGCATGACCCCAAGGAGTATCGAATTGTAGATGGTAGTGGAGTTTCATTGTATAATTATGTGTCTCCTCGTCTGGTATTGGCTTATCTGAACTATGCTTATCGTCATCCGTCCGTGTTCCAGACTTTCTATGACTGCCTGCCCGTAGCAGGAGTTGATGGTACGCTTCAGGGAAGAATGCGTACAGGAAAAGCCTTCCGTAATGTAAGAGCAAAGACCGGAACTGTTACGGGAATCAGTTCATTGGCTGGTTATTTGACATCCGTGAACGGACACAAAATTTCTTTTGTTATCATTAATCAAAATGTATTGAAAGCTCGTCAGGCCCGTAAACTGCAGGATAAAATTTGTGAGTTATTGATACAGCTAAATTGAGTGAAAAAGTCTGCTGAGACGTATTTTTAGTAGGAAAAATCAATAAATACACAAGAAGTAGCACAATTTTATAGGTTTTGTGAACAAATATTGTACCTGGATTTCGGCTAACTTTTGTATTTTTGTCTGCGTAGAGAGAAAGAACTTTAAACAATAATATAAAGTTGTTCTCTGTTTTTCGGGGAACAACGGGAGATTTTAAAATTTATAATTATTATGGTAAACTTTTCACTTGAAGGTAAGGTAGCCCTTGTAACAGGTGCTTCTTACGGTATCGGTTTTGCTATTGCTACAGCTTTTGCTAAAGCGGGTGCAACTATCGTGTTTAACGACATTAAACAGGAATTGGTTGACAAAGGTTTGGCTGCATACAAAGAAGAAGGTATCAATGCACACGGTTATGTATGCGACGTAACTAACGAAGATGCCGTAAATGCAATGGTTGCACAGGTAGAAAAAGAAGTAGGTGTAATCGATATTCTGGTAAACAATGCAGGTATCATCAAACGTATTCCGATGTGTGAGATGTCAGCAGACCAGTTCCGTCAGGTTATTGATGTGGATTTGAACGCACCGTTTATCGTTTCAAAAGCTGTTATTCCTAGCATGATTAAGAAAGGTCACGGAAAGATTATCAACATCTGTTCTATGATGAGTGAGCTGGGTCGTGAAACAGTTTCTGCATACGCTGCAGCAAAAGGTGGTTTGAAAATGTTGACTCGTAACATTGCTTCTGAATATGGTGAATTCAATATCCAGTGTAATGGTATCGGCCCGGGTTACATCGCTACTCCTCAGACTGCTCCTTTGCGTGAACGTCAGGCTGACGGTTCTCGTCATCCGTTCGATGCATTTATCGTGGCTAAGACTCCGGCTGCTCGTTGGGGAACTCCGGAAGATTTGATGGGTCCTGCTGTATTCCTGGCTTCTGACGCATCTAACTTTGTAAACGGTCACGTATTGTATGTGGACGGTGGTATTTTGGCTTATATCGGTAAACAGCCTAAATAAATTACATTTATTTTGTAGATAGAATGTCATTCTGGGAGGGTTTGTACTTTCCCAGAATGACTTTTTGGTAATAGATAAAGATAATATTATGAGAAAGACTTTGTTTGCTGCCGCTGCTTGTGCCACTGTATTGTGGACCGGATGTAGTAAATCAGAATCTGTCACTGTGACAATTGCCAACCCCTTGGCTATAGAACGTACAGGGGAAATGGTAGAAATCCCCGTAAATGATATTTATACGCAGCTGAATCTTTCTGACACTGCACAGTTTGTAATCTATGATGAGAAAGCCCAGGAGGTTCCTTATCAGCTGACATACGATGAGAAGGTGATATTTCCCGTGTCTATCGCTTCAAAAGCTTCTGTAAACTATACAGTGCAGCAGGGAACACCTTCACTGGTTAATGCGGTAGTGTATGGCCGTTGCTATCCGGAACGTCTGGATGACATTGCCTGGGAGAATGACCGTGCGGCTTATCGTGCATACGGTCCGGCTTTGCAGAAAAGTGGAGAAAGAGCCTATGGATATGATGTCTTTACAAAGAGCGTAGAAGAGCTCGTTGTAGAAGACCGTTATGCAATGGAGCTGGATTCTGCTTCACGTGCAGAAATCAAGGCGTTGAGAGAAGCCGGAAAGAAGGCGGAAGCAGACAGCTTGTCGCGTGCTATTTCTTATCATATAGACCATGGTAACGGAATGGATTGCTATGCGGTTGGTCCTACTTTGGGAGGCGGTACTGCAGCTCTGATGCCGGACTCTGCAATTGTATATCCTTATTGCTACAAGGATTATGAAATTTTGGATAACGGACCTTTGCGTTTTACCGTGAAACTGGTATTCAATCCTTTGGTGGTAAAGAACGATTCAAATGTGGTAGAAACTCGCATCATACAGCTTGATAAAGGCTCTCAGCTGAACAAGACTACGGTTTCATACGAATATCTGACGCAGGCTACTCCGGTGGCTGCAGGGCTGGTGCTTCATGCGGCAAATCCTGAAGGATATGCGTATGATGCAGCGAAAGGATATATCTCTTATGCGGACCCCACCACAAATGCTCAGGCTGGTAACGGTATTGTATATGTAGGAGCAGTATTCCCTGCTTCGGTACAGACTACTACACAGTTGTTTGAAAAACCGGTAGGCGATGCACTGGGACATGTATTGGGTATTTCTACGTATGAACCGGGTAATGATTTTGTATATTACTGGGGTTCAGGCTGGAGCAAATATGGTTTCGAAAAAGCAGAAGACTGGAATAATTACTTGAAGGATTATGCTGAGAAAGTACGTAATCCGCTGGTGGTGACCGTTCAGAAATAAAAGTCTGTAACAGGAAAGATATAAAGATATAAGGAAAACCGACAGTGCCGAATGACCGTTTGGGGAGATTGGGTTCTGTCGGTTTTTTATTTTGTCAGTACTATACTGAAAATACTGCAGTACTTTCAGGGCAGTACTGTAGTACTTTCGGCAGTGTACTGCAGTACTTTCAAGGAAGTACTGGCATGACGAAGGAGAGTCTTTTTTCAACAGCTGATATTAAGGAAACACCTTAAACTCGTAGCCTTCTGCAAGCAGCCACTCAATGGAGCGGGGAAGGGCATATTTAAGGTTTTCTTCCGATTTCAGGGAGTCATGGAACGTGATGATAGAACCGTTCCGAGCATATTTCTTTACCTTCTCAAATACTTGCGGACCATTGAGCCGCTTGCTGTAGTCTCGCGTAACCAAATCCCACATCACAATCTGGTATTTCTTTTTCAACACATGGTATTGCATCCACCGCATGTGCCCGTGAGGAGGACGAAATAAGTTGGTCTGCAAATAAGCGTTGGCCTTATCGGTATTGGCCAGATAGTTCTGGCTTAAAAATTCGAATCCTCGTATATGGTTAAAAGTATGGTTTCCGATACGATGTCCGCGTTCCACTACCATTTGGAATTCTTTGGGATGCTTCCTTACATTATCACCCACCATGAAGAAGGTAGCTTTAATTCCATATTTGTCCAGTAAATCAAGTACCCAGGGAGTAATCTCAGGTATGGGGCCGTCATCAAAAGTGAGGTAGACAGCTCTTTCGTTTTTATCCATGCGCCAGAGAGCTTTTGGATAAAGCAGACGGATAAATTGTGGAGGTTGTTCTATGAACATGTTTTTCGTCGTTTTAAGAGGTTTGTTTTGCAGAAAGAATTAAAAGAAAGAATGTCATTCTGAACCTGCAAAGGTGGTGATATTCTCTGTGGTGTTCAGAATGACATTCTGTATCTAATCATTCAATTTCTGTATTATTGAGCAGGAGCGCTGTTACCTACTCGTTTTTCCAGCAGTTTGTACAGCTGGTCGAACTTTTGAGCATAATGCAAAGCAGATTTGTTTTCTTCACCTGTCTTGCTGTCTTTCATTTGCGCCATGGTCTTGCATACATCATCCAGAATATAGAAATAACGCATGCAGTTTTCGTATGAACTTGCGAAACGGGCATCGTCCAGACTCAAGTACCAGGTAGCATATTCTACAGCGTTGTTGGCCAGTTCATTGAGAATCTTTTCAGCTTTCTGCGGCTGTCCTAATGCCAGGTAGTTTTCTGCCATTTCCTTGGAGCTGCTCATCAGGTAGTCGTGCGGAACCGTAGTAGAAGGAATTACTTTTTCGCAATAATCCAATGCTTTCAGTGCCTTATCCTTCTTGCCTTCCTTAATCAACTGGCTGGTCAGCTGTACGAACATGCGGCGATGAGTATCGCACATGCGTAATACCGTTTCATCCAGGTAAATGTCAGGGTTGTCAATGCCGCCGAACTTGAACTTGTTCATCAGGTTGTCGTACATCTTTTCGCTGTCGAGTCGTCTGCCTAATTTTGCATTGTCAAACGGAGTGATGCGGTAAGCCAGACCTTCCTGCAAGAAGTTATTGGTCAGGTTCAGGTGATTGTCAGAACCCACAGTGATAGCCATGTACATCGGACGTTCCCAGTTGGTGTTAGCCAACATTTCCAACATCATCAGTTCGCTCTTATACAGCACTCGTTTTCCTTTCAGCGAGATATGCATGTATTCCGGAATAGAATCAGGTGTCAGCATACCTGAACGTTTGATGGCTTCCTTATCCAGTTTTATGACGATACTGTCGGTCGGAATCATCTGTAAGTCTTCTTTCGGTGAGCGTACCCAGTGTTCCAGGATGTTTTTCAGTTCGTATGGATTATCTCCAAACTCCTTGGCTGCCTCTTCCGGGTTCTTTTTGTAGAATTCAAGAATGGTCGGCATGGCATCAGGACGTACGTACACCGCTTCGTTGTGACCGGATACATAGTCAATACGATCCCAGTTGATAGGTACTGAAGGAGAGTCGTATGCCGGACGGCGCATCTGGTCGATGTACCAGTCAGTCTGCAGATAACTCAGGTTGCAGACACGTACATCCGTGCGTACACCTTCTGTTTCCTGATTATACCACAAGGGGAATGTATCGTTATCACCGTTGGTAAAGAGAATCGGATTTCCCTTTTCCGGTACAGAGTTCAGGTAGTTCTGTCCGAAATCGCGGCATGTATAGCGGTTGCTGCGGTCGTGGTCGTCCCATGTTTGGCTGACCATTTGCACGGGCACCAGCAAGCAGACTACACTGGCTAAGATAGCCGCAGGCTTTTCATTGATTTTCTTGCTCAGGTATTCGGCTATGGCTGCCACTCCCAGTCCAATCCAGATGGCAAATGCATAGAACGAACCTGCGTATGCATAGTCTCGTTCACGAGGCTGCTGCGGTGTCTGGTTCAGGTAAAG
>OGGT01001021.1_pt1 | contig 10520 bp, 7 predicted proteins | sample 1571311 | NCBI WGS metagenome assembly OGGT01 (sample SAMEA2581931, study PRJEB24529) | metagenome | biome: Human gut stool | place: China | collected 2011
ACAGGTGGTACAGGCTTCATAGGTAGCCATACTACAGTAGAGTTGCAGCAGGCAGACCATCGGTGTACCGAGCCGTTGTGTGGTTCCGAAGACGATGTCAGCTCCCCATTCTCCCGGAGGGGTGAGCAGGGCGAGGCTCAGAATGTCGGCGGCAACGGCCACTTTGCAGTTGGCTGCATGGGCTTTTTCCACGAAGGCGCGATAATCTTCCACGTTGCCGGCGGCGTTGGGATATTGCAGTACGCAGGCGAAGATGTCCGGCGTGAATTCCATTTCATGGTATTTTCCTATACGCAGCTCGATACCTTGCGGAATGGCGCGGGTAGTCATTACTGCCAGTGTCTGCGGGAAGACGGCTTCGTCTACAAATACCACGTTGGCGCCCGATTTCTGCATGTCGCGCGGACGCAGGGCATACATCATCGTCACGGCTTCGGCTGCGGCAGTCGCTTCGTCCAGCAGGGAGCAGTTGGCAAGGGGCATGCCGGTGAGGTCGCATACGGCAGTCTGGAAGTTCATCAGGGCTTCCAGGCGTCCTTGTGAGACTTCGGTCTGATAGGGGGTATAGGAAGTGTACCAAACGGGGTTCTCGAATACGTTCCGTTGGATAACGGCAGGAGTGATGGTGTTGTACCATCCCATACCGATATAGGTTGTATAAAGTTTGTTTTTGGCAGCCAGTCCTGCAATGTGCTGTCCGAATTCATACTCCGTCATTGTCTTGGGCAGAGCCAGCGGTTCTTTCAGGCGGATGTTGGCAGGAATGGTTTTATCAATCAGCTCGTCCAGGCTTTTCACTCCTATTTTTTGGAGCATCTTCTCCTCGTCTTTTTCGCTGATGCCGATGTGGCGGTAGGCCAATAGGTCGTTTTTCATGGCTGTAATGATTTAAAAGTTTGCTGTATATTTACCGGAAGAACGGATTCTCCGCTTTCTCTATTCCTATGGTAGTCGGTGCTCCGTGTCCGGGATAGACAATCGTGTCGTTGGGCAGGATGAACAGACGGCTGCAAATATGCTCTATCAGTTCGTCGAAGTTGCCACCGGTGAGGTCGGCACGGCCGATGCTGCCTTGAAACAACACATCCCCCGAGAACATGCAGTGGTCTGCCGCGCAATAATACACCAGACTGCCCGGTGAGTGTCCCGGTACATGGATGGCTTCCAGTTTCGTATTGCCGAAGGTGATGATGTCTCCATCGTGCAGATAAGTGCCCAGGGGCACGGGGGCTTCCTGCAGCTGGAAGCCGAACATGCGGCTTTGTTTCGGCGCTTCATCAATCCAGAACTCATCGGCCTGGTTGGCTTCGGCCTTCAGACCGAACTCTTTCAGCATGAAAGGATTGCCGAAGATATGGTCCAGATGCAGATGGGTATTCAGCAGATGTTTCACATTCAGCCCATTCTTGGTAATGAAGTTTTTCAAGGCCTGCTTTTCTTCCTCATAAAAGCAGCCCGGGTCAATGACGACCGCTTCATTGGTTTCGTCCCAAAGCACATAACAGTTCTCCGGGAACATATTAAATTCGAATCTCTTTATTTTCATATTATGTATTTAGATTTCTAAACCTCAACTATCTCTCAACACCCTACGTACACTACTTTTTTTGTCTCGAAGAACTCCTCTTCAAAGAACTCCTTCAGGTCCCACAACGTGGTCTTGTTCTTGACGGGCATGGTTTCGTTCCCCAATTCGCCCCCCTTGAGGCAAATCAGTCCGTTGGGCAATGCATTCTGCTGTTTGGAGGAGATGTTCTTGCGGATAATCTTCAGTAGGTCTGTCAGTGGCATCACGGCACGGCTCACCACAAAGTCGAACTTCCCTTTTTCCTCTTCTGCACGGGCATGACGGAAGGTGGCGTTTTTCAGCCCGATGCTGTTGGCTATTTCGAAGGCTACGCGTACTTTCTTTCCGATGCTGTCCACCAGATGGAACTGTACTTCGGGGAAAAGGATGGCAAGCGGGATTCCCGGAAAGCCTCCTCCCGTGCCGAGGTCCATAATCTGTGTCCCCGGCCTGAAGCGGATTACCTTGGCTATGCCCAGAGAATGCAGCACATGGTGTTCGTACAAGTTCTCTATATCTTTGCGTGAAATGACATTAATCTTAGAGTTCCAGTCCAGATAGAGGTCGTAGAGTGCGGCAAACTGCCGTTTCTGTTCTTCCGTCAGGTCCGGGAAATATTTGAGTATTAAATCCATTGTGAATTTTATGTTAATAGACAATTGATTACGGTTCCTATTGGTCGCCTGCTTTTATCGTATTGCTCAAGGTGACGAATTCGCTGTTCATCAGATGGGTTATGTCCTCATAAGACAACGTGATTTTGGTTGCTCCCATTACGTATGGGGCAATTTCATATACATTATAATAGAAGGTGATTCCCGTTGGGTCCAGGTAGAAATTCTCGATGGGCTCCAGATCGCCGGTGGTGGCGTAGCCCATGTCCTCCAGCTCTTGGCGGGTGCTGACGTTGTTGTCTGCCATCAGCTGTTTCCAAAGCAAGTCGGTCAGCGCTTCCTTATAGTCGCCTTCAAAGAGGTCGCCTAGGTGGATGGGGCTTAGGGTCTTTAGGTCGAGGTTGAGGAAGGTGGACATATAGATGCCGTGTGCGCCGCCGGTATATTCGTTGTAATCTATACGGTAGGTCAGTACCAAGGTATTGCACAACTGCACATGGCTTTCGATTCCTTTATAATAGGAATACCAGGCTCCTATGCTCTGCTCGTCCTGTTTGTCCTCCTCGTCTTTCTTGTACATCGGCTCCAGGTCATTGCGGTAGTCGCCGACATATTTCTCCGTATATTTCTTGACAGCTTCTTCGGGTGTCATCGCCATGTACTTGTCGCCGAAGCAGGCAGATAGGAAGAAGGTGTTCAGACTGTCTTTCAGCCTTACGTCGGATGACTGGCTGGCGTAGGCAACGTTGAGGATGAGGTTGCAGGCCGGCTTGGCTGTGTCTCCGAAGAGATGTACGGTTTCGTTTACTTGTATACTGTCGAACTCCAACGCGTATGCGTTTTTGTTCACGGTGTTACCGCAGGAAAAGAAAAAGCCGCTTGCCGCAAGCAGAAGGACAAGTAGGCTGACAGTTTGCTTTTTCATATTGAGTTTCGTTTATAAATCAACATATCAATCAAAAAACTTTATCGACAAATATAGAACTTATTAACGAACTGCACACATAAAAAAGGAAAAATTAATTCCGGCAAACGGTTAAAACTTTCTATCTTTGCAGCGCTTATGAAGGAACTCCGTTACATACTGGCTGTACTCTTTTCCTCCCTTATCATTATAAGCGGAGTGGGGATTTCTGTAGTTCAGTATTGCTGTGCCGGATGCGAGACGACACAAAGTTGTTGCACCTCCGGCTGTTCCAAATGCCATCATGCACATCGTGGTTCACAAAAAACGTGCAAGGATACCGGTTGTACAGCCGTCTACTACAAGGTGGATTTCGTGAAACATGCACACGAGTCTGCTTCGTTCGTGCCATCCCTTACACTGTTTTGTGAGCAACTGCCGCTGTTTGATTACTCCTTGCCGCAAGTGGCCTGCACTCCGGAAGTGCATTTCGGGGCACCGCCATATGTCGTCGGCTCGCGTCATTATCTGGCGCTCTATTCCACGTTTCTCATTTAGTGTTGTTTTATACGGGGCAATGACATGAATTGTCCGGAGGGAACTGTTTGTTTTTTAATCACTTCTTTAAGTATAAAACAGAAATGAAATATAGTTTGATAGTCATCCTTCTGTTCTCTTTCATCGCCTTGCAGGCGCAGGTAAAGGGAACGGTAAAGGATAATTTGGGCGACCCGATTGCGGGTGCCAACCTCTTCTGGCAGGGAACCACTCAAGGAACCACCACTTCGGCAGACGGTACCTTCTCCTTGTCCAAACCCAATGACAAGCATATGCTTGTAGTCAGCTTTATCGGTTTTGAGAACGATACGATACACGTCAGTAACCGCAATGAGACGCTCGACATTGTCTTGCGCGAAGGGGTGGAACTGAGCGAGGTGAATGTGGTCAGCCGTAAGTTGGGCACCATGAAGCTGCGCAACAGTGTGATGAATGAAGATATGATAAGTAGCGCCGAGTTGAGTCGTGCCGCCTGCTGTAACCTGGGAGAGAGTTTTGTGACCAATCCCTCGGTGGACGTCACCTACTCTGACGCCGCCACCGGTGCCAAGCAAATCAAGCTTCTCGGCTTGTCCGGTACGTATGTGCAAATGATGACGGAGAATATCCCCAACTACCGCGGCTCTGCCGCCCCCTACGGACTGGGTTATGTACCCGGGCCATGGATGCAGAGTATTCAGGTGAGCAAGGGCAGTTCATCCGTGAAGAACGGCTATGAGGCCATCACGGGACAAATCAATGTGGAATTCAATAAACGCCTTAGGCAGCATGGATTCAATATTGGATACCGTTCCTTTGCCAGCAGCACCAACCCCAGTTGCCCGAAGCCGACTGGTTCTCCGCCAACCTCTTTGCCAGCAGCACCAACCGTTACGAAGCCAATGCCGATGCCACGGTGAAACTCTCCAAACGTTGGAGCACCTCTTTGCTGGCGCATTACGAGAATGAGACCAAAGCTCACGACAGCAACGACGACGGCTTTGCCGACATCCCCCGTGTGGAGCAGTACAACCTCTGGAACCGCTGGGCATACATGGGCGACCGCTACGTCTTCCAGGCAGGCATCAAAGTGCTTACAGAAGACCGCAACAGCGGGCAAGTCAGCCATGGCAAAACGTCCCTGGCAGACCCTTATAAGATAAGTATAGGTACCGACCGCTACGAAGCCTTCACCAAGAACGCCTATATATTTAATAAGGAGAAGAACACCAACCTGGCATTGATTCTTTCCGGCTCCCTGCACAAGCAGGATGCCTTGTACGGACGGAAAATCTACGATGTGGACCAGCACAACGCTTATGCCTCCTTGCTGTTCGAGACGGAACTGACCAAGCGTCAAAGCCTTTCTGCCGGACTGAGCTTCAACTATGACTCCTACGACCAGCACTATCGCCTGGACAATGACGCCGCACAGCCTTTGACGAAGAAATTCACCAAAGAAGCCGTCCCCGGCGCCTACGTGCAGTACACCTACAACTGGGACGATAAACTGGTGCTGATGGGTGGTATCCGCGGCGACCATAGCAGTGAGTACGGCTATTTCGTCACTCCGCGTTTCCATGTGAAGTACAATCCCAACGAGTATGTACATTTCCGTCTTTCGGCAGGAAAGGGATACCGCACGAACCATGTGCTGGCCGAGAATAACTACCTGCTGGCAAGCAGCCGCCGGATAGACATCGCCAAACGTCTTGACCAGGATGAGGCCTGGAACTATGGCGCAAGCACTTCCGCCTATATTCCCTTGTTCGGCAAAACCTTGAACCTGAATGCGGAATACTATTACACGGATTTCAGCAAGCAGGTGGTGGTAGACATGGATACGGACCCGCATGCCGTTCTGTTTTACAACCTTCACGGCCGTTCCTATTCGCAGGTAGTGCAGGTGGAGGCAAGCTATCCGTTCTTCCCGGGTTTCACCTTTACCGCGGCTTACCGTTGGACGGATGCCAAGACGAATTACAACGGAGAGCTGATGGAGAAACCCCTTACCAGCAAATATAAAGGTTTGCTGACGGCTTCTTATCAGACACCTTTGGGATTGTGGCAGTTTGATGTGACTTTGCAACTGAACGGTGGCGGGCGCATGCCGGCTCCATACGAACTGACAGACGGCAACTGGTCGTGGGAAAGGCGCTATGGCGGCTTCGAGCAGTTGAGTGCCCAGGTGACGCGCTATTTCCGTCGCTGGTCTATATACGTCGGTGGCGAGAACCTGACAAACTTCAAGCAGAAAAACCCCATCATCGATGCTTCCAATCCCTGGGGAAGCAACTTTGATGCTACGATGGTTTGGGGACCCATGCATGGGGCAAAAGCCTATGTAGGTGTCCGTTTTAACTTGCCGAGAATATAATATTATTTATTAAATCAATAGCGAAACAATGAAAACAAGAAGATTTTTAATGACTTTGGCAGTTGTACTCTTCTGTGCATCTGCCGCAATGGCGAAAGACATCCGTACAGCCGTGTTCAAGGTAGCACAGATGAAGTGTGAGAACTGTGTAAGGAAGATAAACAATAACATCCGTTTTGAGAAGGGACTGAAGGACTTCCACACAGACCTGAAGACAAAGACGGTAACCATCACGTATGATGCCGACAAGACCAATGTGGAAAAGTTGAAAGAAGGTTTCCAAAAGTTCCATTATGAAGCGGAGTTTGTCAAGGAAACCAAGCAGGACGATAAGAAGTAATTGAACAAACTGCTCATTCCAGTTGTTGCTTTATTAAAGCGGAACAACAACCATCTAAAAAATAAATCGAATGAGCAATATAATTACTAAGGCACATCCCGTGCCGGATATGCACAGCACGGGATTGCGCGTCGTCGGTGCATGGCTTTTTGCCATCGTACTGATACTGTTTTCTACAGTCTTTGTGCATGTACCCTATACCCGTGAAATACAGATGGTACTGGCAATTCCGGTACTGCTGTTTTTCGGCGCTCCTTTTTATGCCGGTGCCTGGAAGGGAACCCGGTCGGGCCGCAACAATATAGACCGTCTGGTGGCGCTTACCACCTCTGTGGCTTTTCTGTTCAGTGTGTTCAACACTTTCTTCCCGGATTATTGGCTGGGCATCGGGCTGGAACCGCATGTCTATTATGGGGTTGCCGCCGTCATCATCGCCTTTTCCCTGACCGGCGAGTTTATGGAGGAACGTGCCCGGCGAAATGTGTCGGCGGCTATCTGCCGGTTGGGAGGCTGGCAGCATAACGCAGCCCGCGTACTGCCGGAGAAGCAACGCATTGACGACCGCGTTGCCGAGCTTTTTGTCCCGGTCATTCTCATCATTTCCCTGCTGACCTTTTTTATATGGGTGTTCTTCGGAGGCATAGATGTAGTGTCACACGGTCTGTTTGCCGCTTTGTCCGTATTGGTGGTGGCTTGTCCGTGTGCGGTAGGGCTGGCCACTCCAGTAGCTTTGGCGGCGGGCCTTAATAAAGCTGCCCGCAATCATATCCTTATCAGGGACACTTCCGCTTTAGAGCAGATGCGCAATGTGGATGTGGTGGTATTCGACAAGACCGGGACCTTGACAGAAGGACATCCTACGGTAATAGGCTGGCTGTGGGCGCAAGGGCAGGAGGAGCATTATAAAGATGTACTGCTTGCTGCCGAGTCTACTTCGGACCATCCTCTGGCAGAAGCAATCGTTACGGCCCTGGAAGGGGAGGAGCAGGTTATCCCTGCCCACCTGGACGGTTTTGAAAACATTACCGGAAAAGGTGTCAGAGTGGCCTATCAGGGTGCGGAATATTGGGTAGGAAGCCATAAACTGCTGAAAGATTATCAAGCCAATTTGTCGGATATCCTGGCCGATATGCTGACACAATATGAATCGGACGGAAACAGTATTGTCTACTTTGGGCGTGAGAACGATTTACTTGCCGTTATTGCCATCAAGGACCAGTTGCGGGTGACTTCTATGGAAGCTATCCGGGAACTGCGTATCCAGGACATCGAGATATGCATGCTTACGGGAGACGGTGAGCGTACAGCTTCTTCCGTGGCCGGCAGTTTGGGTATCATGCGTTTTGTGGCCGATGCCATGCCCGATGACAAAGAGGATTTCATCCATAAGCTGCAGCTTCAGGGTAAAACGGTCGCCATGGTAGGTGATGGCGTGAACGATGCGCAAGCCTTGAGCTGTGCTGATGTAAGCATTGCCATGGGAAAGGGGACCGATACGTTGATGGACACCGCCATGATTACTCTCAGGACTTCAGACCTGCTGCTGTTGCCCAAAGTTTTCCGGTTGTCTCGCCAGACTGTGAGCCTCATGTACCGGAATCTGTTCTGGGCTTTCATCTATAATACAGTGGGTATCTTTGTCGCGGCCGGAGTACTCTATCCCGTCTATGACATCCTGCTGAGTCCTGCGCTGGCAGGTGCTGCCATGGCTCTTTCCTGTGTATCCGTGGCTTTGAGCAGCCTTCGTCTGAGTTCCAGGTTCTGACGGCTGTATTCTCAGCTGTTCCTATACTCCAGCGGACTCATGCCCATGTGCCTCTTGAAGTATTTTCCAAAGAAAGAAGCACTGGGGAAGTTCAAGGAATAGGCAATCTCCTGAATGGTCATGTTGGTTGATTTCAGCTTGGCTTTCACGTCTACGATGACGACGTGGGCGATGATGTCCAATACATTTCTGCCGGTCACCTGCCTCACGGTGGTGCTGAGGTGTTGCAGGGAGATGCCCAGTTTGTCGGCATAGAATTGCGCGCGGCGTTCGCGGGTATAGTTTTCGATGACGAGCTGCACCAGTTCGCGGCATATTTCCTCTTTCCGGCTCTTGTTCCCTTTTTGCATCTGCGGACGGTGGCAATACATTCTGTCTATGCCGCTGAGGAGCATGCTCAGAGTGCTCTGTGCCATTTTGGTGTCAGGAGGATAGGGACCGGTCGTGATGCGTGCCCATAAGGCAAAATAGTCCTTGAAATAGGAGGCGACGGTAGGGTTGATAGCCAGTACCGGATACTCCAGTATGTTGGAGAAGGAGCTTAATGTAGACTGGATGAGGTTGACTCCATTGAGGCAATGGGAAGAAAACCCCACGAATCCCAGGCACACTTTTTCCTTTTGTTCGTAAAACTGTATGATGGTTCCGGGAAGCAGGGTGATAAAATCCCCTTGCTTGATTTCCGTATCCATCAAGTTGATGGATACCGTGATGGAACCTTCTATGCATAGTGCAAAGATGCATGCTTTCAGGCGGCACGACTGTTTGTATATGTTTAGAATGTCTTCCGTTACTTCAGTCCATGCAATCATGTCTACTGGCAGGTCGACTTGAGGAAATTCCATACGCTTTGTCGTTTAGAGTTCGCACAAAGGTAATTCTTTTCCGGGAAAAAGTAACGGAAGACATTCTGTTTTTAAAATGAAATGTTCTTTTTTTAAAATGTAACGTCCATCTTTACGACGAAAGTACGTGGCGCGCCCACTGCCATGGGACGATAGCTGTACTCCTTGTTCAGCAGGTTGTTTATCATGAACTGGAAAGCTACTTCCTTGGTGGCTTTCACCCCGAAGCGCATGTCCACTGTGGCATAGTCCGTATTATGCTTTTTCCAATAGGATGCCAGGGTTTCCCCGTTGGACGAGCCGAAGAGGATGCCGCGCACGTAGTCCAGCAGGTCAGGTTCACTTTTGCTGCGTTCGTCCAGCATAATATAGTCCACGGCAAGTATCTTGCTTTTCCAGTTTACGTTGGCACCTATGTTGATGCGTTTCCACTGAAAGTCCAGCGTGGCCTTGAAACTGTGTTTCGGACGATATTTCAAGTACTTGCCGTCATTGCTTTTCTCCTTCATCTGAAGCGGGTCGGTATAGGTGTTCTCCAGGGCATTGCGTTTCTTGTAGTCGGCATCCCTCGGTTCGGTATATACATATCCCAGGTTATAGAGCAGCTTGGCGTTTTTGTTGAAGGTGTACAGGCCGTTGGTGCTGATTTCCATTCCATAAATCTGTGCTTTGGACACGTTGTGGAACTGTGCCCCGATGCCGAAACCCTTGCCGTTCTTCAGCATTTGTATGGCGTCTGTAACGCTGTTTATCATGCTCAGGTCCGCATTGTTGAATAGGCCGAACTGGAATTCCACCATATCCTTGTATTGGGTATAGAAAGCGGCGACATCTGCAAATCCTTGTAAATTGCCTGCCTTGTACCCTTGCTTGAATCCCAGCTCGGCATTGAATCCTTTTTCCGGCTGTACGTTGTAGTTGGGATATACACCTACACCTCCGATGTCTTTGCGAAGGTATTTCTCGGTGATGGAGGGATTACGGTAACCCTGGCCGAAGCTGGCACGCAGGAAGCTGTAATCGGCTAGCTGGTAGTTCAGCCCGGCACGGAACACGGGGCGGAAAGGAATCTTGCTCCCGAAAACCTTTGTGTCGGCTTCCCGGTAGTGCTTGTCTATCCGGTAGTATTCGGCACGTACACCGGCCGATACGCTGAGGCGGTCCCAGAAGCGCTGGTCGTATTGCATATAGGCGGCAACATTGTCACTTTGATGTACTTCTTCCGTTTCGCCGGAGAAGGTGCGGATATGTTCGTAAGTCAGACCCGTGGTGATTTGTGCGCCGCCGTCCCATTTCTTGTTGAACTGATAGTCCAGATAATAGTCGTAATTCTTGTCCGTCCGTGTTGGTGATTGATTGCGCTTCGGATTGAGTACACCGGATAGCCAGGGAACCAGGTCGCTGGGTAGTTTCCCTTCAAGCAGTCCTCCCATGTCAGACGGCAGGCCGTTGCTCATTACCCAAGAGATGAGGTCGCAATAGTCGGCAGTGGTGGCATTGGGGAATATGTTGTCCAGAGAGCCGAAGACACCGTCCATCAAATCACTCAGCTTGTTGCTTCCCAGCCATTT
>OGGT01001023.1_pt1 | contig 10514 bp, 6 predicted proteins | sample 1571311 | NCBI WGS metagenome assembly OGGT01 (sample SAMEA2581931, study PRJEB24529) | metagenome | biome: Human gut stool | place: China | collected 2011
CGGCAACGAGTTCATCGGCATGCTGAAGACCACGTCGCTTGTCAACGCCGTGCCGTTCACGCTGGAACTGCAGTTCGCCACCACGGCGATCGCGACCCGTCTGTACAAGCCGATTCCGCTGCTGATCGTGGCCTGCATCTGGTATCTGGTCATCACCTCCATCCTGATGGTCATCCAGTCGCGACTCGAAAAGCACTTCGGCAAGGGCTTCGACGCCCGTCCCGCCGGAGCCCGCGGCAAGCGCACGCCGCTGCCGGGCAAGACCTTCGGCGAACCCAAGGATGACGTCGACAAGCAGAACGAAGCCACGTTCGCGGGAATGACCGCGTGAGGGGAATGACCATGAGCGAAATCACAACCAACGAAATCGTTCCCGCCGTCAAGGCGACCCAGGTGCACAAGGCCTTCGGCAACCTGCACGTGCTCAAAGGCATCGACATGACCGTCATGCCCGGCACCGTCACCGTGATTCTCGGACCGTCCGGTTCCGGCAAATCCACGTTCCTGCGTCTGATCAACCAGCTGGAAACCCTGACCGGCGGCGAAATCGACGTCGACGGCGAAATGATCGGCTACAAGTACGTCGACAAGGGCGGCGAACGTGTGCTGCAGACCCTGAACGACAAGGAAGTGGCCGAACAGCGTTCCAAACTCGGCATGGTGTTCCAGCGCTTCAACCTGTTCCCGCACATGACGGCTCTTGAAAACGTCATGGAGGCTCCGGTCCACGTCAAGCACATGGACAAGAAGGAAGCCCGCGAACTCGCCATTCAGGAGCTGAACCGCGTCGGCATGGGGGAGCGTCTCGACTACTATCCGGCACAGCTGTCCGGCGGCCAGCAGCAGCGCGTGGCCATCGCCCGCGCGCTTGCCATGAAGCCGGAGATCATGCTGTTCGACGAACCGACATCCGCGCTCGATCCGGAACTCGTCGGCGAAGTGCTCAACGTCATGCTCGACCTCGCCAAGGAAGGCATGACCATGGTGGTCGTCACCCATGAGATCGGCTTCGCGCGCGAGGTCGCCGACCAGATCGTCTTCATGGACGGTGGCGTGGTCGTCGAACAGGGCGGTCCGGAAATCATCGACCATCCGAGCGAGCCGCGCTTCAAGGACTTCCTGCAGCACGTCCTGTAGCAAGTAAGGCTGTCGTACTGCCGTAAATTCCCAATCCACTGACGTCAAGCGTCCGCAGACGTCCGGTGGGTTGGGTTTTCTTTTTGCTGCCGACGATGGGCGCGTTGCGTGCGCCACTGGTTCGCACGATTTCCCTGGGGGAGTGGGATTTCGCATATATGGCAAAGATTTGTAAGGACGCGCGGCTTGGTTTCATGATTGACATCCTTACCCGATAGGCTAAGGAGCTATGTGTGGAATCGTAGGATATGCAGGAAATGTTCGGACCGCGTGCGGCAAACCCTTGGAGGTCTGCCTCCAGGGTCTTCAGCGATTGGAATACCGTGGATATGATTCGGCCGGCGTGGCGTTGACCGCGCCCGGCATGGACCATGTGGCGGTGCGTAAGAAGGCCGGCCGTCTCGCCAACCTGGTGCGGGACATCGAACGCGATCCGATGCCGGAAGCCACCGTGGGCATCGGCCATACGCGTTGGGCTACGAACGGCGTGCCGAACGACACTAACGCGCATCCGCACACGTCGCGTGACGGCAAGGTCGCCATCATCCACAACGGCATCATCGAAAACGCGTCCCAGCTGCGTCTCGACCTGCAGACGGAGGGCTATCGTTTCGTCTCCGAAACTGATACCGAGGTCGCGGCGAAGCTGCTGGGCAAAATCAGCGACAAGATCATCGAGGAAACCGGTAAGCCTGACCTGTTCAAGGCCATCCGCCGTCTGGCCCGCATGCTGGAAGGCGCGTTCACCATCCTCGCCACGGACGTGCGACAGCCGGACATCGTGGTTGGCGCCCGTCACGATTCGCCGCTGGTGGTCGGTCTTGGCGAAGGCGAGAACTTCCTCGGCTCCGACGTGGCCGCGTTCGTGGCCTACACCAAGCGCGCCATGGAAATCGACCAGGACCAGGCCGTGATGGTGTCCGCAGACAAGGTCGTCGTCTCCGACTTCATGGGCAACATCGTGGAACATCCGAAGACCTACACCGTGGATTGGGATGCCTCGGCTGCCGAAAAAGGCGGCTGGGACTCCTTCATGGACAAGGAGATCCACGAGGATCCGGCCGCCGTGCAGCGCACCCTGCTGGGGCGTCTCGACGAGAACGGCAACATCAACCTCGATGAGGTGCGCATCGACGAGCATGATTTCAAAGCCATCGACAAGATCATCGTCATCGCCTGCGGCACGGCCGCGTACGCGGGCATGGTGGCCAAATACGCCATCGAGCATTGGGTGCGCATTCCGGTAGAAGTGGAACTCGCCCACGAATTCCGCTACCGTGACCCGATCCTCACCCCCCGAACGTTGGTGGTGGCCATTTCGCAGTCCGGCGAGACCATGGACACGCTGATGGCGTTGCGCCACGCGCGTGAACAGGGCTCCAAGGTATTGGCCATCTGCAACACGCAGGGCGCGTCCATCCCACGCGAATCCGACGCGGTGCTCTACACCCACGCCGGTCCGGAAGTGGCGGTCGCGTCCACGAAGGCGTTCGTGGCGCAGATCACCGCCGCCTACGTGCTCGGCCTGTACCTGGCGCAGGGCAAAGGCGGCATGTATCGAGACGAGATCGCCCAAACCCTGGATTCCCTGAAGGACATGCCGCGCAAGATCCAGTGGGTCCTCGACACCCAGACCAAGACCGTGCAGGAGGCCGCCAAGCAGATGGTGGACGCGAAGTCCTTCCTGTTCCTCGGACGTCATGTGGGCTATCCGGTGGCCATGGAAGGCGCGTTGAAGCTCAAGGAAATCGCCTACACGTTCACCGAAGGCTTCGCCGCGGGCGAACTGAAACATGGTCCGATCGCTTTGGTGGACGAAGGCGAACCGGTCGTATTCATCGTGCCGCCGGCGCGCGGCCGCAACGTGCTGCACTCCAAAGTCATCTCCGGCATCGAAGAGGTCAAGGCCCGTGGCGCCTACATCATCGCCGTGGCCGAGGAACACGATCCGGACGTGGAACGTTACGCCGACGTGGTCTTCTGGCGTCCCGCATGCCCGACGCTGATGAGCCCGCTGGTGGACGTGGTGCCGCTGCAGCTGTTCGCCATGGACATGGCCAAGCTCAAGAACTACGACGTCGACAAGCCGCGCAATCTCGCCAAGTCCGTCACCGTTGAGTAACGAACGCAGGCACCGGTACGTGCTCGAGGAACCTCATATTCCCTTCGAATATGAGGTTCTGTACGAGGACGAGAACATCATCGTCATCGACAAGCCGCATTTCCTCGCCACCACGCCACGTGGCATGTGGTATCGCGAAACCGCGCTGGTCCGGTTGTGCGAGCGGTACGACGAGCCGAACATCACGCCGGCGCACCGTTTGGACCGACTGACCGCAGGCGTCGTCGTGTTCGTACGTAATCCGTCTGCGCGAGGCGCGTACCAGATGCTGTTCCAAAATCGCAAAACCGTCAAAACCTACGAATGCCTGGCACCGCTCGCCCCGACGCAGCGGCCGCGATATGGAACGGCGGTGCGCATCGACCGGCACCTGCCGTTTCCGCTGGTACGCAGGTCGCATATCAACAAGGATCGCGGACGATTGCAGGCGTACGAAAGCGCCGACGTGCCCAACGCGGAAACGCTGATCGAACGGGGAAGCGGCATCCGCTTCGTTGCCGGCAGACCGTACGTGAATTACACGCTGCATCCGAAAACCGGCAAGACGCACCAGTTGCGCGTGCATATGAATTCGCTCGGACTGGCGATATTGGGCGACGATTTCTACCCGGACATCGTGCAGCGCGCGTACGACGACTTCTCGCAACCCTTGGAATTGGTGGCGCGCGAACTGCGATTCGATGACCCGCTCAACGGCGAGCCACGTCGATTCGTATCGCACGTGCCGTTGGGCGCGGGCTTATAGAAACCCACGATTTTGGACATTCCCCTATCTCGGCCGACACGCCCGATTATCATGGCGTTCTGTTGACTTGCCGGAGCGTTTCCGGCATCACGAGAGTAAGAGAGAACCATGGGTAAAATCTCGAAAGCCGTCCGCGGCGTCGCCGACATCTACAACGGCGCATCGCTGATCGTCCGTATCATCGTCGGCCTGATCATCGGCACCGTGCTGGCATTGACCATGCCCCACGTGACCTGGATCGGCGAATTCGGCACCCTGTTCGTGGCCGCGTTGAAGGCCGCGGCACCGATTCTGGTGTTCGTACTGGTGGCCAGCGCCCTTGCGCAGGGCACGTCGAAACTCGACCGCCGTTTCGGCACCGTGCTGTTCCTGTACCTGTTCACCACGTTCCTGGCAGCGGTCGTGGCCGTGCTGACCTCCCGTCTATTCCCGCAGACCCTGTCCTTGGGCAAGGCCGCCAAAGCCGACGTGGTGCCGCAAGGCCTTTCCGAAGTCATCCAGACGCTGCTGACCAACATCGTGGCCAATCCGATCCAGGCCATCATCGATGGCAACTACATCTGCATCCTGATGTGGGCCTGCCTGTTCGGACTCGCCATGAAGTCCATCGCCAACGAAAGCTCCAAAGCGTTCATGGCCAACGTGGCCGACGCCGTGTCCCAGGTGATCCGCTGGGTCATCAACCTCGCCCCGTTCGGCATCATGGGCCTCGTGTTCACCAACGTGGCCGACAACGGCCTGTCCGCATTCACCAAGTACGGCAGCCTGCTGCTCCTGCTCGTCGGCACCATGCTGCTCATGGTGCTCGTGTTCGGCCCGCTCGTCATCTTCATCTTCCTGCGCCGCAACCCGTACCCGCTGGTCTACCGCTGCTTCAAGGAATCCGGCCTGACCGCGTTCTTCACCCGCTCCTCCGCTGCGAACATCCCCGTCAACATGCAGCTGTGCGAGAAGCTCGGGCTTGACAAGGACATGTACTCCGTGTCCATTCCGCTGGGCGCCACCATCAACATGAACGGCGCGGCCATCACCATCACCATCATGGCCATGGCTGCCGCCAACACGCTCGGCATCCAGATCTCCCTGCCGGCGGCCATCCTGCTGTCCGTGGTCTCAGCGCTCGGCGCATGCGGCGCGTCCGGCGTGGCAGGCGGCTCGCTGCTGCTCATCCCGATGGCCTGCTCGCTGTTCGGCATCAGCAACGACATCGCCATGCAGGTGGTGGGCGTCGGCTTCATCATCGGCGTCATCCAGGATTCCGTGGAAACCTGCCTGAACTCCGCGTCCGATGTGGAGTTCGCGGCCACCGCCGAATACCATGCCTGGCTCAAGCAGGGCCGTCAGCTGCCGGCCTTCATGTATTCCAAGAAGGAACGCGCCAAGCTCGGCATCGAAGCTTGATTGCGTACCGGCTTAGCCGCCGATGCGATATCGCAGGGAACCGCTTTGGAAGTTCGCTTCCGGAGCGGTTCTTCCGCATTCGGCGTATTTGGGTGGATATGGGGAGCCTTTCCAAGCTTGTGCGTGGCTTCCGCATGACCCGTATAATCTTATGATGGTAATCGCAGGCGAAATACAAAACGGAGGTCCGTGGGCGTGGTGCTGAAATCGGCGAAACTGGTGAAGCAGCTCATCGCCATCTGCTGCGCGGGCGTCATGGCGGCCAGCGCCGCCGCATGCGGGGCCAATACGGACACACGCACACAGATCACCGTATGGTCGTGGGAGCCGAGCATGAAACAGGTCATCGCCGGCTTCGAAAAAGACAATCCCGACATCCACGTGGTTTGGAAGAACACCAGCGGTTACGACAAACTCAACAACGCCATCCAAGACGGTTACGGCATTCCCGACGTGGTGCAGCTGGAATATTACGCATTGCGCCAGTACGCGGTCAGCAGCCAGCTCGTGCCCATCACCGGCAGAACCGAAGGCTATGCCGATTTCTACACGCCCGGCACCTGGGCGTCGGTGCAGCTCAACGGACGGGTGTACGGGCTTCCCATGGACTCCGGCCCGATGGCCTTCTTCTATAACAACAGCGTGTTCGAACAGGTTGGCGTGGACGCGTCCAAGATCCGCACATGGGACGACTACTACGAGGCCGCCAAAAAACTCAAGAAAATCGGCGTGTACATCACCGCCGATTCCGGCGACGCCAGCTTCTACGACACGATGATCTGGCTCGCCGGCGGACGCCCGTTCTCCACGTCCAACGATGGCAAGAACGTGACCATCAGACTCACCGAAGATAAAGGCACCCGCGAATTCACCGAATTCTGGCAGAAGATGATCGATGAGGGTTTGGTGGCAACAAACCTCACGTCATGGTCGGATCGATGGAAATCGGCCGTGGGACAAGGCAAAGTCGCCTCGCTGTTCTCCGGCGCATGGCTGCCTTCGCTGCTCATGTCCGACATTCCCGGCGCGGCCGGCCTGTGGCGCGTGGCCCAGATGCCGACGCCCGACGGCAAGGCCACCACATCGGAAAACGGCGGTTCGGCCCTTGCCGTGCTGCAACGTTCCCGCAAACCCGAAGCCTCATACCGTTTCATCGAATACGCCTGCCACAATGCCAAAGGCATCACAACCCGCGTGGATGGCGGCGCGTTCCCAGCCGACAAAAACACCCTATCCGACTCGAAATTCCTCAGCAAGACCACGGTGACCGACGACCGTGGCATCGAAGTGCCCTATTTCGGCGGGCAGGAATACAACCGCGTGCTGTCCCAGGCCGCGGAGAACGTGTCGACCGGATACCAGTATCTGCCGTTCGAAGTGTATGCGCGCAGCGACTTCCGGTCCACGGTGGGCAAGGCCTACAAATGGTCGAGCCTGCTGCGCAAAGAGCAGAACAGGCTCAACATCATCGCCGCAGGCGGTCAGGTCTCCGACACCTCCAACATCGGCGATGCGTTGAAGAACACCGAATCGTTCGACCGCATCAAACTTAAGGGCGGCATAGCCCTATGGCAGAAGGACCTGAAAGAATACGGAGCCAACCAGGGCTTCACCATCCAATAGCGTCTGTGTAATTGGTTTAATCGATTGCGGCCTGCGGATAGCGCATTATCCGCAGGCCGTCGGTTTTCAGATTGCCGGGCTATGATCGCCGGTTCCCGCCGCTGGCTCTTGAATCAGCGGACGTTGCGGTCGTAGATGTGCCGCATGCCCTTGAAAATCAGGTCCGGATCGTAAATGTCGATCATGTTCGTGTCGTCGGCGAACACGCGGCTCAATCCGCCCGTCGCCACCACACGGAAATCCTCGTCGATCTCCTTATGGAACTGCGCGATCGTGCGTTCGATGCCGCCGAGGAAGTTGTAGTACAGGCCCGCCTGCATGGCCGGTTTCGTGGACTTCGCCAGAATCGACTTCGGACGGGTGATCTCCACTTCCGGCAGCTGCGCCGTCCCTTCCCACAGTGCGGCCGCGGCGGTGCGGATACCGGTGGTGATCAGTCCGGAAATCACCGACGCGTCCGCGGTGACGTAGTTGAACGTGGTGGCCGTGCCGAAATCAGCCACCAGAATCGGCCCGCCATACTCGTAATACGCGCCCGCGCAGTCGGCGATGCAGTCCGCGTTGAGTCCCGTTTTGATGCCCGGTCCCACGATCATCGGATCGATGTCGAGGAACTTCACGATGCTCGCACGGAACGAATGCATGACCTTCGGCACCACGGACGAAATGATCACATCATCGACATCCGACGGCTTGTAGCCGCTCAAAGCCAGGAACTGCGTGATCATCAGCCCGTATTCGTCGGACGTGTGGTTCGCCTTCGTGGTGATGCGGTACGTGCCCGCGATGCGCCCATCGTCGATGAAACCGATCACGACGTTCGTGTTGCCGATATCCACAGCCATCAGAAGCATGTTGCGTTCTCCTTCGCGTTTTGCGGAAGTTCCGTTGAAATATTGCGATTATTGCGATTGATACGGTTATTGCGATTCGAAAATGCTGCGGTTAGCGCCGTTCGCCGTCCGCACGCATGGCTGCGAGCTTGACAAGAATACGTTTCGCAAGTGCGTCCTTGCCCATCTTGCTCCATCGTTCGATGTTTGGCTTGTCTGCGGTTTCGCCCGGCGTCAGCACCGTCACCACGTTCGTGTCCGCTGCGAAACCGGCGCCGGGGGTGCGCAGATTGTTGGCCACCAGCATGTCGCAATGCTTGCCGTTAAGCTTCTTCGCCGCGTTGGCCTCAAGGTCGCGCGTCTCCATGGCGAATCCGCACAATGTCTGGTCCGGCCGCTTATGCTCGCCGGCCCAAGCCAGAATGTCCGGATTCGACGTGAGCTCGAGCTCGATGCCGCTGCGCCCGTTCTTCTTGATCTTGTCCCGGGCCTGCTCGACCGGACGGAAATCGCCGACGGCCGCGGCCATGACGGTGATGTCCGTGTCCGAGAAACGGCTCGTCACCACATCGAACATATCCCGTGCGGTCGTGACATCGACCACATCCACGCCATACGGGGCGTCCAACGCCACCGGACCGGACACAAGCGTCACCTGCGCGCCCAGATCGCGTGCCTGTTCGGCCAAGGCATACCCCATCTTGCCGGTGGAATGGTTGGTGAGGAACCGCACCGGATCAAGCGGCTCCTGCGTCGGGCCGGCGGTGACGAGCACGGCAAGTCCCTTAAGCGGCAGCTCGCCGTCCGGACGATTCGCAAGCAGCAGCGCTTTCACCGCCGTTTCGATGCGTGCCGGCTCCTCCATACGTCCCTTGCCGGCGTCGCCGCAGGCCAGCATGCCGCTTTCCGGCTCCACAATCGTCCAACCGAGCTCACGGCAGGTATTGAGATTGCGTTGCGTCACGGCGTTTTCATACATATGCACGTTCATGGCGGGGCACAGGATCTTCGGTCCCTTGTCGTACGCGAGTATGGTGCTGGTCAGCTGGTCATCGGCGATGCCGCAGGCGATTTTCGCGATGATATCGGCGCTCGCCGGAGCGACTGCCAGCAGATTCGCCCACTTCGCGTCGGCCACGTGGCTGATCTGCAGCGGACCGTCCGGTCCGGGTGCCACGTCGGCCGTAGCGCCGGGACGATGTCCGGCGGCGAACATGGACGTGCGTGTCGGCGTGTGGGTGAGGGAACTGAACGTCAGGGGAGTGACGAACTCCTGTGCGGCGGCGGTCATCACCACACGCACCTCATGCCCCTGCTTGCTCCAATCGGAGGCGAGATGGCAGGCGTTGAACGCGGCGATGCTGCCGGTGACCCCCAAAAGAATATGCGCCATGGATCAACCGTCCTTCTCGTTGTGACCTGCCGCGACTGCGTCAAGTATATAACCGGGCCGAAGCCTCCGCGCGCTTTGCGGGCGAATCCGAACGGGCCGCGGGTATGGCGGACGGTAGAATCAGGCCGTGGTGATCGACCTCACGCAGGCGGTCAACCGCAATCACAACACATAATCGAAAATACGAAGAGGAGAAATCCCATGTCGTCACCTACCGGTGCGCACGGCGAAGCCGACGCAACCAAACAGGAGAACGAACAGCAGCCGCAGTCCACGGCAAGCACCGACGCCACGCTGAACGCGCGTGCGAAATCGTCGAACGGCGCGAAATCGCAAGGCCCGAAGAAGTGGCTTATCGCGTTGATCGCCGTCATCGCCGCCGTCGCGGTGATCGTCGCCATTGCAGTGACGCGCGGCAAAAACGATGACGCGAACACTTCCGGCGTAACTAAAGCCGACACCGTCACCATCGGGCTCAAACTCGCCCCGGTCAGCCTCGACATCCGCCACCAGTCCGGATCGGCCATCGAACAGGTGCTGATCGGCAACGTCTACGAAGCGCTGCTGTCGCGCGACTCCGACAACAAAGTGCAGCCGGGCCTCGCGAAATCCTGGGACATTTCTAAGGACGGCAAAACCTACACCTTCCATCTCAACCAGAACATGACCTTCTCCAACGGCGACAAGCTCGACGCCGACGACGTGGCCTGGTCCATCAACCAGCTCAAGGAGAAGCAGTACTACAACGCCAACCAGGTGGCCAGCCTCGACAAGGCCGAAGCGGTGGACGCCAACACGGTCAAGCTCGCCCTTTCCACCCCCGACTCCAACCTGCTGTGGTATCTGACCGGACGTCCTGGCCTCGTGTTCGACAAAAACGCCAAATACAACGCGAAAACCGAAGCGGTCGGCTCCGGCCCGTATACCGTCGAATCCTTCGACTCGGCCAGCAAAATGGTGCTCAAAGCCAATCCGAAATATTGGGGAACCGCGCACAAGCCCGCCACCCAGAACGTGGTGATCCGCTTCCTCACCGACGACAACGCAGCGGTCAACGCGCTGAAAAGCGGTGACGTCGACGTGCTTTCCCCGGTGAACGCCACGCTCGCCAAATCATTGGATGCCAGCACATACACGGTGTCCGCGGCCGACGGCAGCGACAAGTTCGTCCTCGCCTTCAACTGCACGAACGCCAAACTCAAGGACAAGCGCGTCCGCCAGGCCATCCGCTACGCCATCAACCACAAGGAGATCATCGCC
>OGGT01001024.1_pt1 | contig 10504 bp, 7 predicted proteins | sample 1571311 | NCBI WGS metagenome assembly OGGT01 (sample SAMEA2581931, study PRJEB24529) | metagenome | biome: Human gut stool | place: China | collected 2011
TGCGCGATCCGATGACCGCGCCCGACGGCACCACGCCCACCAAACCGCAGGTGCATCGTCTCACCGCCGGCTTCGCGCTTGGTGCGCTGCTGTTCACCGCGCCGATGGCCGCGCTCAACTCCGTGCTCATTCCGCAGACCATCAGCCGTCTTTCCGGCACCGACCGCGTCACCGATCTGGCGCTGCTCAGCGTCGTCGGCACGCTGTTGACGTTCCTGATGAACGCGTGGATTTCCGTCGGATCCGACCATTCGTACTGCCCGTTGGGCCGCCGCACCCCGTGGATCATCGCCGGCACGGTGCTGACCGCCACGTCGGTGGCGATTCTTTCCGCATGCGATTTCATGCCGTTGGTCATCGTGTTCTGGCTGTTCACGCTGATCGGACATGCGATGGTATCGATGCCGCTGGCGGCCGCTTTCGGTGAGCGCGTGCCTGACAAGTTCCGTGATCGTGCGGACGCGTGGCGTGGCGCTGGCCAGGCGTTCGGCCAGGTGTTGGGCATTATCGCGGCCGTTTCGATTACGTGGGCTGCCGACGATTCCGGTTGGGATGGCACCACGCGTTTCGCCATGATGGTGTTTGCGTTGTGCCTGGTGGTGGCTGGTGTGGCTACGTTGCTGGTGTTGCCGTTTGAGGGTTCCAGCAGCTATTTGCCTCGTGAGGGTGTGAAGAAGGGCGATTATTTTTCGCAGTATCGTCCGCCGAAGGGCGCTCCGAAGTTCTTCATTGCGTTTGCCGCGCGCATGTTTGCCATCGCAGCCACTTCCGGCATTGCGATTTACCAGTGGTATCTTGCGCAGGATGGTTTGGGTGATGTTTCGCAGGTCACCATGTTTGGTTTGTCCGGAGCGGCTGCGGTTAGGTCGATGATGGCCGTTGCCTGCGCTGCTGCTTGGCCGCATCGCCCGCGCTTTCAAAGATTCCCGTATTCCCGCGATTGCCGCCTGCTTGTTGTTTGTGGTTGCTGTGGTGCTTCCGTTGACGCCGATCGATAGTGCTATGGCGGTCGCGCTGTATGCGCTGTTTGCAGGTTTCGCGTATGTGGTGTATGACGGCGTGAGCCAAGGGTTGAATCTTGCGACGTTGCCGGATATACGTTCCGTTGGTCGTTCGTTGGCTGCGTTCAGTTTGGCGAATACGTTCGGTTCGTTGATTGGCGCTGTCGTTTGCGCGATTGCGATTGCGGTGACTGGCGAGTATCTGCTGATTTTCGCTGTTGCCGCCGGTTGCATGGCTGTTGCGGGCGTGCTGACGTTGCTGCTGAAATGATTTGGATGACCTGAGATAATCCGAAAAACGAATATCAAATTCAAAATTGCGCGTCCACATAGTGAACCTTTAGTAGAAAGGGTCTGTGGACGCGCTTATCTTTACGGCTTAGTTCGAGCGGATAATCCGCCGAATACAAGACTTTGCGAAAGGAGGTTCGCCACGATGAACGGAATGGTTGCACGCGTACTGCTGTCCGCACGAATTATTATTCCGCTTTCGTTGGCGGACTGATTCGAGCAATGCAGCTTCAATCCCTCGCCAACGGAGGCAGGGTTTGAGGCGCGCAAAACACACACGTTGATGGCCCTGCATACTGCGGGGTCTTTTTGTTGCCGCCCACAAGGCGTAAGGCAACGAAATGAAGACTGCACACAAGAGAATAGAAGAAAGACGTTATCGGCGCATGTTGGGAGCCGGCAACGCATGACAGACGTAACAGGAGTAATCCAATGAGTGCAGTCGAAGCAGCCGCTGGCAAAGCGCAGGCAATGGTGCGCGATTCGGTGAAAACCGTTATCGCCGCTTCCATGGTCGGCACCGCCATTGAGTTCTACGACTTCTACGCATACGGCACCGCCGCTGCGAACTATTTCCCGAAGGTGTTCTTCGGAGACACCACCAATCCGACTGTCGCACTGCTGGCCAGCCTGCTGACCTTCGCCATCGCGTTCATCGCACGCCCGCTCGGATCCTTGGTGTTCGGCCATTTCGGCGACCGCATGGGCCGCAAGACCACGCTGGTGGTTTCGCTGTTGACCATGGGCATCGCCACGTTCCTGATCGGCTGCCTGCCGACTTACAGCCAGTGGGGCATTGTGGCTGTCGCCGCGCTGTGCCTGTGCCGTTTCGTGCAGGGCATCGGTCTGGGCGGCGAATGGTCGGGTGCCGCTTTGGTGGCCACCGAGAACGCTCCGGAAGACAAGCGCGCGCTGTATGGCTCCTTCCCGGAATTGGGCGCTCCGATCGGTTTCTTCCTGTCGAACGGTACCTACTTCCTGTTGGAAACGTTCAACGATGACGATGCGATGCTGGCATGGGGCTGGCGTGTGCCGTTCCTGCTGTCCGCAGTGCTGGTGATCGTCGGTCTTGTGGTGCGAGTGCAGATGGAGGAGACTCCGATCTTCCGCATGGCCCAGGAGCAGAAGAAGGTCGTCAAGTCCCCGTTGACCGAAGTGTTCAAGAAGAGCTGGAAGGAAGTCATCCAAGCCACGTTCCTGGTGGCCGTCACCTACACGCTGTTCTACACGCTGGCAACCTGGTCCCTCGCTTGGGGCACCAAAACCGTCGAGCAGGGCGGCGGAGACCTTGGTTTCACCAATCGTGAATACCTGCTCATGCTGATGCTTGCCATCTGCGTGTTCGCCGCGTTCATCGTCATTTCCTGCGTGAACGCCGATAAATTCGGCCGCAAGCGCGTGATCGTCATCTCGTCCTGCTGCCTCGTGGCATTCGCGCTGCTCTTCCCGTTCCTGCTTGATCCGTCGGTCGTCGGCCAGCGTAACTTCGCCGCCAACCTGCTGTTCCTATGCATCGGCTTCGCGTTGATGGGCACCGCATTCGGTCCGATCGGCGCGTTCCTGCCGGAGCTGTTCGACGCCAACGTGCGTTATTCCGGCTCCGGCATCGGCTACAACCTGGCCGCCATCGTCGGCGCGGCATTCGTGCCGACCATCGCCACTTGGCTGTCCCACCACTGGGGTGTGCACTCCGTCGGTCTGTACCTCGGCGTGATGGCCGTGTGCTGCCTTGTTGCGGTGCTGAGCTGCAAGGAGACTAAGGATGTTGATTTCACCAAGTGATCAATCGCCAAGTGCCGTTTGACCGGCTATTCAGCGACGTGTCAAGATGACATCGACGGAAGCCTTACTAAAAACGTTTGACGCGAATATAACCACTATGTGAACGTCAGCAAGCAACATAAAGAAAGCGGGACTAAAACAGTTCCGCAGGAGAGGCGGGGTGGTCCCTCGGACACAATCCGGGGGAGTAATCTCCTAGGAACCATCGCCCGCTGTGAACAACCGAAACAAGAATTAAATATCGCGAGTTTGTTCGGGAATGCAAGTCCCGAATCGCTATAAAAAGAAAAATAAAGGAGCGCCTATTATGGCAGCAACTATCTGGTACGAGAAGGACGCCGATCTGTCCGTGTTCGATGGCAAGAAGGTGGCTATCCTGGGCTACGGTTCTCAGGGTCACGCCCACGCGCTGAACCTGCGCGATTCCGGTGTGGATGTCGTCGTCGGCCTGCGTCCTACCTCTAAGTCCGTGGAATACGCCAAGGAGCAGGGCCTCGAGGTCAAGCCTGTTGCCGAGGCCGTTGCCGAAGCCGACGTTGTGATGATCCTGCTGCCTGACCAGTACCAGGCCGCCGTGTACAAGAAGGACGTTGAGCCGAACCTGAAGCCGGGCGCTGCTCTGGCTTTCGCTCACGGCTTCAACATCCACTACGGTTACATCAAGCCGTCCGAGGATCATCCGGTGTTCATGGTCGCCCCGAAGGGCCCGGGCCACATCGTTCGTCGTGAGTACGCCGCCGGCCGTGGTGTCCCGGTCGTCGTGGCTGTGGAGCAGGATCCGGATGGCAAGACCTGGCCGCTGTGCCTGGCTTACGCCAAGGCTCTGGGTGCTCTGCGTGCAGGCGCCATCAAGACCACCTTCACCGAGGAGACCGAAACCGATCTGTTCGGCGAGCAGGACGTGCTCATGGGTGGCATCAACCACCTGTGCGATATGGGCTTCGATGTGCTGACCGAGGCTGGCTACCAGCCTGAGATCGCTTACTTCGAGGTGTTCCACGAGCTGAAGATGCTGGTGGATCTGGCCAACGAGGGTGGTCTGAACAAGGCTCGCTGGAGCTGCTCCGACACCGCTCAGTACGGCGATTACACCTCCACCGTCATCACTGAAGAGACCAAGAAGCGCATGCAGTACCAGCTCAAGCGCATTCAGGACGGCTCCTTCGCCAAGGAGTTCATGGATGATCAGGCCGCTGGCGCTCCGAAGTTCAAGGAGCTGCAGGAAGAGTACAGCCACCCGCACCTGGAGACCGTTGGTCCGAAGCTGCGCGCCATGTTCTCTTGGAACAACCAGACGGACGCCGATGCCGATATGGCCGAGTCCTTCAACGGCAAGATCGCTCGTACCCAGGTTCAGTGATTTCGCTGTAGCGGCTGCATGTTAAGGGCCGCTGAATAACGTAGTAGCGCAATATGCGCGAAACGTGTTGGAAGCCACCGTCTCACCGCGGTGGCTTCTTTTTGTTGCTGTGTTGTTTTATGACTGGGATATTTCGTATGCGGGATCGCAGTACTGATTGTCGGGGGAGCCGCACGGCTAGGCGTTGGCCCACTTTGTGGACTCAATACTTATTTAGGAAGGGACGGGAGTAGGATAGACCCCAGTTTGCAGGACAAAATCCATGCACAAAAACACGCGAATTCATCTGCGAATGGTAGAAACCCGAGCGCCGGGAGGCGTTCACCCCACTACATAAAAAGGAGTGCCAAGTACAATGGCTGCACAAATCTGGTACGAGAACGACGGCGATCTCTCGGTCCTCGAAGGTAAGAAGGTTGCCATCATCGGTTACGGTTCCCAGGGTCACGCTCACGCTCTGAACCTGCGCGATTCCGGTGTGGACGTCGTCGTTGGCCTGCGTCCGACCTCCAAGTCCGTCGAGCACGCCAAGGAGCAGGGTCTGGAAGTCAAGTCCGTTCCGGAAGCTGCTGCTGAGGCCGATATCATCATGATTCTGGCTCCGGATCAGTACCAGCGCACCATCTGGGCCAATGACATCGAGCCGAACATCAAGCCGGGCGCAGCTGTTGCTTTCGCTCACGGCTTCAACATCCACTACGGTTACATCAAGCCGTCCGAGGACCACCCGATCTTCATGGTCGCCCCGAAGGGCCCGGGCCACATCGTGCGTCGTGAGTACGCCAACGGCCGTGGCGTTCCGGTCGTCGTGGCCGTGGAGCAGGATCCGCGCGGCGACGCTTGGGACATCACCCTGGCTTACGCCAAGGCTCTGGGCGCTCTGCGTGCAGGCGCCATCAAGACCACCTTCACCGAGGAGACCGAAACCGATCTGTTCGGCGAGCAGAATGTGCTCATGGGCGGCGTGAACAAGCTTGTTGAAATGGGCTTCGAGGTCCTCACCGACGCCGGCTACCAGCCGGAGATCGCCTACTTCGAGGTCTGCCACGAGTTGAAGATGCTCGTCGACCTCATGAACGAGGGTGGTCTGAACAAGGCTCGCTGGTCCTGCTCCGACACCGCCCAGTACGGCGACTACACCAACACCTGCATCGACGAGCACGTGCGTGAGCGCATGCAGTACCACCTGCAGCGCATCCAGGACGGCTCCTTCGCCAAGGAGTTCATCGAGGACCAGGACGCTGGCGCTCCGAAGTTCAAGGCTCTGCAGGAAGAGTACGGCAACGTCCGCATCGAGACCGTCGGTCCGAAGCTGCGCGCCATGTTCTCCTGGAACAACGGCAAGGATGACGACGCTGATATGGCCACCTTCACCGGCAAGATCGCCCGTGGCTGATGTGGCTCATTCGGCTAATCGCTGAGTCTTTTACAAGACCGCTGCCCTTACGGGTGGCGGTCTTTTTTGTATGTTCTGTCGCATATTGTTCTAGGATAGATATGTACGGTTTCTTACGGTTTTTCTATAGGAAGAGATGTCATGGTCACTGCGACTGGTCCCGCACCTGGTTCTGAAATGACAACGTCGGCTGAACCTACCGAAGACCGTAGCACGTCAGGAGTTCTGCACGTCGCCGCGATTTTCGCCTCGCATATGGTGTTGCAGCGTAACAAGCCCATCGCCGTGTTCGGCGCGCTTGATGCCGATTGCGCCGGACTTGAGGTTTCCGCGGAAATCCGCGATTTCGATGGTTCCGTGATCGTGCAGGCGCATGCGTACGCCTCCAAAGAGATCAAGAACGGTTTTTCACCGTGGCGCGTCATGCTGCCGGCACAGCCCGAAGGTGGCCCTTACACGTTGCGCGTCACCGCAGGCAACGATTTCATCGAATATTATGACGTGCTTATCGGCGAAGTATGGCTGGCCGGCGGTCAAAGCAATATGGAACTTGAATTGCGCAACAGTGAAGACGCCGAGGAAGCCCTCGATAACTGTGCCGATCCGTTACTGCGCTTCTACAATGTGCCGAAAACCGGTGTGATCAATCGCAACGCCGAACATGCGGCAAGCTGGCAGGAATCATCGCCTGAAAATAGTGGCGTAATGAGTGCGGTAGCGTACTATTTTGCGCGAAAACTGCGTGATGAACTTGATTCCGACCTTCCGATCGGCATTATCGACTGTTATATCGGGGGTACGTCGATCAGTTGCTGGACGAGCGAAGATGCACTGAATTCCAGCGAATCCGGGCGCGGCTATCTTGCGCGCTATGAGCAGGCGATCGCAGGTAAAACGCAGGAACAGTTCGATTTGGAGTACGGCGAATGGCAGTCGCGTTCTGATACGTGGAATGCGTCGATCGCAGCCGCCCGCGAAGACGATCCTGATGTGACGTGGGATACGCTGACCCAACAGTATGGCGAATGCCCGTGGCCGCCGCCGATGACGCCGACCTCGCAGTGGCGTCCGTCAGGCGCGTTCCATGCCATGCTGGAGCGCATTGTGCCTTACTCCTTGGCGGGATTCCTATGGTATCAGGGCGAGGAAGACGAGCCGTATTGCGGATCCTACCGTGAGTTGCTGGGCATGATGATTGGTGAATGGCGTGCGCTGTGGAGCGAAAGCCTGCCGTTCCTGATCGTGCAATTGCCGCAGTGGATTGACAAGAAGGTCGACGAGGGCGACGGCGATCCGATGCTGTGGCCGGTGTTGCGCGAGGCCCAGTGGGATGCCGCGCAGTCCATCGACAATGTGTTCGCCATCTGCACTATGGATTGCGGCGAATACAACAACATTCATCCGGTTGATAAACGTACACCGGGCGAGCGTCTAGGCAATTGTGCGCTTCGCCAAGTGTATGGTATGAGCCGTATTCCGGTGTATGGGCCGACTGTGCTGGGTTTCCGCTGCGACGAAGGCGGCCGCGTACGCCTGTTCTTCCGGTACGCGCACGGCCTGCATTTCAGCGGTACTACGCCCGACAGTTTTGGTGACGAGTTCGCCAAGAGCCTGCCTTCGCTGGTGCGTCTGCCGGAACGTTCCGGTTTCGAGCTTGCCGGTGCCGATGGTGTGTTCCATCCGGCCTACGCCGCGATTTTCGTGGATTGCGATATTGACGATCTGGTCAACGCAAAGGTCAACGTGGTCGATTACAACGCCACGGAATTCGGTATTCCGATCAACAGCCGCAGTATCGGCACGATTACGTTGGCCACGCCGGAAGTGCCAGCGCCGGTGATGATGCGCTACGCATGGCGTAGCTGGGGTCCGGCACCGTTGTTTAATGACAATAATCTGCCTGCTCACCCATTCAAGCTGGACCTGACCGATCACACCGACTCTGATCACGCTGAATAATCACGTTAGATAGTTGCGTTGAACGGCTGCGTCACATGATTGTCGATAGTTGACGATGAATAGCGTGCGATTGCTGTGCTTATAGTGTGCTGCAATCGCACGCTTTATATTGCGATTGAAGTCCTGCTGATCGCACGTCAGTCAAATACGAATCAAATACCAGTCAAATAAAAAATCGTTGGAAAATCAACGTTTCTGCGATTTGCGCCACCAAAATCGCAGAAACGAATCAAATAAAATGCGCTGCACTGCGAGCGCATAGGCTATTGCCAGAGGTCCGGGCCGAATGATTCCAGGTATGCGGTCAGTTCGGCGGCCATCTGTTCGTCTTCCGGAACGCGCGGATGGCCATCCGTGCCGCAACCATTGCGTGAATACAAGAAATGTTTTACGTGAAACTCGCCCTCAGTGCCGCGGCCGTTGCCGTGGAAGATGGCGTGGAACTTACCGTCACAGCCAAGAGCTACGTGCGCGACCTGTTCTGCATGGCAGATAAGGTCGACGCGAAGGCTTCGGTGGCCGAGGGCATGGTCTCGCTGCTTTCGGGCGAAAGCGTCGTGCTGCATATCGCCACTGCCGATGCCGCAGCGCTTGCCGCTCCGGGTGCGTTCGCAGCCGCCAACGTGCCGCGTTCCGCCAACGATCCGAAGCGCGAATGGTGAGCTTCCGCGAGTACGCCGTCTACTGAAGCGGTAGAAGAGTGGATAGAGGACTACTGAAATTTCAGTTGACGTGTTCGGTTGAGTAAAAACATAAGTTGAAGCGCCGCCAACCTTAAGAAACGAAAGTGTTGTGAACGCTGACTTTTCAAGAGGTTGGTCGGCGCTTTTACTGTACGATGTAGATGAACCGTTTAAGTTGCGATTTAAGTTAAGAAGAAGGACACGGACATGCCTATTCAAAAAAGCAAGGTGACGATTTTTGACGTTGCCAAGGCTTCGGGAGTCTCTAGTAGCGCCGTTTCGTATGCGCTCAACGGCAAGTCTGGTGTTTCCGATGTGACTCGAGACAAAGTGTTGAAGGTCGCACACGAACTGGGATGGAAGCCGAATGGCGCGGCACAGGCGCTGGCCAAGGCGAAGACGCAGCGCGTGGGTCTAGTGCTGGGTTACGACCCGAAGCTGCTTTCCGTCGAATCCTACATGATGGAACTTATTTCCGGTCTTGGCGCCGAGCTGGAAAAATACGATTATTCTCTGCTGGTACGCATGGCCGTGGGTGAGGACGCGAAGCTTTCGATCATCGATGATTGGATTGCTACTGGCAACGTCGACGCCATGCTGCTCGTCAATGTCGAGCTTGGAGACCCTTGCGTTGCCTTGCTTGAGGAGCATGAGGAGATGCCGGTGCTTGCCATTGCCGATGCCTCCGTGGTCGGCAATCTGCCGAGTCTGTCAAGCGCCGACGCCGATGCCGTGCGCCGAGCGGTGCGATACCTGTATGATCTCGGGCATCGTCAGATCGCCCGCGTCGGCGGTCCCGAATCGCTTGCGCACTCGTATATTCGCGATTCCGCCTTTGCGGACGTCGCTTCCGAGCTGGGCATGCGTTATCGTTGCCTGCACACCGACTACACGCCGGAAACCGGTCGCGAGGCCACGAAGCGCCTGCTGGCGTTCTCTGAGCATCCGACGGCGATCATCTACGACAATGATGTGATGGCGTTGGCTGGCCTTGGCGTGGCAGCTTCGCAAGGCATCAAAGTACCGGAGGAAATCTCCATCATGTCGTGGGATGATTCCCTCATGTGCACCGCGGCGTATCCGAACCTGACCGCCATGGGCCGTGACGTGGTCGATACCGGTAAGCAGGCCGCCGGATTGCTGCTCAAGCTGATCGGCGGCGAGCGTGTGGGGCATCTGATGGAAGGGCCGTACGAATTGCGTGCCCGCGCTTCGACCGGTCCCGCTCCGGCAGCGGAATAAGATGCGATGATGAGTTAATGCGATGATGAATTAAAAAATTGCGATTGCGCATTTGCTGCGCCCCGACAAGGGCAGGATGAAAGCGAGCAGCGAGCCGATCGCGGCGATCGCCGCAAGGGTTACGCCATACAGGATTGCGACGGTGTTGCCGGACTGCTTTGACATGTACCACAGGTCGAACGGCTCGAGTCCCCAGAACAGCGCGAGAATCGCGGATTGGAAATCAAAATCTGAAATCTGAAATCGTAATCTGAAATCAAAAAGCGCCTGTGCCCCTCGCTTGAGGCACAGGCGCTTTTTGTCTTACGACTTCAGGCGCGCTTCTGTGTGATCTGATAGGCGGCGAACAGCACGACCAGCCAAATCACACCGGCGACCACTGCGATGCGATAGCTTGCGGAGAAGCACATCAGCACCACGACCAGCAGCATGAACGCGATCACCACATACGGCGTCACCTTGGCGAACGGCAGCTTGAACGCAAGTTTGTCAAGTGCTTCCTGGCCCTTCAATCCCTTCAAATCATTCGGACCGTCGCCGGCGGCGACAACGCGACGGAACTTAATTTCCGTAATCATGATCATGATCCAATTAATCGCAGCGGCAATCGTGGCAATCGACATCAAATAATTGAACGCGAAATCAGGCCACACGAACACCACCACCACGGCGATCGCAATGATGATGGCCGACGTGATCACACCCCCGACCGGAACGCCGCGCTTGTTCAGGCGGCCCAGATACGCGGGCGCATTGCCCTGCTTCGCCAACGAATACAGCATGCGCGAGT
>OGGT01001032.1_pt1 | contig 10401 bp, 10 predicted proteins | sample 1571311 | NCBI WGS metagenome assembly OGGT01 (sample SAMEA2581931, study PRJEB24529) | metagenome | biome: Human gut stool | place: China | collected 2011
AATTAACTCTCTCATTTTCAATCGATTACATAAGAATTAACAGAGTATTGTTAATCAATTCTTTCTGCTCCAGATTTTTCCATTTCAAAGCTTCATGGTTGGAAAAGGGAGCGATTCCTGCTTGCCTCAAATCATCCCTACCGCAGAGACGAGCTTTCGGACCGGATATTTTTTTGCCTTCAAATAGCTCTTCCAAGAATGTACAGAACGATTGAGGAGATTTGGGTGGGAGTAATTCCCAATCGCCCATCAGGCGGAAAATAGGATACCAATAGGCCTGTTTTGAAAGAAACACGCCATAATATCCCCTCTTCTGATAAACAGCAATCTTCAAAACTGCCTTTTTCACTAGTGCCATGAGTTCCTTCTTATGCTCTCCAATCGCAGGTTTCTTCCCCACAGTCTTCATCGCTATCAGCGACTCCTCATCGCCGTGCTTGCCCCACTGCTTCACATCGTCCACCCTGCCGTTCATAATCATCAGCACGATGCCCGAGAGCAGCTGGAGCATCTTCTTTCTTGGCACACGCTTATAGAACACCTGACGGAGGAAATCTACCGGGTCGGCCTTGAATGTTGGGTAGAGATTGTGGGGGAAGGCGTGCAGCTGCTGTTCTATGGCATCCAGCTGGTCTTTATAATCGTAGGTGCCCGTCTGCTTCTTCTTGATGGCATTCGGGGCTTCTACGAAGAAAGAATAGGCCGCACGCTCGCGGTAAGCCGAACTGGTGATGAATCCCATCTCGGTAAGCAGAACGGCCCGGAGGCGCTGCAGTTCATCATCATCTATCTGCTCCAGCTTATGAAGAATGCGGTTTCTGGCCTGCGTCATTTCGCGGGAATAATCGCTGCGCTGGATTTCGAGGAAACTGCTGAGCCGCTCTCTTGCCTCAGAAAGGCAATCGGCAAGCTCCTCGCGCAGCATCGCCTCAGTTTCTGCATCAAGAGAGCCTTCAGAGAGCGTATTCCTGAGGCGGATAATGCTGTTGATGACGCCTTCGAGCATCATGGTGCAGTCGCTGAAGCGGGTGAGCTGTTCGATGGGCAGCACAGGACCGGAGTATTGCCAGTCATCATAAATCTTATCATCATATATTTCGCGGCGCGCCTGCTCCATCTCCTCATCAGAAACATCAGAGAGTGCCCTCACCATGAGCTGCAATCCAGCCTTATCGCCCTCGTTCTTGCTGTTGCAGCCTATGCAGCGGGTGCGCAGGTTCCGCTCCTTACGGGCGATGATGAGGGCGCGTACGTCCTCGCCTTCCAGGGCTGAAACATAGCCTATGAGCTGCTGTTTGTCATAAGCTTTCACCGCCAGCATGTCGAAGGTGTTGGCGTCATCGGGCACGAGGCAGATGGTTCTTCCCTCTGCTTCTTTAGCATACTCTACCTCATGGCCTTTCACGTCATTATGGGTGAGTCCTACGATATGGAATGTGAGATTCTTCATTTTATGTTGTTATTATTGTTTTTACGTTTGTTTGCAGTCAGGTTACAAAAGTAAGGTTTTTCGGTGAAACCACCAAGCATTCTTGTTTAAATTTCCTAAAAGAGGGGGGGGGACGGAGAAGAGGGTGTTTTAAACTTCGGTTAGTTTATAGATGATAGTTTATAGCAATCTTGCGAACAGCTACGCCCTATCAACTGTTAACTATAAACTATTAACTTGTTGTTGGGGGGTTAACAGGGTTAACAGTTAACAGCTGTTTTTTGCATGGTCCCCCTCGCGTACCTTATTATATAATAATATATATATACTTATTTTTATATAAGTGTGTGGATGGAAGTATGCATTTTTGGGGTGTTAACTGTTAACCTTTCCCTCTCAGAGCGCCCCTCTTTCATCTGAAATGCGCTCTCTCCCGATGTCTGCTAAAGATGGCTGGCTGATCCTTGACAGAAAAAGCTCAAACGCCCTGCTACAGTCCGTTTTACGGGCTTATATGAAGGCTGGCACGAGGCATAAATGATGACTGGCACGAGGCTTAAATGATGGCAGAAAGAGGGCATAAATGATGGCTCACGAAGGGGATGAATCATGCATCGCGAGGGAAGAAATGTTGCGTCGCGACGGAACGGGGAATGCATCGCGATGCAGGAAAAAGGGCTTTTTAGAGCGGAAAACTATGAGTTGCGGGGCAGAAAACTATGAGTAAGTTTTGTTAACGGGAGGGAAAACAACAAGGCGATACTCTTCTCTTATAGGAAGAATATCGCCTCGTTGCCTTCATTGAAAAGGAGGTCAAGGATGCTCATATTGGGCTGAAAACCATATTTCTGCTCGTAAACCTGGTAATAGCGCTTCGGCTCGAATTCGGGGTCAGGGAGCGGTTTCTTGGGGCGAATCGCATCACGGAAATCAACTATCTGAGTGTTGAATGTTGAGTGTTGAATGTTGAATTGGGCTTGCGCCTCTGGGCTGTTGAATTCTTCACTCTTCACTCTTCGTTCTTCACTTTCTTCGCTCTTCACTCTTCGTTCTTCACTTAAAAAGTACTCGTCGGTAATCGAAATCTTCGGACGGATGTCGAGGAGCTCTATCATCTTCGCGGTTGTCTCCATGTTGAAATCGAAGAGGAACTCGTATTTCTTCTCGTAGAAGGGGCGGATGTCGTCCTGGTAATACTCGAAGAATGGGCTCTCGCCGTAGGCGGAAAGGAGCGCATTCCAGTGGACGTGGCGCCAGTTGGCGTGGTCGGAAATGCGGATGTCCTTCATCGACAGGGAGATGTCGTGATTGGTGGGGATGGTGAGCGCGAGGGGGCCGTTGGTAGTAGGGATGAGCATGCGGTTACGATAGGTTTGCTTGATAAAGCTCTCGTGTCGCTCTATCAGGCATTCATCGTAGCGGTTCAGCTTCTGATACCACTGGATGGGGCCGAAATATGTGGAGGAAAGAAGGGCTTTCAATTTCTGCTTTGTTATGAAGGGTTAATGATGAAGAGGGGGACGAGCGATGGAATCGCTCGGAACGGGGGCAGCGGAGCGAGGGAGCTAGAACAGCTTAAAGGCTTTGCCTATCATCTGGTGCTTGTGAACGAGCTGCTGGCCGGTTGGCGTCTTCAAGAGATAGAAGCGGCAATCCTTGCAGCCGCAGCGCTTGCAGCATACGGTTGGGATGACGAACTGCACGGTGTCGATGCGCAGCGTATCGCCAGGAAGCTTCTCTATCCTGCCTATGAAATGAGACTCGAAGACGCGCTTGCGGCGCTGGTTCTTGGGCTGGTAAACCACCGTATCGGTGAAAACAACCACATCGCCACGCCCGAAATTTTCGCAGTCAATCCTGTTCACTATCACCCGGTTGCCTGCCTTCAGCTGGGGCGGAAGCCCACCCTGAGGCACCGAGAAGATAGTGAAAACATAGGTACGCACTGCCCAAGCCAGGAGCAGCGACAACACCAATGCTATTAGGAATTTGACGGCAGTCTTCAATTCTTATTTCTTTTTTCTTACTTAATATTGTCTACGAAAGTGAAGAGGCGGTTCCAACGGATGCCTGAGAAGCCCGGATGATCTGGGCTGTGGCTCCACCAGATAAAGATAGGCTTGCCCACGATGTGATCCTCAGGCACGAAACCCCAGTAGCGGCTGTCGGCTGAGTTGTGGCGGTTGTCGCCCATCATCCAGTAGTAGTCGAGCTTGAAGGTGTAACTCTTCGCCAGCTTGCCGTTGATGAAGATGCGGCCAGCGTTGTCTACCTTCAGGTCGTTGCCCTCGTAAACCTTGATGCAACGCTCGTATACAGGCAGATTCTTCAGCGTCAGAGCGATGCTCTCGCCCTTCTTCGGAATCCAAACCGGACCGTAATTATCTCTTGTCCAGCCGGTATAGGCGTTGAGCGGATAGAGGTCGCCATAGGTTGCATCCGTATTGATAGAGATGCTCTCTACGAGGTTTCTGTTCGCCTTCAGCGCCAGATAAGCCTTCTTGGTGAGTGGAATCACGCCGCTCTGATTATACATCAGCAGGTCTTCGTTGGTGATTCCCAGCTCATCGGCAAGGTCGATAGGGAACTCGCCCTTGAGCTTCATCTTATAAGTATACTGCACGTTATCAGGCTCCTTGTTCGCCTTTCCGTTCAGATAAACGATGCGGTTCTTGATCTGCAGGGTCTGACCAGGCAAGCCCACGCAGCGCTTTACATAGTTCTCGCGGCGGTCGGTAGGACGGCTGATAATGTCGCCATATTCGCCCGGCATACTGCTGATGTAGTTGCGGCCTGTAGCATAAACCTGCTCAAAATAGTGGCGCTGCTGCAATGGGTTCATCGCACGTACATCCTTTTCCTGTCCGTTCTGCTGCATCAGCTGGTCGCCGATGCTGTAAACCATCTTATAGTAATCATTCGCCTGATAGCGCTCCTCATTGACGAGCGTATCGCCTGCAGGATAGTTGAACACCACGATGTCGTTGAGCTTCACGTTGCCCAAACCCTTTACGCGGCGGTAATCCCAGTGAGGCCACTCCACGTAGCTCTTCACGTTGACCAGCGGCATGGTGTGCTGGGTGAGCGGCATGGTGAGCGGAGTTTCAGGGATACGAGGACCATAGCTTACCTTGCTCACAAAGAGATAGTCGCCCGTAAGGAGACTCTTTTCGAGAGAGGAAGACGGAATGACGTAGTTCTGGAAGAAGAAGAGGTTGATGAAATAAACCGCTACGAGCGCGAACACCAGCGCATCTACCCAGCTCATGATGAAACGGATAGGACCTTCCTCATCCTTCCACCACTGCCAGTGAATCTTCTTGGTGATGTAAACATCGAAGATGAATGGAACCACGATGAGTCCCAGCCAACTTTCTACCCAAACCAGAAAGAGAAGATAGAGGGCGAGAACCACTGCGAACTTCGCCCACTGTACCTTCATATTGAGTTTTTGTTTCTCTTTATCTATCATAACTTCTGCTTAGAACTTAAATAAATCTGATGTGGTGAGCAAGCCGGAATGGTTGGCTGTAAACTCTGCTGCGAGAACGGCTCCGAGAGCAAATCCCTTGCGTGAGTGGGCACTGTGCTCGATGGTAATCATATCAGCATCGCTGTCGTACATCACGGCGTGGATTCCTGGAACCTCGCCATCGCGCACGCAGTTGATAACCAAATCCTCATCGGTGATGTTTGCATCGCCCTCATCGTGATGGCCATCCTCAGTCCAGTAAGTAACGCCACGCTTCCAGTCCTTCTTACGGTCGATATTGTCGATGATTTCCTCGGCAAGAGTGATGGCTGTACCTGATGGCGCATCGAGCTTATGAACGTGATGAGTTTCCTGCATGCATACAGAGTACTGTGGGAAACCATTCATGATTTTAGCCAGATAGCGGTTTACGGCAGAGAAAATGGCTACACCAATACTGAAGTTAGACGCCCAGAAGAGGGTCTGCTTACCGTCGGCGCAGAGTTTCTCCACGTCTTCCTTATGGTCTTTCATCCAACCTGTAGAACCTGAAACCACCTTAACGTTGTGAGAGAAAGCCTTCAGATAGTTGCCGTAGGCGGCAGTAGGGTTGGTAAACTCAATGGCTACATCGGCAGAGCAGAACTCCGGGCTGTCGATGTCTTGAGGGTTATTCACGTCAATCTTACAAACGATTTCGTGGCCACGCTGCAGGGCGATCTCCTCGATCATGTGTCCCATCTTTCCGTAGCCGATCAAAGCAATTTTCATCTTTATCTATTTTTATTTTTGTTCTTATTTCTAAACCTTTCGGCAAAAATACACATTTTTCTTCGAAAAACCTTGAAAAATCCTTGTTATTATAATAATAAATAGAAAATTTTGGTTATTTTTGCAGTGATTTAAGGCTTTTAGCCTCATTTAGTAACTAAAAAAGAGAAAATTATGAGCAGATATATATTTGAGACGAAGATGGAAGTAAGAGATTATGAGTGCGATATTGAGGGCATCGTGAACAATGCCAACTATCTGCACTACATGGAACATACTCGCCATCTCTTTCTGAAGGAATGCGGCCTCAGCTTTGCCGAAATGCACAACAAGGGCGTGGATGCTGTGGTGGCGAGAATGAACCTGCAGTACAAGGTTCCGCTGCAATGCGATGACGAATTCCTCTCGCGTCTGTGGCTGGAGAAGCAGGGCGTGAGATATGTTTTCCATCAGGACATCTTCCGTGCCAAGGACGAGAAACTCTGCCTCAAGGCAACCGTAGAGCTCGTCTGCCTCATCAACGGAAAGCTGGGCAACAGCGAGGACTACGACAAGGCATTCGAGAAATATTTCTCATCCCAAGGTTAACAGGTTAACAGTTAACAGCTGATTTTTCAATACCCCCCTTCCGCACACGAGCGAAGAACTTGCATCCGCCAAGGTCAAGCATTAGAACTTGCGTTCCGAAAGAGGCAATCTTATAACCCTAATAAAGCCGAACAATTATGGAGCAACTCCTTCACTACGTGTGGAAGCACAAGCTTTTCCCACTCACCCCACTCACCACCACCTGGCACCAGGCTGTGGAAGTAATTGACCCCGGACTGCACAACCGCAATGCAGGGCCCGATTTCTTCAATGCCAAAATCAAACTCAACGGAACCCTATGGGTGGGAAACGTGGAGATTCATGACAAGGCAAGCGACTGGTATGTGCACGGACATGATAAGGATGAACGCTACGACAACGTTATCCTGCACGTTTGCGGAACCATCGATGTAGAAGCCAAGAACTCGAAAGGCGAGCCCCTCGTGCAGTTGCAGCTCGACATCCCCGAAAACGTATCGAAGCATTATCAGGAACTGCTGAGTATCGACCAATATCCTCCCTGCTACCAGATCATCCCATCGCTCACCCGCCTCACCGTGCACAGTTGGATGAGCGCCCTGCAAACCGAGCGCTTATCGCAGAAAACCGATGCAATAGAGGCGCGCGTAAAGCAATGTAACGGCGATTGGGAGAACGCCTACTTCGTGACCCTGGCGCGCAACTACGGGTTCGGAATCAACGGCGACGCCTTCGAGCAGTGGGCCTACCATCTGCCGCTGAGAGCCGTAGACCATCATCGCGACGACCTCTTCCAGATAGAAGCCATCTTTCTGGGGCAAGCCGGACTGCTGGAACTGAACACCATTCCCGAAAGATATCAGAAAGACGCGCTGAACGACGGCTATTTCTCCCGGTTGAGGAACGAATATCTCTATCTCTCGCATAAATTCTCACTGCAGCCGATGGATTACAAGCAGTGGCGCTTCCTGCGCCTGCGCCCGCAGAACTTCCCTCACATCCGCATCTCGCAGTTAGCCAATCTTTATTATAACCGCCGTGCGGGGCTGAGCCAGCTGCTCGGGGCAAGCACGGTGAAAGAGGCGAAGCAGGTGCTCTCAACCAGCGTTACGGAGTATTGGGAAACCCATTATACCTTCGGCAGCACGAGCATCCGTAACGAGAAGCATCTCTCCCCTTTCTCGCTCAATCTGCTCATCATCAACACCGTGGTTCCCATCCTTTTTGCCTACGGCAGGCACCGGGGCGAGGAGAAATACTGCGACCGCGCCTTCGACTTCCTGGAGGAACTGAAGGCTGAGAATAACCACATAGTAAGGATGTGGAAGGAATGCGGGCTACCGGTGGAGAACGCCGGGGATAGCCAGGCGCTCATACAGCTGAAGAAGGAATACTGCGACAGGAAGGAATGCCTGAGGTGCAGGATAGGTTACGAATACCTGAAGAGATAAAGGGGGACGAGCGATGGAATCGCTCGGAACGGGGGCAAGAGGGAGCTATGCTTGCTGATTGCTGCTGCTTTATTCTTTTTTCATTTATTAATTATTATTTTTAAGATTATGGGTGACCAACAGGAAATATTAAATACTATACTTTTAACAAGGCTCAATTACTTCAGTCTGGCAGGAATGCTGGAGCTATACAGAAAGGTAGGCTCCGCCACGCTCATCCTGGAGCACAAGAACAACCTAAGAGACATCCTCCCCGATGCCTCGGATAAACTCGTGAGCGCTATCCAGAACTGCGAAGAAGCCCGAAAACGCGCTGAGGAAGAACTGGAGTACGACATACGCTACGGAATAGAACCCATTCCGATGAACGACGACCGCTATCCGCAACGCCTCAAAGATTGCGATGACGCACCCCTCATCCTCTTCTATAAAGGCAACGCCAACCTCAACCAGCAGCGCGTCATCAACATCGTAGGAACCCGCCACTGCACGCCTTACGGCGAAGACCTCATCCGCCGCTTCATCACCGACCTGAAGCAGCTCTCACCCAACGTGCTCATCATGAGCGGACTTGCCTACGGAGTGGATATCGTGGCGCACCGCCAGGCACTCGCCAGCGGCTACGAAACCATAGGTGTGCTGGCGCATGGCTTGGATGATCTCTATCCCCGTCAGCACCGGGAAACGGCGGCAAGAATGATAGAACAGGGCGGACTGCTCACCGAATTTCTTACCCGTACAAACGCTGATAAGATAAACTTCGTGCGCCGCAACCGCATCGTAGCGGGAATGTCGGATGCCTGCATCCTGATAGAGAGCGCAGCTCACGGCGGCGGTCTCATCACCTGCGATATTTCGCAATCCTACGGTAGGGACGTCTTCACCTTCCCGGGCAGAATAGGCGACCACTACAGCGAGGGCTGCAACAACCTGATACGCAACAACGGCGCCACGCTCATCACCAGTGCCGAGGACTTTGTGAAGGACATGCGCTGGCAGGATGATGCAACCCTGATGCGAGCCAAGCAGCAAGGCATCGAGCGTAGCCTCTTCCCGGAATTATCTCCAGAGGAGCAACTCATCGTAGATGTCCTCTCCAAGACCAACGACCTGCAAGTGAATCTCATCTCCGTAAAGACGAATATCGACATTTCTCGCCTCACTTCCCTCCTCTTCACATTGGAGATGAAGGGAGTCATCAAGACCTTTGCAGGGGGAATGTATCATCTTTTGAAGTAGTATTTTCTTTATTTTCAGAAAAAAGCAGTAACTTTGCAGCCGCAAAAAAGAAGATATACATCATAGGAATAAGAAGATTTCACTCGAAACTCATGAAAATAGGTAATATAGAATTTGGGCCTCAGCCCCTCTTCCTCGCTCCGATGGAAGACGTAACGGATATTGGCTTTCGCATGCTCTGCAAGCGATTCGGAGCCGCCATGGTTTATACTGAGTTCGTATCGGCAGAAGCCCTGGTGAGAAGCATCAAGAGCACCGTCAGCAAACTTACGATAAGCGATGAGGAGCGCCCTGTGGGCATTCAGATTTACGGTCGCACCACCGAGGATATGGTGGAAGCTGCCAAGATTGTGGAACAGGCGAAACCGGATGTGATTGATATTAACTTCGGTTGCCCGGTGAAGAAGGTTGCCGGAAAGGGTGCGGGAGCCGGGATGCTCCGAAATATCCCATTGATGCTGGATATTACAAGAGAAGTGGTAAAGGCGGTAAACGTGCCGGTAACTGTGAAAACCCGACTGGGTTGGGATTGCGAAAACCTCATCATCACCGACCTTGCCGAGCAGCTACAGGATTGCGGAATCCAGGCGCTCACCATCCACGGCAGGACCCGTAGCCAGATGTACACCGGAGAAGCTGACTGGAGCCTCATAGGTGAGGTGAAGAACAATCCCCGCATCCATATTCCGATTATCGGCAACGGCGATATTACGACCCCGGAAGAAGCCAAGCTTGCCTTCGAAAGATACGGCGTAGATGCGGTAATGATTGGCCGCGCCACCTTCGGAAGACCTTGGATTTTCAAGGAAATTCGTGATTATCTGGATAATACAGGTGCTGCCCCATTAACCGTGGATGAGAAGATTGACCTCTTGGAGGAGCAGCTCCGCATCAACGTGGAGCGCATCGACGAGTACAGAGGCATTCTCCACACCCGTCGTCACCTGGCCGCCTCCCCTATCTTCAAAGGCATTCCCGATTTCCGTCAGACGAGAATCGCCATGCTGAGAGCCACGACCGTGGAGGAACTGAAAGAGATATTGAAAGAATGCCGGGAGAGAATCAAGGCGATAGAATAAGAAACAAAAAGGGAGAATCCAACAGACACCTGTTAGTTTCTCCCTTTTACTTTTAAAAGATTGACTTTATATAATCCATCAAATTTTCATTCTTATAGCTTGGAGTTTGAAGTGATCTACCACCCTTAAAACCATGCTTAATCAAAACACTTTCATTCAATTGGTCTCCAGAATATTCTGCAACCAACTTTAATCTAAAAGTAATATCCGCAGGAGCTTGCTCGAGCCAATATTCTGAATCCTCACGCTGACAATTATCGGCAACAACTTGAGTTTTAAATCTAACGTTTCTAGTATTTGACATAAACAAATATACTATATCTCCTACTTCAAAATTAGCTGTATTTACCCAACTTATAAATCCACTCTTTATCAAGCTCTTTGCGTGATTAC
>OGGT01001040.1_pt1 | contig 10336 bp, 10 predicted proteins | sample 1571311 | NCBI WGS metagenome assembly OGGT01 (sample SAMEA2581931, study PRJEB24529) | metagenome | biome: Human gut stool | place: China | collected 2011
GATTACTACAAAGAAGCCACAGGGTGACAAGAAGGCTTCTATCACTTACGATGGTAGGTTTCACGGAAGAAGACGGAAGAGTCAGATGCTTCGGACTTCTGTTTCGTGAAACCTGTGTTTTTTATAAGTGTTTCTAAAATTAGTAGAGAATATGGAAATTGTATATTTGGTTGTTGGCGTGATAGTAGGAGGACTGCTGGGTTATTTGTGGGCTGCGAGGAAGTCCGTTTCTTTGCGGTCGGAGTTACAGATGAACCAACAGCATGCTCAGGATTTACTGAAGGCGGAAAAGGAACGTACTGAGTTGCTGACAGAGCAGTATCGGAAGGAAACGGAAAGGTTACGTGGACAGTTGGATGAACTTTCCGGGAAATGGGCAGAAGCAGGTCGGGCACTGGCGACTTCACAGGCAGAACGTCGTAACTTGGAAGAGCGTCTGGAGAACCAGAAAGAGGAAGTGGAGAAGTTGCGGAAGCAACTGAATACGGAGTTTGAGAATATGGCCGACCGGATTTTCCAGCAGAAGACGGAGGCATTCAACCGGCTTAGTTCGGAAACCCTGAGTAACTTGTTGAAACCTTTTGGAGAGAATTTGAAAGAATTCAAGCATCAGGTGGAAGAGGTGTACGATAAAGAGTCCAAGCAACGCTTTTCTTTGGAAGACCGTATCAAGGAACTGATGCAGCTGAACAAGCAGATTAGCGATGATGCCAACAACCTGACCCGCGCTTTGAAAGGGGATTCCAAGATGCAGGGAAACTGGGGTGAAATGATATTGGAGACTATCTTGGAAAATTCCGGTCTGAGAGAAGGAGAAGAATATTTTCGTCAGGAATTTTTAAAAGATGAACATGGTGAACCGCTCAAAAATGAATTGGGACAGCGGATGCAGCCTGATGTGTTAGTTGTATATCCGGATAACCGTCAGGTAATTATTGACTCTAAAGTATCGCTTACGGCATATGCGAGCTATGTAGCTTGTGAGGATGCCGTGCAGCGCGAACAGTACTTGAAAGCACACTTAACTTCAGTGAAAGCTCACATTGAGGAGTTGAGCCGGAAGGATTATTCCAGCTACAATGTGTCGTCGTTGGATTTTGTGATGATGTTCGTGCCCAATGAACCAGCTTATCTGTTGGCATTGCAGGCTGATCCAGACATCTGGAATTATGCTTATCAGAAGAAGGTCGTGTTGATTAGTCCGACCAACCTGATTGCAGCGCTTCGATTGGCCTTGGATTTATGGAAGCGGGAGTATCAGGTGAAAAATATTCAGAACATCATCAAGCGAGGAACGGTGCTTTATGAAAAACTGGTGGGATTTACCGAGACTTTCGAAAAGATTGGAGATTCTTTGCAGGCAGCTTCCGTGGCTTACAAGAATGCGTTGGGGCAGCTTTCGCAGGGGAAGGGCAACCTGATTCGGCAGGCGGATATGCTCACGGAATTGGGAATCACTTCAAAAAAGAAATTTTCCTCGCGTATACGGCAGGAAGTTGACAAAGGTATTACGCCGGTTACTCCTGCAAGAGATTTGTTTTCGGAATCGGAAGAACAATAAAATTATATAGAAAGGAGAAGCTCCATGGACTTGCGTTGAGTGTGCCATGGAGCTTCTTTTTTATTTCATATTGAGATTAAAGTTTTGCAACGTATTGCTGGGTGGATTTTCCATTATGTGTATTGAAGGACAAGGGGAAAGTGTCAGAATTGACAGCGGAACAGCCATTCTTGTCAGTCTGCTTATGTCAGAATGTCAGTCTTTTGCTTTGGCACGCTTTTCGCAGAAAGATAGGTGCTTTAACGCATTTGATAAACGATAAAATATAAACTAAATTATAGCATTATGAACATTAAACCATTAGCAGACAGAGTCCTGATTCTTCCGGCTCCTGCAGAAGAAAAAACAATCGGTGGTATCATTATTCCTGACACAGCGAAAGAAAAACCGTTGCAGGGTGAAGTAGTGGCAGTTGGCCATGGCACTAAAGACGAAGAAATGGTCTTGAAAGTAGGTGATACTGTATTGTATGGTAAATATTCTGGTACTGAAATCGAATACGAAGGTGTGAAGTATTTGATGATGCGTCAGAGCGATGTACTGGCAGTTTTGGGATAATTTAGGTAATTAACGAATTTAAGATTAGAAAGGAAATTCACTATGGCAAAAGATATTCTCTTCAACATTGACGCTCGCGATCAGTTGAAAAAAGGTGTAGACGAACTGGCTAATGCAGTGAAAGTAACACTGGGTCCGAAAGGCCGTAATGTAATCATCGAAAAGAAATTCGGTGCTCCTCACATTACAAAGGATGGTGTAACTGTAGCAAAAGAAGTGGAATTGAGCGATCCGTTCCAGAATACAGGTGCTCAGCTGGTAAAATCAGTTGCTTCTAAGACGGGTGATGATGCGGGTGACGGTACAACTACTGCTACTGTATTGGCTCAGTCAATCGTAGGTGTTGGTTTGAAGAACGTAACTGCTGGTGCAAATCCGATGGATTTGAAACGTGGTATTGACAAGGCTGTGGCAAAAGTTGTGGAATCTATCAAGGCTCAGTCTGAAACTGTAGGTGATAACTACGATAAGATTGAACAGGTTGCTACAATTTCTGCAAACAACGACCCGGTTATCGGTAAGTTGATTGCAGATGCAATGCGTAAAGTTTCTAAAGACGGTGTTATCACTATCGAAGAAGCTAAGGGTACAGATACTACAATTGGTGTGGTAGAAGGTATGCAGTTTGACCGTGGTTACTTGTCTGCTTACTTTGTAACTGATACTGAAAAGATGGAATGCGTGATGGAACATCCGTATATCCTGATTTACGATAAGAAGATTTCTAACCTGAAAGATTTCTTGCCTATCCTGGAACCGGCTGTACAGAGCGGACGTCCTTTGTTGGTTATTGCAGAAGATGTAGACAGCGAAGCATTGACTACGTTGGTTGTAAACCGTCTGCGTTCTCAGTTGAAGATTTGTGCTGTGAAAGCTCCGGGCTTCGGCGACCGTCGTAAAGCTATGCTGGAAGATATCGCAGTATTGACTGGTGGTGTAGTTATCAGCGAAGAAAAAGGTTTGAAACTGGAACAGGCCACACTCGAAATGTTGGGTACTTGCGACAAGGTAACTGTTTCTAAGGAAAACACTACTATCGTAAACGGTGCAGGTCAGAAAGAATTGATTCAGGAACGTATCAACCAGATTAAGGCTGAAATCAAGAACTCTACTTCTGACTACGATAAGGAAAAATTGCAGGAACGTCTGGCTAAATTGTCAGGTGGTGTAGCAGTTCTTTACGTAGGTGCTGCCAGCGAAGTAGAAATGAAGGAAAAGAAAGACCGTGTAGATGATGCCTTGTGTGCAACTCGTGCCGCTATCGAAGAAGGTATCGTACCGGGTGGTGGTGTAACTTACATCCGTGCCATCGATGCATTGGAAGGCTTGAAAGGTGACAATGCAGATGAAACTACAGGTATCGAAATCATCAAGCGTGCCATCGAAGAACCGCTTCGTCAGATTGTAGCTAACGCTGGTAAGGAAGGTGCAGTTGTAGTACAGAAAGTACGTGAAGGTAAAGGTGACTTCGGTTACAATGCCCGTACAGATGTATACGAACACTTGCATGCTGCCGGTGTAGTTGATCCTGCAAAGGTTACTCGTGTAGCATTGGAAAATGCCGCTTCTATCGCAGGTATGTTCCTGACTACAGAATGTGTCATTGTAGAAAAGAAGGAAGAAAAACCTGAAATGCCGATGGCTGCTCCAGGAATGGGTGGCATGGGCGGTATGATGTAATCTTCCCCTTTCAGATATAAAGTAAATCCCAGTCGGAATTTCTGGCTGGGATTTTTTTTTGATAAAGAATCTGCAAAATTTATATATAGCTTTCGTGAGGTGATTCAAAAAGTTTGGATTATTCTATAGTTTTGTGTATTTTCATCAAGTGTTTTACGAATTACTAAAAATAATATGGTATGACGAAAGAAGAATTGATGCGTAAGGCTATTGAGTTGTCAGTGAAGAATGTAGCTGAAGGTGGCGGTCCTTTTGGTGCTGTCATCGCAAAGAACGGTGAGATTGTAGCTACGGGAGTAAACCGTGTGACGCCGGATTGCGACCCGACCGCCCATGCAGAAGTAAGTGCCATCCGTGCGGCAGCTAAGAAACTGGGTACATTCGACTTGAGCGGTTGTGAGATATATACTTCTTGTGAACCATGTCCCATGTGCTTAGGTGCAATCTATTGGGCACATCTGGACCGCATGTATTATGGAAATAACAAGCACGATGCGGCAGCTATCGGCTTTGATGATGCCTTTATTTACGAGGAACTGGATTTGAAACCGGCGGAAAGACGTCTGCCCTCAGAAGTTTTGTTGCCGGAAGAAGCTATTCGGGCTTTTCAGGACTGGACTGAAAAAACGGATAAGGTGGAATACTAAAATGATTGGGTAATAAGGTTGTAATGCCTTTATATTTTTTATGTTTCCCACGGCGGAACCGTACGTTTTTCATACCGGAAACGTATGTTTTCGCTGTGGGAAACTTATGTTTTCCTTAGGGGAAACCTAATAGGGACAAGACTGTTTTTCAGAAAAGTGAGTAACGTTTCCAGGTTACTTGTATTCTTGTTATTTCTGATTTAAGACCGTAGTAAATTCTCGTTCAAAATTGGGCGTGAAAACGTTTTTCCCTAAATTCTGCCTAATTTCATCCAGTGACCAGAAACGTCCTCCTGCCAGTTCTTCACTGGGAGAGATGGGACTGTCGAATACGGTCTTGTGCGAAAATACCAGCTCTTTTTCCCGATCTGATTCAAACACGTAATGTGTCAGTAGTTGAGAAGTAAAATCGGAAATGCCGAGTTCCTCTCCGGCTTCCCGTTTCAGTGCCATTTCCACGCTTTCTCCCAAGTCTACATGTCCTCCTACGGAGGTGTCCCATTTTCCCGGTTGGATGTCTTTCCATTCCGGACGCTTTTGCAGATACAATTCTCCTTTGCTGTTGAATACATGCAAGTGAACCACCGGATGCAGCAGCTTGCTGCCGTTGTGGCATTCTCCTCGGGTAGCGGCACCTGTGATGTTTCCTTCTTCGTCTACGATGGGAAACATTTCTTCGCTATTGTCTGTCATTGTTTCTTCTGTTTGGGGTTAGGGGATAAGTAAAGATGAATCTCCGTAGCTCAGGAAGCGGAAATCATGCGCCAGCGCGTAATCGTAGATGGGACGCCAGTTTCCTTTCACAAAAGCAGAGACCAGTAACAGCAGGGTGCTTTGCGGCTGGTGGAAGTTGGTAACCATTTTCTTGACGATATGGTAATTGTATCCCGGTGCAATGATAATCTGTGTACTGGTATGCAGGGCATCGAGCTGGTTCCGGTCCATGTAGTCGAGTATCTGTTGCAGGGCTTCTGTGGTACTTAACTCCGGATGAGTTTCGTAGGGTTGCCATTGCTGTACGTGCAGTTCCTGCTGGCTGGCATCGGGGTGCTGTGACAAAGTGACACCGATGTAGTAAAGGCTCTCTAGTGTACGGACAGAAGTGGTTCCTACTGCCACGGCTTCACCTCCATGTGCTAAGAGTTTCTCTATGGTTCCACGGTTTACGGAAATGTATTCCGTATGCATTTCGTGGCCTTCTATTTCTTCACTTTTCACCGGTTTGAAAGTGCCGGCTCCAACGTGTAGGGTGACTTCTTCCAAATCCACTCCTTTTTCTTTGAGAGCGTTCAATACGCGTTCCGTGAAATGCAGACCGGCTGTAGGGGCGGCTACGGAACCTTTTATTTTCGAGTAGACGGTCTGGTAAGTTTCCTTGTCGCTTTCTTGTGTCTCTCTGTTCAGGTAGGGAGGAATGGGCAGTTCACCGAAGAATTCCAGAATGTCGGCAAAGGTTACTTCCGGATTGTCCCAGGTGAAATCAATCCAATGGCTGGTGCCGTGACATTCTCCACGGGTAGCAGTTAGCGTCAGTTTCTTTCCCTTTACTGTCATTTCCTTGTGCAGAGGTCCTTCTTTCCATTTCTTCAGGTTGCCAATCATGCAGAGCCAGGCAGCATGCTGGGTTTGCTGGAAGTTGAGTACATAGTCGTTGGGCTTGATGGGCTCCAGACAGAAAATCTCAATCAGTGCGCCGGTTTCCTTGCGGAAGTGCAGACGTGCCTGAATGACTTTCGTGTTGTTGAAAATCATGAGGGTACCGGGCTCCAGGTAGTCCGGAAGGGAGGTGAAATGTGTTTCACTGATTTGCCCGTGCTGATACACCAGCAGCTTGGACTGGTCGCGGACTGGCAGCGGAAATTTAGCGATGCGTTCATCCGGCAGCGGATAGTTGTAGTCGCTAATCTTTATATGTTTTGTTTCTTCCATGTCGTTTATTTTTTTGCAAAAGTACAACAAATAGCAGAATCCTCCTAACATAATAATTTTTTCGTGGACTTCCTTTTGCAGACTGCTGAATAATTTCCATATTCCGTGGAAAGTCGTTACATTTGTGAGTGTAATAAATTGAAGACAGATTATGAAAATAGGAGATAAAGTACGCTTCCTGAGTGAAGTAGGTGGTGGTATTGTCCGGGGATTTCAAGGAAAGGACATTGCCTTGGTGGAAGGAGAAGATGGTTTTGAAATTCCTATGCTGATTAGGGAGTGTGTGGTAATACAGACCGACGATTATAACATTCCGTTAAAATCTACAGCCAAGCCTTCTGCACCGGAAGTTGAAGAAGAGGAGGAAGAAAAAGAAAAGCCGATAACTTATCGGGCACCTGAAATCCGTGGAAATGATGTACTGAATGTATTTCTGGCCTACGTGCCGCAGGATGTAAAGTCCATATCCTCTACTGCGTTTGATGCCTATCTGGTGAATGACAGTAACTATTTTATTGATTATTTGTATCTTTCGGCAGAAGGTAAGAGCTGGACCTTACGCAGCCGGGGAACGGTGAAACCGAACATGAAGATGCACCTGGAAGAGTTTGAAAAGAGTGCATTGAATGGCATGGAGCGTGTGGCCGTACAGCTTCTGGCTTACAAAGATGACCGTACTTTCTTACTGAAACAGGCGGTGAATCAGGAGTTGCGCATTGATACCGTGAAGTTCTACAAGTTGCATACTTTCCAGTCTTCTGACTTTTTTGAGGAACCGGCCTTGATTTATGAGATTGTCAAGGATGATGAAACGGTAAAGCAGGTATATGTTTCGGCCGATGATATCAAGAATGCACTGTTGCAGAAGAACGTGCAGGACGTACCGGCAAAGTTGCAGAAAAAGCAGCATGTGGTAAAGAATGAAATTGTGGAGGTCGACTTGCATATCCATGAACTGCTGGATGATACTACCGGTATGGGAAATGCCGAAATGCTGAATTATCAGCTGGATGTGTTCCGCAAGACATTGGAGGAATACAAACAGAAGAAAGGGCAGCGGATTGTGTTTATCCATGGCAAGGGAGATGGTGTATTGCGTCGGGCTATCTTGGATGAGCTGAAACGCAAATACAAGACTTATCAATGGCAGGATGCTTCTTTCCGTGAATATGGTTTCGGGGCTACAATGGTTACAATACATTAAAAGATATGGGAACGTTAAAAGAAATGCTGGCGGCCGACCGTTTTGCGGCTGAAGCAGGAGTGGAGTTACTGGAAATCAGTCCGGGATATGCCAAAACTCGGATGAAGGTGACTGAAAAGCATCTGAATGCCGGAGGAGTTTGTCAGGGAGGTGCATTGTTTACATTGGCCGATTTGGCATTTGCCGCTGTGGCCAATAGCCGTGGACGTCTGACTTTGTCACTGAATGCCAATATCACTTTTCTACGTGCTATCAGTGAGGGCTATGTATATGCGGAGGCTACTGAGACGTTCAATCATGGAAGGGTACCTTTCATTGAGGTGCGTTTGGTGGATGAGCAACAGCAACTGATTGCGGTGCTGACCAGTTCCGGATATCGGAAAAGCGAAGAATTGAATATCGACGAACTGGAATAAATTCGGAGTATAGGAGAATGTGTCAAACGGAGAATGCTCGTTACTGAAGTGGGCATTCTCCGTTTGTATTTTGGATTAGATTTGTTCAAGGGCCTGACTCAGGTCGGCAAGCAAATCTTCAATGTGCTCGGTACCGATGGAAAGACGGATGGTAGACTGTGTGATGCCTTGTTCTGCCAGTTCCTGGTCGTTGAGCTGGGAGTGTGTCGTACTGGCCGGGTGGATGACCAACGATTTGACATCGGCTACATTGGCCAGCAGGGAGAATATCTCCAGGTGGTCGATGAAGCGGTGCGCTTCCGTACGTCTGCCTTGGATTTCAAACGTGAAGATGGAGCCGGCTCCTTTGGGAAAATATTTCTGATAAAGGGCTGGGAAAGTGTGCTCAGGAAGGGAGGGGTGGTTGACCTTTTTCACTTTAGGATGATGCTGCAGGAAGTCTACTACCTTCAGCGCATTCTCTACATGACGCTCTACACGAAGAGACAGTGTTTCCAGTCCCTGCAGGAAGAAGAATGCATGGAATGGAGATAAAGTTGCACCGGTATCACGAAGTAAGATAGCGCGGATCTTTGTAACAAATGCTGCCGGTCCTACTGCCTTTACAAAGCTTACTCCATGGTAGCTTGGGTTTGGCTCAACTAAGGATGGGAACTTGCCGCTTGCTTCCCAGTCAAACTTACCGCTGTCTACGATCACACCGCCAAGGGTAGTTCCGTGACCGCCGATAAATTTGGTTGCGGAATGTACAACGATATCAGCTCCATACTCGATCGGGCGTACCAGATATGGGGTTGCAAAGGTATTGTCAACTACTAACGGGATCTTATGTGCATGTGCGATCTGTGCCAGTCTTTCAATATCAACTACATCAGAGTTAGGATTTCCCAAAGTTTCTACATGGATAGCCTTTGTGTTTTCCTGGATTGCTGCCTCAACCTGCTCATAATTAAATGGATCAACGAAAGTGGTCTTGATACCATACTCTGGAAGAGTGTGGGCAAACAGGTTATATGTACCACCGTAAATGTTCTCAGCTGCTACAATATGATCACCTGCATGTGCCAGGTTCTGGAAGGTATATGCAATAGCTGCTGCACCGGAAGCTACTGCTAAAGCTGCAACGCCACCCTCTAAAGCTGCAATTCTCTTTTCAAATACATCTTCTGTTGGGTTGGTCAGACGTCCGTAAATATTTCCGGCATCGGTCAGTCCAAATCTTGCTGCTGCATGATCGCAGTTGCGGAATACATAGGAAGAAGTCTGATAGATCGGTACAGCTCTTGCGTCAGTTACCGGATCTGGCTGTTCCTGTCCTACATGAAGCTGTAATGTTTCAAACTTTAAATTTCTTTCAGAGTAAGATTTCTTTGCCATAATTAATTACCATCCTTTTTAATTTATTTCAAAAATGTATTGCTTTCTTGATGTTGATGATAATATAAACCCTTATCCCTACTATGTCAATATGTTTATATGATATTTTTTGAAAATATTTTAAAGATTATATTGTTTTTGTCGTTTAATGGGGGAGTCTGAAGGATATTCATTACAGATGATTCATGATATAGAATTATACTATACAACATGATACCTATACATAGTCGTATATTTAATTGTCTTATAGGTCAAAAAATCTGATGCCTATATAGATAGTTATTGCGTAAGCCTATATGTTGTAAATAAGCAGATTGTTTATAGGTCCACCATCAGCAAACAATGTAAAGAATAACAGCGAAAACGCTGAAGCCATAATCAGATTTGGCAGATATATAACTGTTTTAAAAAATCTTGTTCCCTTGAGCTTTAAGCTGACATCCGAAAACCATGCTCCAAGGAGCAGCGATAAGAATATCTGCGGTATGAAGCACATGATCCAAAGAACCATTGTGTTCTTAAAATACTGCCAGATATCACCGGATGTGAACAATTTTTCATAGTTTTCAAATCCAACAAAGTTTGGTCCTATCTGTGTAAGACCCGACATATAATTTTCAAAAAAACTGTTGTAAATGGTAGTGATTAACGGTACCAGCTGAAATACTACGTATACAACGATAAACGGAATCAGAAAGATATAGCCCCATTTGTTATATCTGACCGCTTTACCTCCACTCTTTCTCATAATACCTACCTCCCAACTGGTATTGTAGTCAATGGTTATGTAATGCTGTTAACTGATTTTATTGATTTTAAAAATATTACCCCGCCTGCCTGCTTACGCAAGGCAGACAGGGTATTTATTAGTTTATCTTATTAGTTCTATGATCAATTCAAAAACTATCTTATTCTGCGAGGTCAGGATATTTCTCAATAACTGCCTTCTTGAAGGTCTCAATAG
>OGGT01001042.1_pt1 | contig 10305 bp, 6 predicted proteins | sample 1571311 | NCBI WGS metagenome assembly OGGT01 (sample SAMEA2581931, study PRJEB24529) | metagenome | biome: Human gut stool | place: China | collected 2011
CCCGCGCCGTCGATCGGCACGGAACCTCCCCGCTCGCTTTTGTCAATCGGTCATCCGAAGATCAGCCCGTGTTCTGCAGGCCTGCGGCGACGCCCGAAACGGTGCACAGGATCAGATAGGTGTAGTTCTCCTTCTGGCCGTGCGTGAGCTCTTCCTTGTCCACGCGCTTGCGCAGCGAGCCGAGGGCGAGCACCTGGGTGACGGACAGCGCGTCCACGTACGGCGAGCGGATGCGGATGGCCTGGCCGAGCACGTGGCGGTGCTGCAGCGGCCATTCGTCGCCGACGATCTTGAGCACCCACTTGCGGGTGAGCTCCATCTCGTCGAGGACCTTCTTGTTGAGGTCCTCACGGTCGCCGAGGGCGAGGTACATCTTGGCGATGCGCTCGTCGGTCTTGGCCAGCGACATTTCGATGTTGTCGATGAACGTGGAGAACAGCGGCCACTCCTCGTACGCCTGACGCAAGGTGTTCAGGTCGCCGAACTGCTCGCACGCGGTGCCGAGGCCGTACCATGCGGCCAGGTTGATGCGGGCCTGTGCCCAGGAGAAGATCCACGGAATGGTGCGCAGGTCGTCGAGGGACTTGGCGCCCAGACCACGCTTCGCCGGACGGGAGCCGATCGGCAGCAGGCCGATTTCGGTCAGCGGCGTGACGGTGGAGAACCACGGTGCGAAGCCGTCGGTGTTCAGCAGGTCGAGGAAGCGGTTGTGCGCGGCCTCGTCGAGCTGAGCTGCCATGTCGGCGTACTTCTTGGTCATCTCGGTGTTGCGTTTCTCCACGCTCGGAGCGGACTGCAGCAGCGTTGCGGCTGCGACGGACTCCACGTGGCGGATGGCCAGCACCGGGTTGCCGTAACGGGCGAAGATGACCTCGCCCTGCTCGGTGAGCTTGAAGCGGCACTTGACGGAACCGACCGGCTGGGCGAGCACCGCGCGGTTGGCGGGGCCGCCGCCACGACCGACGGCGCCGCCGCGGCCATGGAACAGGGTCAGGTCGATGTCGTGCGATTCGGCCCACTTGGCGATGCGCTCCTGCGCGGAGTGCAGGGCAAGGGTGGCGGAGGTCGGGCCGGCGTCCTTCGAGGAGTCGGAGTAGCCGAGCATGACTTCCATCTTGCCGCCGGTGGCCTTCAGACGAGCCTGGACCTCCGGGATCTTGATCATTTCCTCGAGCACGTCCACCGAGTTCTGCAGATCCTCAAGCTGCTCGAACAGCGGAATCACGTCGATGGTCGGAACATCCTCGGGGTGGGAGAACGCCAGACGGTTCAGTTCGTACACGTCCTTGATGTTCTGGGCGCTCTTGGTGAAGGAGATGATGTAACGGCGGGCGGCCTTGATGCCATTGCGCTTCTGGATGGAACCGAGCGCGCGGAAGGTGTCGAGCACCTCGTGGGTCATCGGCTGCAGCTCGCCACGCTCACCGTGCAGGCCATGCTCGCGGATGTCCTCCAGAGCGCGGGAATGCACGACGGAATGCTGACGGAACTCCATCTCGACCATGTGGAAGCCGAAGGTCTCGGCCTGCCAGATGAGGTCCTGCAGCGGACCGTAGGCGGAACGCTTGGCGTTGGCTTCGGCGAGGGAACGCTGCACGGTCTTCAGATCGGCGATGTAGTCCTCGCAGGAGTGGTACATGAGGTCGGCGTCGCGGTCGATGGTGGCCTTCAGACGGTCTGCCATGACCAGCATGACGGCGCGGTGCAGCTCCTTGGTGGAGATCAGCGCGGCCTTGTCGGTCAGACGCTCGCTCATTTCCTTCTGGTGGTTCCACAGGGACTTGAGCTCGGCGCTCGGCGGGGTGGTCTCGGCCTCCATCGTCAGGTTCTTGCCGACGCGGCGGGTTTCGATCTCCAGCGCGCCCAGCACATGGTCGCTGAACTTGCGGGCCACCTGACGGCTCACCTTGGCGGTGACGTTCGGGTTGCCGTCACGGTCGGAACCGATCCAGCTTCCCGGATGGAAGAACGCCGGGCACACCGGCGGCACGAGGCCGGCCTTGTCTCCGAGGACCCAGTCGTCGAAACGACGGTAGACCTGCGGAATGGTGTAGAACAGCGTGTTGTCGAAGATATCAAGAATGGTGTCGGCTTCCTCAACCGGAGTCGGCTTCTTCAGCGCGATCGGGGAGGTGCGGAACAGCGCGTCGATCTCGTTGAAGAGTCGACGGGAGTTTTCCTTCTTGTCCGAGCCGCCGAGCAGCTTATGCGCTTCGAGCAGCTGGGAGATGCGGCGGATCTTACCTTCCACGGCCTTACGGCGGGCTTCGGTCGGATGCGCGGTGAACACCGGATGGAACTCGAGCTGGTCGAGCAGCTCCTTGGCCCTGGCCGGACCCATCTCGTTGATGAGCTGGTGGTAGGCGCAGGTCATTTCGTTCACCGGATCGACGGCCTGATCCTCATTCACGGCGGCCTCGCGCTGGTGCAGCACGGAGACGCGGTAGTTCTCCTCGCACAGGTTGGCCAGATGGAAGTAGGTGGTGAAGGCGCGAGCCAGCAGTTGGGCGTCGTGGACATCCACCTTGTCGACGATGTCGACAACCTTCTGCAGGTCGTCCTGATCGGGATTCGTGTCGGTCAGAATGCCGGAGAAACGTTCGTCACTGGCCTTCAGCGCGTGTTCGCGCACTTCATCGAACTTGGCCAGCAGGTTTTCATCGAACTCACCGAGCACCTCGCGAAGAATCTGCAGACACAGATCCATTTCCTCTTTGAGGGATGCGGGAAGATCACGCTCCTCAGGGCCCTTGGTGCCGGTGCCGGACGAGACGATAGCCGCGTCCGCAGGCGTGATCTGTTCGTTTTCAGTTGTCATCAGACCTCCTTCTCCAAACCATCGGGTTGCTCGGTCTGTCGGTCCTTCGCGGCACCTCCGCGATTGTTTTGGCCGTCTGTTGCGAGCCCACAGCCCTAAGCTTGGTGGGTAAATGCTCGACCATTGTAGGCGCGGCAAATCGACAGTTTGGTTACGGAAACGCCGGAATGGTTCGCATCGTGGACATTGAATGTCCGGAAAATGGGCATGTGGGAATGTTCGGAAAATATCCGACCAGCCCACACGTTAGACCTGAATAGTGTGAGCGCACTACATGAACATGATGAGAACGCCGAACGCGTTGACAGCAGCGCGAAGGCGGTCAGCAAATTCCACACCCACTCCATCCCGCTCGATATGGAAGACATCGAACGCGATTGGGACAAGCCGGTCACCGAAGCGGGAATCGCAGCGAAAGCCAGCGTGATCGTCCGTGTCGGCATGCTCGACCTTGGCGCCGGAACGGGAAGCTTCCGCGTCCGCGAAATGATGCATCGCATCGCCTATCCATTGGGCGTGCACGTGCGCGCCGACGTGAACCTCACCGACATCGAGGCCTCCTGCACGGACGGCAAGGACCGCATCACCGAAGTCGTCGACCTACCCACAACTGGCGTCAACACCGAGCGCATCTGGCTGCTCGAACACTTCGCCGACTGGTTCAACGTCAACCTCGGCAAAGGCTCGATGTACCACAGCCAATCCGACGTTTCCGAAGGGCTGATGCAGCATCTCGACAAGCGCGACGCCTCGCAGGTGTCGGCCGAACTGTCCAAGCAGCTCAAGGAACGGCAGAAGGCCGAGCAGAACCAGGAAGGTTCCGACGATCCCGTGCTCGACGCGCTGGAAATGGTCACGGAACGCGCGCAGGAAGGCGATTCCACCGCACGTCCGCTGCACATGCGCGATATCGAGGCGGCGGCCGCGGCCGGACGTAGCAATGGCGATTCGGTCGCGGAAAAGCCGCGTAAGAACCGCAACTGCAAACCGCCGAAGGAATATGCCGAGCATTTCGACCATATCGGGAAAGCCGCGGGCGAATCGCAAGGCGTCACCGTACGGCAGGCGCACGAGCGACTCGACATGATCGAACGTCGCAAACCGCTGTATTCGCCGGCCTTCGCGGGACTCGCGTCCGCCTGCGCCTGCGCATCCTTCGTGTTCCTGCTCGGCGGCGGCCCGTACGACATGATCGGCGCGTTCGTCGGCGCCGGCCTCGGCCACTGGCTGCGTCGCCGCCTGTTCGCCCACCATCTCAACCAATTCTTCGTGACGTTCGTCTGCGTGGCCGTCGCCGCGCTGGCATGCACCGGCATGCTGCGACTGATTGGCCTGTTCGATCCGATCGCCTTGCAGCACGACACCGCGTATATCGGCGCGATGCTGTTCGTCATCCCCGGATTCCCGCTGATAACCGGCGGACTTGACATGGCGAAAATCGACTTCCCATCAGGCGTGCAACGACTCACCTACGTGCTGTGCATCATTCTGATGGCCACGTTGGCAGGCTGGATGGTCGCTTCGATCGTGCACCTGAATCCGCAAGGATTCGAGCCGCTTGGACTGAACCCCGTCATCAACTGCCTGCTGCGCATGCTGTTCGCGTTCATCGGTGTGTGGGGCTTCTCCGTGATGTTCAATTCGCCGCAGCGCATGTGCCTCGTCGCAGCCACCATCGGCGCCATCACCGATACCTTGCGATTGGAGATCGTCGACTTGGGCGTGCCCGCGGAAGCCGGCGCGTTCATCGGCGCGTTCCTTGCCGGCCTGCTCGCCTCCGCATGGCGTTCGGCGGTGCGCCACGGCCTGCTTGCTCCGCATTTGGGATATCCGCGCATCTGCCTGACGGTTCCGTCTATTGTGATCATGGTGCCCGGTTTGTATATGTACCAGGCCATGTTCCACCTCGGCCAGTTCGATACGCTGAACGCGCTCGATTGGGCGTTCCGTGCGTTCATGGTGATCATCTGCCTGCCGATCGGCCTGGCGATGGCACGAGTAGTGACCGATAAATCCTGGCGCTACGACATTTAATAACCTGCAGAAGGGTAAAAACACTTGGTAACCAAAGATTTCTGGGTGCTGCTGGCCATGGTCTTGTACTTCGCGGCCATGCTGACCATCGGCTTCGTCTACTCCAAGAGGTCCAATTCCTCCACCAAACAGTATTTCGCGGGTGGGCGTGGCGTCGGACCGTGGCTGACGGCATTGAGCGCGGAAGCCTCCGACATGAGCGGCTGGCTGCTTATGGGCCTGCCGGGCGTCGCTTACTTCACCGGCGCGGCCGACCCAATGTGGACGGCCATCGGTCTGGCGCTTGGTACTTACCTCAACTGGAAACTCGTCGCACGCCGTCTGCGCCGCTACTCCGTGGTGGCCGGCGACGCGATCACCATTCCCGACTTCTTCTCCAAGCGCTTCCATGACGATCGCAATATCGTATCCACCATCGCTGCGCTCATCATCCTCGTATTCTTCTGCGTGTACGTCGGCAGCTGCTTCGTGACCGTCGGCAAACTCTTCTCCACGCTGTTCGGCTGGGACTACCACCTGACCATGGTGATCGGCGCCGCCATCGTGTTCGCGTACACCATCATCGGCGGCTATCTGTCCGTGGTCGTGACCGACTTCATCCAGGGCCTGCTCATGTTCTTCGCGCTGGCCGTGGTGTTCATCGGCTCCGTGGCGTCCGCCGGCGGCATCGACAACACCGTCGCCTTCCTCAAGGGCATTCCGGGATTCCTCGACGGCACGCATGTGGCCACGCCGATCCTCAACGACGCCGGCGAGCAGATCGTCAAGGCCGGGCAGGCCATGTTCGGCGCGCCCGCCGACTACGGCATCATCACCATCATCTCCATGCTCGCGTGGGGTCTGGGCTACTTCGGCATGCCGCAGGTGCTTGTGCGGTTCCTGTCCATCCGCAGTTGTGAGAAAGTCAAGAAATCCCGCATCATCGCCACCACGTGGTGCGTGATCTCGCTGGCGTGCGGCGTGTGCATCGGCCTGGTCGGCCGTGCCATGATGCCGACGCAGTTCGCCACGCAGGCGGCCGCGGAGAACATCTTCATCGTGGTGTCGCAGGCGCTGCTGCCGAGCTTCATGTGCGGCATCGTCGTGTCCGGCATCTTCGCCGCGTCCATGAGCTCCTCGTCCTCGTACATGATCATCGGCGCCTCGGCCGTCGGCGAGAACATCTTCCGCGGACTGCTGCACCGCAAGGCCACCGACCGCCAGGTGATGATGGTGGCGCGCATCACGCTGCTCGTCATGTTCATCTTCGGCATCGTGGTGGCGTTCGACCAGAACTCCTCGATCTTCCAAGTGGTCTCGTACGCGTGGGCCGGCCTCGGCGCATCCTTCGGGCCGCTGATGCTCACCTCGCTGTACTGGAGGCGCACCAACAAGTACGGCGCGATCGCGGGCATGCTGTCCGGCACGGCCACCGTGCTCATCTGGCACAACCTCGTCAAGCCGCTCGGTGGCATCTTCGCCATCTACGAGCTGCTGCCGGCGTTCATCGTCTCGCTGCTGTTCATCGTGGTGGTCTCGCTGCTTACGCCCACGCCAAGCGCGGAAGTGCTGCACGAATTCGACCACTATCTCGACGATCCGGACGACCGCCACGTGGACGACGACCTCGTGGCCGCCGAAATCGCCGCAGGGGAGAAGCGCTCGCAGATCTAAGCGGGATGGCATCCGGCGGAAGGCGTAATCCGCCATTTGTAAGCGAAATGGGTCGGGAACCGATGTGGTTCCCGACCCATTTCTCGTTGTGAACGTGCGAACACGTAAGCGTGCGACGGCCGCACGGCTCAAACGCGCTCAGTAGCGCATGCCCATGGCGTCGCGCACCTGCTCCAGCGTCTCGTTGGCGATGGCATTGGCCTTCTTGTTGCCCTCGGCGAGCACGTCACGCACGTAATCCATATCTTTGGCCAGCTCGGCGCGGCGGGCGCGATGCGGCTCAAGGAAGCTGTTCACCGATTCGATCACATACGCCTTCAGCGCGCCCGCACCGGAATCGCCGATCTCCTCGGCGATCTCCTTCGGATCGCGACCGGTGACCAAACCGGCGGTCGTCAGCAGTGCGGAAACCTGCGGACGCGCGATCGGATCGAACGTGATGCGACGCTCGGAATCGGTCGGACTCTTCTTGATGAGCTTGGCAGTCTCCTGCGCTGTGGCGCCTAACATGATGGAATTGCCGTACGACTTGCTCATCTTGCGGCCATCCAAGCCTGGAATCTCCGGCGCTTCAGACAGAATCGCGGCCGGCTCGGGGAACACCGGATGCTTCTTGGCGTAGCGTTCGTTGAAACGACGCGCGATGGTGCGCGTGATCTCGACATGCGGCAGGTTATCCTTGCCGATCGGCACCACATTGGCCTTGCAGAACAGAATGTCGCATGCCTGATGCACCGGATAAGTCAGCAGCAGGCCGGTCAGCGCATGGCCGGAAGCTTCCATTTCCGACTTCACCGTAGGATTGCGATGCAGCTCGGCCTCAGTCACCAATGACAGGAACGGCAGCATCAGCTGGTTCTCCGCAGGAACGGCGGAATGCGTAAAAATCATGGTCTTTTCCGGATCGATGCCGGCAGCCATGTAGTCAAGTACCAAATTGAGCACATTGTCTTCGATATGCTCGGTCGTGTCACGATCGGTGATCACCTGATAATCGGCGATGATGATATTCGAATTCACGCCGCGGTTCTGCATGGCGACGCGCTCGCGAATCGAACCAAAATAATGGCCGAGATGCAGACGTCCGGTCGGACGGTCGCCGGTCAGCATGGTGAACTTGCCCGGATTCTGTTCGATTGCGGCGAGCGTTGCGTCGGAACGCTTCTTTGCGGCGAGGAAGCTCGCGCTCATTTCATTGCCGACAGCAGTGATCTGCTGCTCCTGGGTTTCGTCCGTCATACGTGTCCTTTTCTTAAGAAAATCAGCGATTTTATCGTAAAAGTCTGAGCCGACAACGAAATAATGCGCAATAAGTGGTACTCTCTTGTTTGATGAATTGATAGCACAGTAATTTCAGGGGGTCAGATGGGCCGCGGACGTCAGAAAGCCAAACAGCAGAAAATAGCCCGAAAGCTCAAGTACCTGACCACCGACACCGATTACGATGAGCTTGCCAAGGAGCTCGGTGCGCAGGAGCCCGGTTCTGGTTCCTTCGACCCGTTTGCCGATATCGAAGCCAAGTATTCTCACGATGTGGACGCCGAAGATGAGACCGTTGGGGACGGTCAAACGTCTTCCGATTCCGCCGATGACCTTGACGAATACGCCAAGTGGGCCGCGGAAGCCGCGGCGAAGGCCACGAGTGGCGAGTTTCCGGCGGCAAAGGCCGCGCCGAAGGAGCCCATCCCGATGCCGGTGCCCAGCGCGCTGAAGCCGAAGAAGCAGGGCTGACTGCACAGATTTTTTCAACGAATGGCCCGTGGTTTCAACCACGAGCCATTTTTTATTATTTCGATTGCGATTGTCGGGCGATTGTCGTGCTCGTCCCGCCAACCATCGCCGGTCGCGCCGCGCCGCGACCTATTCCTATGCCAGCGGCAGCAACCCGCTCAGATCGTCGCGTTCGCTGACGGCGGTGATGCGCCCGGCGTCCTTTTCCTCGTCCCAGCTGGTGATGCCGGTGGCGAGCCTCATCCACACGTCGGGGTCCAGTTCGATGACGTCCGGCGGCGTGAGATTGTGCGGATCGGACGCCGGCCCGTCGAGGATCTTGATGGCGCCCCACGGTGCCACGCGCACCTCCACGCCTTCGCCCGGCGCCTTCTTTTCCAGCAGGTATAGCGAGTAGCGCACCGCCATCGCCCACAGCTGGCGCGGCAGACGCGGCGAGAAGTTGAGCCGGAAATCGAAAGCGGCGTCGTCATCGGCCGGCAGCTGCTCGCTGAAAATGTTGTGCGCCGCGTCCTGCCACTGTTCGAAGGCGGCGCGTCCTTTGCCCAAGTCTTGTTCTCGTATGACAGCCATACCGGTATTGTGCAGCCCGCAAACGACTATGATGGAACTTTGCAAACGATGTAGTCGTAACTAAATAGGGGTTTGAGGGGCGATTTTCCTGCGATTGTGGTGCCCTCGCTTAATGGGCGCCATACGTTGCGTTTGCAGTTTTTGCAATGTTTTTTGCAAACGATGCCGGCTTACGATTGCTGGGAATTTCGTCTTTTTATGATTGCGTAGTATGCTGTACATGAGAACGTATGCATGATGTTACTTAGTGTTCATGCGGCCGCAAATGCAAGGACGCTGAAGTAAGGCATAATGTTCCTGGAGAGTATCCGTCAAAGGGAGTCAATCAATGACTGAAATTACCGCACCGAAGTCCGCGGTCACCGCGGAACAGTTCGCTGACGAAATCCGTGAGCAGCTGAAGTACACCCAGGGCGTCACCGTCGAGCAGGCCAAGCCGGCTGATGTGTACGTCGCCGCGTCCGCCGCAGTGCGTCGCCATCTCGTGGATTCCTGGATGAAGACTCAGGCCGACATGGTCAACGGCAACACCAAGGCCGTCGGCTACCTGTCCGCCGAGTTCCTGATGGGCAAGCAGCTGGAGAACGCGCTGCTCAACGCCGGACTGACCGATCAGTTCGACAAGGCCGTGGAAGCTCTCGGCTTCGATGCGCAGGAAGTCATCGACGCCGAATACGAGCCGGGCCTGGGCAACGGTGGTCTGGGCCGTCTGGCCGCCTGCTTCATCGACTCCCTCGCCTCCCTCGGCGTGCCGGCGTTCGGCTACGGCATCCAGTACAAGTACGGCATCTTCAAGCAGGAATTCGACGAGAACGGCAAGCAGATCGAAACCCCGGATTACTGGCTGGCCAACGAGGAGCCGTGGGGCCACATCGACTACAACCGCGATCAGAAGGTCTCCTTCGGCGGCGAAGTCGTCGAAGAGAACGGCAAGAAGGTCTGGAAGCCGGCTTGGTCCGTGCGCGCCGTCCCGGTCGACTACATGGTTCCGGGCTACGCCTCCGGCCGCGTGAACACCCTGCGCCTGTGGACCGCCAAGAGCTACGACGAGTTCGACCTGCTCACCTTCAACAAGTCCGAGTATCTGGACGCCGTCAAGCCGCAGGTCGAGGCCGAGAACATCTCCAAGATCCTGTACCCGGAAGACTCCACCCCGCAGGGCAAGGCGCTGCGTCTCGAGCAGCAGTACTTCTTCGTGTCCGCCTCCATCCACGACGCCATCCGCGTCTTCTACCCGGGCCAGGACAAGCCGGATCTGACCACCTTCCCGGACAAGATCAACTTCCAGCTCAACGACACCCACCCGGTCATCGGCATTCCGGAGCTCATGCGCGTGCTCATGGACGAGTATGGCTACGATTGGGACACCGCCTGGACGATTACCAACAAGACCTTCAACTACACCTGCCACACCCTGCTTCCGGAAGCTCTGGAAGTGTGGCCGTCCAAGCTCATCGGCGAACTGCTGCCGCGTCATCTCGAGATCATCGAGAAGA
>OGGT01001047.1_pt1 | contig 10272 bp, 11 predicted proteins | sample 1571311 | NCBI WGS metagenome assembly OGGT01 (sample SAMEA2581931, study PRJEB24529) | metagenome | biome: Human gut stool | place: China | collected 2011
TGGACGAGGTTGTGGAAATGACCATCAACTGCATCTTCACCAAGAAGCCTGAGTTCAGCGAGACCCTGACTGTCAATGGCGGCTAAACCGCAAAAATCAAATCAATCAAACCGGGCAGAACTGAACATCGGATTTGGTTCTGCCCCTATTTATAAAGGAGAGCATTTATTATGGCTGCAAAGGTTATCAACTTTCATTCCCCCGATGGCAAGAACACTTACGAGCTGACTTTTACCCGTGAGAGCGCAGAAACTACGGAGCGCAACGGCTTCCAGATTTACGAGTTCTCCAACGGCATCAACCCCATCAAGAATACTTCCGCTCTGTTCTATGGCGCGTTCATTGCCCGCAACAAGGGCATCAAGCGCAAGCTGGTCGATGATATGCTTGCGCACATCGAGGACAAGGAAGGCTTGATGGCTGCACTGATGGAGATGTACGCAGATTCCATCAAGGCTCTGGTCGCCACCGATGAAGAGGACAAGACCGCAAAAAACGCAACGTGGGAGATTGTGTAACCTCACAGTCTCAAGAATCGGACAGCGGCACAGAGCCATTTTCTGTGTCTAAGCTGTTCCACGATGTAGAAGCCTATTACATCTCCATTGGCATGACCTATGACCAGTTCTGGCGTGACGATGTTTGGCTTGCAAAAGTCTACCGTGACGCGGAAGAACTACGCGCTCGAAGAGCCAATGTTGAAGCATGGAGAAACGGCTTTTACACAGCATCTGCACTTTCCTCTACGGTTGGCAATATGTTCCGCAAGAAAGGGTCTAGCCCAATCAAGTACATGGATAGACCGATTCCGCTCACGCAAAAAGAGCAGGACGAGTACGAATACCAACGCGCACTGGAAGCGCAAGAACGAATCAAGAGAGCAATGTTCTCCATGATGAATCAGAAGGATGGTGGTAGTGATGGCTGATGTTGATATTACAAGCTTATCCGTAGAAATCTCTGCGGAATCGCAGGGCGCAGAGGTTAATATTGACAAGCTCACTACCGCCATTTCTAAACTGCGCACAAAAGGTAGTATAGGCAAGGTATGTTCTAGCCTTGACACTTTAACAAAGTCTATCTCTGCGTTGAAGTCTGCTTCGTCCGGTATGGATGGACTTAGTAGAATCAATGATTTTATGGACAGGATTTCCAACGTGAACCTGTCTGAAAGCGCAAAGGGCATCCGCTCAGTTGCCAGTGCATTAACCAGGATTTCTTCTGTCAATTTGAAAGATATCGACCTTTCCGGGCTGAAAGGCAAAATGAACAGCTTGCAAAACGGCTTATCCCCGCTTTCCAAAATTGATGCGTCTGGCCTTAGAAGTGTAAGCAGCGCGCTTAATTCCATTGCAAAAATTCCAGATTTTAGTAGCAAACTTGATTCAAAGACACTGGATGATTTTGCCACTTCTTGCAAGAAAATCACAGATGCCCTTGACCCGCTTGCTTCCAAAATCGAAACAGTAGGAAATTCGTTCGCGAAGTTACCCTCCAACATTCAAAAGGTCATTGCGGCAACGGACGGCGCTACAAAAGCAAGCAGTAAATCTGCAAAAAGCTACATGAGCCTTTCCAACCAGCTGAATGGCTTCATGCGGTCTGCCGCAAAGCTGGTCTCGCTGAAAGCCATTGCAACCTATCTTGGCAACGCAGCGGAAAAGTTCAACAGCTACTATGAAGCCGCAAACCTGTTTGGCGTATCCATGAAGGGTCTAACTGGTGAAGCAAGCACGTTCATCAACAAGATGGAGACCCTGCTTGGCATCGACCCAACCGAAGCCATGAACAACATGGCAACGATTCAAGGTCTGACCACCTCGTTTGGTATGGCAAGCGATAAGGCGTATGTGCTGTCAAAGAACCTGACGCAGCTTGGCTACGACCTCGCTTCTTTGAAGAATATCCCTGTTGCGGAATCTTTCACGAAGATTCAGGCAGCTATCTCTGGCGAATTGGAACCCATTCGCCGTCTGGGTGTCGATATTTCTAACGCGCGGTTGCAACAGGAATTGCTTAATCTCGGCTATTCGCAGAGCGTTTCTACCCTGTCTCAGGCTGATAAGGCTGTTCTGCGGTACATTGCCATCATGAAGCAGACCACCGATGCACAGGGAGACTTCGCCCGCACTCTGTCCAGCCCTGCCAATATGATTCGTATCTTGCAGGCACAGCTGAACAGTCTGGCTCGCGCCGTTGGTTCTTTTCTCTACCCCGCCTTGAAATCCATCCTCCCGCCGCTGATCGCAGCCGTTGAGCTGGTCAAAGAGATTGTGACCGGCATCGCATCGTTAATGGGCGTTAAGGTGGAGTTCCCGGACTTTAGCAGTGCAAGCGATGCTGTTGGTGGTGTCACGGATGCAATGGACAATACCACCAAAGCGACCGGCAAGGCTGCAAAAGCGTTCAAGAACTACATCATGGGTTTTGATGAACTGAACGTCATCCAGAAGGACAACAGTTCTTCCGGTGGCTCCGGCTCTGGTTCTGGTGCAGCTGGCAATATCTTGGGCGATGTAGACTTGTCCGGCTACGATATGTTCAAGAACTACGTTGGTTCTTCCGTTGATGAAATCAAGGCAAAACTTGAAAAGCTGCTTCCGCTTGTCTCTGGAATTGCAGCCGGTTTTGCAACATGGGCAATTAGCAATGCCGTCCTTACTGCTCTTGAGAAAATCAAAGGTGAAGGTTCTTTGATTGAAGCAGTCTTGAAGCTTTGGGAAAACCCGATAATGGCAGCTGCGGTTGCTGTTGGCATTATCGTTGCAAGGTTTGTAAGCCTTTATCAGAATAGTGAAAAATTCCGAAAAGGTCTTGAGCGTGTAAGGGCGCTTGTCTACCTCGCAGCGGAAGGATTCAAACAGGGTTGGAACATATCGCTTACCGATGGAAAACTCGGAGAATCCATTGAATACCTGAAAGAATCTCTTTCCAATCTTGGACAATCTATTCTGAATTTGCTCCCTGAAAGCTGGCAGGAAGGAATCACTTCCGCGTTTGATACCATTTCAAAAGTTGTGAAGAACCTCGACCTTGATGTTTTGGATTTAGTTACAACGCTTGCTGGTATCGGACTTATCGTATCCGACCATCCTGTTGCGTGTCTTGCGGTTATTGGCTTTGAAGCTATTTCCGTAGCCGTTCGCGGGCTTGGAAGTGAAAATCAAAAAACTGCCTTTGGAATGGAAACCGACTGGTTCAATTCCTTCAAGTCTATTGGCGAAAGCGTTGCAAACTTTGCGGCTGCTGCCGTTACCGCGATTGGGAACATCATTAACGATATTGCAATCTTTGTTGGTTGGATTAAAAACGGAGTTTCCGAGACAGACCGTCTGGATTTACAGATGAACGGAAACTTCATCGAAAATTTTGTAATGGGCATCGCTCAAACAATCCATAACATCGGCGTATTCGTTGGATGGATTGTAAAGGGTGTTGATGAATCCGACCGGCTTGCAATTGCGGCGAACGGCAACTTCGCGGAAAAGTTCATCCTTCTGATTGCAGACGTTATAAACGGAATCAAGGACGCTGTAACGTGGTTTGGAAAGCTAATTGATAAAATCTCAAAGTTCAATCCTGTTAGCGTTGGCAAAAACATCATAGATGGCATCGTAAAAGGCATCATTGGCAAAAAGAACGTTGCAGATGATGCCGTCAAGGCTGTAACGGACGGAATCAAAGAAAAAGCACAGACTGAACTTGAAATCCACTCTCCTTCCAAAGTCTTTAAGGGCTACGGTGGTTACATTGTAGAAGGTCTTGCCAACGGTATCTCCGCTGCCAAAGACCTTGCGGTGAATGCTATCCAGTCTGTGTCTGACGCGGTAAAGACCATCGGTTCTCAGCTGGCAGATGACAACTACGGTCTGCGCGGTGGCTCTATCAGCCTTTCCGTTGACGCAAGCGGCAAGTCCATGATGGAAACCGCAAACGCGCTAAAACGCACGATGCGCACCACCAATGATAGTTTTGGTGGCTGGTTCAAGAAGATGAAAACCGACTTGGGCGACTTCACAGAGGGCATTGACGCTGTGACTAAGGCTGGCAAAGATATCTCCAACGGCTTCAAATCTTCTGTTGATGCCCTTACCGCTGCATCAAAGTCCATCCTGAACACGCATGATGGTTTTGTGAGTGCGGTCTCTGACATCCGGTCTTTTGTGAAAAAGAGCGTTGCAGAGATTGAAAACGAGTACCAGTACAACGGCTTCTTTGGCGCTGCCGGTCTTGCCATCCAAAAGGCGTTTGAGGGCATATACCTTGTTTTCGACAAGGTTTCCACTGCTATCAAAAACGTATCTGACACCATCGACAGCGTGAAAAATGTCATTACCACCTTTAATAACCTGAAAACCAAAGTTGGCGAAGTCATTGACCAAGTTCCTGCTTTGAAACAGGCGTATGGTGGACTGAAATCTTTCTTTAGCGATTTGTTTGACAAAGACAGCGGCATTGGGAAAATCGTTTCGGACGGTTTTGACTTCATCAAAACAAAAGCCAGCGATGTAATAAGCTGGCTTACACAAAAAATAAAAGGAATCAAGTTTGGCGGTTCTGGTTCTTTTTCCGGTGGATTGGCCGGTAGCGCAGCAGCATCTGGTGGCGCACTTTCACATCTCGGTGCATACGGCGGAATAGGCGCTGGTGTTGGCCTTGGCCTTTCTGGTGGCATCCAGTGGTGGAAGGACATGATAGGGACTTGGAAGGATTCTGACAAGTCCGCTGGCACGAAAGTTCTTGAATCCATAAAGCACACTCTTTGGGATTTGTCACCTATTGGAGCACTCGTGAATCTTGGCAAGAAGATTTTTGGCTTTGCAAGTGGCGGTTTTCCCGATGCCGGGCAGCTGTTCATCGCCCGCGAGGCCGGTGCAGAGATGGTCGGCTCTCTGGGCGGTCACACAGCAGTTGCCAATAATGACCAAATCGTTGAGGGCATCCGCGAAGGTGTTGAAGCTGCAATGGAACGTCAGAACCAGCTTCTACGCCGTCAGAATGAACTGTTGCAGGCTCTGCTTGAGAAGGAAGGGAGCGCAGAGGTCAACGTTTCCAGTTTCTATCAGGCAGTGAACAGAACGAACCAGCGTAACGGCAAAACCATTATCCCGGTAGGTACTTAAAGGAGGGGCATTTATGGAACTTGACCAGTACAATCCGATTCGGAGCGTGGATGGGCAGTATCTTAAATGCCCCTCTTCTTATCAGTGGCGGTTACAGGACATTTCGGCATCCGATGCCGGACGCACAGAGGATAACAAGATGGACAAAAAACGTCTTGGACAGTGCGTCAAACTGGAACTGGAATGGAAGTACACCACGATAAAAGAAGCCGCTGCTATTCTGAAAGCGTTCAACCCGGAGTACATCAACGTCACCTATCTTGACGCAATGGCTGGCGATTGGAAAACCAGCGAGTTCTACGTTGGCGACCGCGCTGTACCAATGTACAATTCGCGTATGAATCGCTGGGAAGGGATATCCTTTAACATCATCGAAAGGGCTGCACACTGATGGTCAATGTATCGCAAGATATCATAAAATCCTTCAACGAGGGCAATCAACAGACTGCTCTTATTGAAGTTACTGCTGGCGGTAAGACGTTCACCATCACCGAAGCAGATATCATTCAGGGTGGTTTGAAGATTGACCGGTACTGCGTGACCAACAGTAAAATCGAGGTCGGCTCTGCGGTCGCGTCTGAACTGTCCTTGAAGCTGCGGAACTACGATGGCAAGTTCAACGATGTTTCCTTCGAGGGCGCTGTCCTGAACGTTAAAATCGGCATCAAGCTTGCCAGCGTCCTTGAGGGCGCAACGCTCGGCAAGGGCATTCTTGGGCGTATGATTCTTGGCTCTGCATCCTCCGATCAAGACGTTGCATACGTTCCCTGCGGTCTGTTCATCGTGGACACGCCGCCCCGCAAGCTGAGCACTATAAGCATCTCCGCACTGGACTACATGGTCTTGTTCGACCGTGAAGTGAACGCTTCCTCTTTCTCCTTCCCTGTCCATGTTGACGCGCTTATCCAGAAAATATGCTCCATCTGCAATGTCACGCTTGCAACAGATGTTTCGGTGCTCCCGAACCACTATTTCAGCATCGGCGGTCTGCCGGACACGAACCAGAAGCTGACCTACCGACAGCTTTTGCAATGGTGTGCACAACTTACCGGCACTTGCGCATTCATGGATGGCAGCGGACGGCTTGTGCTGAAATGGTATGAGCAGACAGGCGTGACCATTACCGCAAGTGAGCGCTATTCCAGTGATATGCTGGAGAACGACATCACCATTACCGGCTTCACCTGTGACGATGGCAAGGGCAACACATACCTGTCCGGCACAGCAGATTACACGCTTGATCTAAGTGACTGCGGATTCCTGACAAACGCTTACGAGGGCGTTTTGAAGGAACTGCAAGCTGCACGCGGTGGGTTTGCCTACCGCCCATACAGCGCCACTATCAAGTCTGCGCCGTATTTGTTCCCGCTGGACATGATACGCTACAAGGACAAAGACGGCGTTGTACATGATACCATTGTTACCAACGTCACGCTTGCTTTGAACTGCAACACAGCGATTTCAGGCGCTGGCGAGACCGTCACAAGCTCTTCCTACACGCAGTCTACAAGCGGCGTCACAAGCCAACAGGCGGCAACGGACAGAGCAAACCTAGTAAAAATAAACCAAGCAGAGCAAAACGCAAAAGAAGAGCTTTATAGCATGATGACGTTTACTCCTGAAAATGGGTTGGTCATCACTCGTAGCAACTGGGAAGGCAAGGTACAAATCACCGGTCAAAACGTACAGGTCGTTCGTGGAAACAATAAAGTTGTTATAAACGACAATGGCATAGACATAACGGATGGCTATGGAAGTGTTTCTATATACAGCGGCGGCATATCTTTTCATGGCATTCGCAACAGTAAAATTTTTGAATGGCCTTATAAGAAGGATTCTTATGGAAACCCTACAGGTGGATTTGATGCACAAACAACAAAAATTGACCTTTCCTCTTACTCATCAGTTATATTAGTTTACGACACACAGAAAGAAGGAACTTGGCTTGCTTCCGGTGGTGGCGCTGGTAGGCTTACCGTTGTTCTTCCAGTTAATGGACAAACATATTCTTACGCTTATCCGTGGAATACCGTTCATTGGAGAGAAGTAAAAGTTGAAACCACTGGAATCACATTCGGTTACGGAAAAGAACGAACGTCAGATTATAAAAACAACGTTATAACAGGTTTGATACATTTGGAAACTCCCGTTACTGATGGCGCAACCAAAAACAACAGCGTATGCCGCCCGCTGGAACTGTACGGTTTTATGTGAGGAGATATTATGGAACATTTCAAGTTCAAGTGCAAAGTCGGATTGGACGGTCGATTGTATGGCGGCGGCTGGTGTCATGAAAGCGTTATTCCAAACCCGCTGCCGCCCGATGAGATTCTGTTCGATGACCTGTCTGGAATGACAGAAGGGTTTTATACAGATTATTTGTGGGATGGAAGCAACTTGATATACAGCCCCGTACCAACAGACGATGAGCCTGTTGATACCGAAACGGAAACGGCTTTTACGCAAACCAACGAAAATGAAGAGAAGGTAACTTATCAATGAGCTATCAAAAGCAGAACTTTGCAAACGGCGAAGTGCTTTCCGCTTCGCAGCTGAACCACATCGAGGACGGCATTGCAGATGTTGAATCTGCCGCCAACGCAACGAAAACCGTTGTCGATAATATCATCGACCCCACCCTCTCCATCTCCGGCAAGGCTGCGGATGCAAAGGCGACTGGTGACGCGATCCATGGCGTAAGGGATGGCCTTGCATCGGAGACTTCCCGCGCGGAAACAGCGGAAAAAGCCAACGCTGACAACATCGCGGCTGAGGTCGAGCGCGCACAAACCGCCGAAAGCGCCTTATCCACAAAAATCACGGAAGAGACGGAGCGGGCAAAGGCGGTGGAACAGGCGAACGCGGACGGGATTGCCGCTGAAGCATCCCGTGCCAAGGGCGAAGAGCAACGTTTGGACGCTGCTATTACCGCCGAAACCACCCGCGCGGAACAGGCAGAGCAAGCGCTGGATACGCGCACCGCAGCCCTCGAATCCTGCGGATTTGTCGTTGTAGACGGCAAAGTCTGCATGAAATACCGCAAATCCTGAAAGGAGTAACACATGGCTGAAAACGAAATTAGCACGCAGGCACCTGCCACCGAGGTGGTGGAGCCTATCTATCTGGATCAGACCGCAAAAGACAACGGCAGAAAGCTTGACCAGATGACTGCCGCCCTGCTGGGTATGTCCAGCTCGCTGGGCGTGATCGCGCGGGCACAGACCGGCGTGGTGGAGGAGATGGACTATAACGCCATCAAGTCGGTGGTGGCTGCCGGTAACGCACCGGCAGTTTTCCCGGTTGGCACGCAGCTGGTCAACACCTACACCGGCAAGGACGGCAAAAGCTACGACTGCCCGTGGGACGTGGTAAAGGCGGACGATATCGCCGAGGGTGAGACCGGCACCACCGCACCCGCAATGGTGCTGCAGATGCACTACGCATCTCTGGAAGATATCCAGTTTTCCGCATATCAGGCCTTTTTCGTTGTGCCGGAGGCTGGCCTTGTGGCTGGCGCCTACAACGTCAAGATGGGGCTGGACTGGGGCAGCAACGTAAAGACTGGTACCGTCTACCAGTTTACTCTGACCAAGAACGCCCCTGCAGGCGCACGCCTGACCGGCTTCTATAATGCACCGGACGTTGCGCCCGCAAACTGGAAGGTCTACGTCTACAAGGATCGGATGAAGTCCGAGCTGCTGGAGACCTGCAACGTGACCGCCGGTGATGCTGGCACGAACCTCGGCACGTTCCTCGCAAAACCCAACGGCAACCTGAACGGCTTGCACCCCGTTGGCTACGGCGACAACCGGTGGTGGAAGTCCGCGTATCGTCAGTACCTCAACAGCGATGCACCCGCTAAAGAGTGGTGGGCTCCGCAGGACGAGTGGGACATGAAACCCGATCAGGCAGACACCGTGCCCGGCTTCCTTGCGGGCTTCTCTGATGACTTCAAGGCTGCCCTGACCCGCGTGAAGGTCGTGACCTACGGCAACACCGTCACCGATGACGGCAGCGCTGTGGTGACCTATGACAAAATCTTCCTGCCCTCGCTGGAGGAGATCTACTGTTCTCCGCAGGTCAGTGGCGAGGGTACATACTGGCCGTACTGGAAGGAGCGCACCGGCGCAAAGACCCCGCAGGCTCTGTGGCTGGCCTACCCGCTGCGCATCACCCGCAGTCTGGAACAGCGCACCGTAGGCCGCCATGTGTATCTGCGCTCTGTGAATCCCGGCACCGGCGACAAAGTTTTCGACGTGAACGCCATTGGCTATATCGACAACTTTTACACAGCCGGCGCGTTTCGCTATGCCCCGGCTTGTAAAATCGTGGGAATGGTATAAGGAGGTACTTATGCAGATCATTCAAGCACCCGGCAGCATTAAGACAGCCACTGAGACCGAGAACCATGCGGCAGACCTTGCCAACGCCGTAGCAAAGGTGGAGTTTCTCTGCCTGTTGGAGGGCGTGCCGGTAGAGGATACCGCAGAACAGGAGGGCGCATATCATGACTGAGCACAGCAACGGCTACTATATGGCAAAGAGAAACTACGACAGCGGGATGTGGAGCAAAGCCATGCTGCAAATGCTGGTAGCCCGCGACCGCCTGACCGCAGCGGAATATGAGGAAATTACGGGGGAAGTGTATGCCTGATATTATTATGGACGTTTCCCGCTGGCAAGGTCGCATCGACTGGGACAAGGTTAAGGCAAGCGGAAAGATTGACGGTGTGATGCTCAAGATGGTATCCGCCAACAGGACGCTTTATCTTACCAAAAACCGAAAGGACGTGACCACATGAACCTCCTGACTTTTCTCTCCCGCCTCTTTTCCGCCCTTGCCCACGCAAAGGAAGCGGCAGACGTCTCCGGCGCACCGGATGGCGAGTACCGCATTTACAACGACAAGAAAAGCATTTATGACGTGTCCACTGTGGACCCCCAGAGCGCCGCTCCTCCCGTCTGGGGCGGGCCGCTGCCTTACCGCTACATCGACGTGAGTCGGTATCAGGGCAAAATCACCCTCGACGGCTGGCGCAAGGTCAAAGCGGCTGGCTACAAGGGGGCGATGCTCAAGACGGTCTCCACCAACCGCAAGCTCTCCAAGCGGGCAGACGGTTTGTACATCGACCCCATCTTTGAGACCAAC
>OGGT01001052.1_pt1 | contig 10224 bp, 6 predicted proteins | sample 1571311 | NCBI WGS metagenome assembly OGGT01 (sample SAMEA2581931, study PRJEB24529) | metagenome | biome: Human gut stool | place: China | collected 2011
GCAGCGCTCTTCTCGCTGGCGGTCTCCTTGGGTATCATCTCATCCACCAGCCGGGTGTAAAGGGTCTGACGGTCAAAGTGGCGCATGAGCACACCGTTTTTCGCCATCGAGATGATGCCTGTCTCCTCGCTGACCACGATGGCGATGGCGTCGGAATTTTCGGCAATGCCAAGGCAGGCGCGGTGACGGGTGCCCATATCCTTGCCAAGATCCAGATTGTTGGAAAGCGGCAGCACACAGCCCGCGGCTTTGATGCGGCCATTCTCAATGATGGCAGCACCATCGTGCAGGGGCGTGCCCTCGTAGAAAATGGTGCCCAGCACTTCCAGATTGACCGCACTGTTCACCGGCGTGCCGGTGCGCACGATCTCCGAAAGGTTCGTGTGGCGTTCCAGCACGATCAGTGCACCGGTCTTGGTCTCAGAAAAGCGCTCTGCCGCATCGCAGATGGCAATGATGGCGCTGCGCCATGCACCCTTCAGGCTGGGATCGTTGTAGCGGCCTTTGACATTGAACAGCTTGGCGGCCCACTGGTCGGTCTGGCCCATGCGCTCCAGCGCACGGCGGATCTCCGGCTGGAACAGCACCACCAGCGTCAGCAGGCCCACCTGCAGCAGTGAGTTCAGCAGCCATGTGACGGTACGCATGTTCAGCGTTTCTGCCACCAGATAGACGGCCATCACCAGCAGCGCACCCTTGAACAGCTGGCCGGCGCGGGTGCGGTTGACAATGCCCAGCAGCTGGTAAATCAGGAAGGAAATGATGATGATATCCAGCAAATCGACCAGTTTGAAGGTCTGGAAATTTGCAATGATCGCGTTCAGAGTCATTGGTACACGCTCCCGTTTACAGTGTTTCGATCAGGGCAACAGCGTGGGCGGCAATGCCCAGCCCCTCACCGGTAAAGCCCAGATGTTCCTCGGTAGTGGCCTTTACGCTCACAGCGTCCACCGGCAGGCCGAAGGCATCGGCCAGATTCTGGCGCATGGCCGGAATGTACGGCGCAAGCTTGGGCCGCTGACACAACAGCGTTGCGTCGATATTTTCAATGCGGAAGCCGTGCTCCTTTAAAATTTCGGCCACACGGCGGGCCAGCTTCAGGCTGTCGGCACCGGAGTAGGCCGGGTCATTGTCCGGGAAATGCTGGCCGATATCCCCCAGCGCAGCGGCACCCAGCACAGCATCCATCACCGCATGGGCCAGCACATCTGCATCCGAGTGGCCCAGCAGGCCTTTTTCAAAAGGCACTTCCACGCCGCCCAGGATCAGCTTGCGGCCTTCCACCAGACGGTGCACGTCATAACCATGTCCAATGCGCATTTTGTGTTCCTCTTTCTGTTCCGGGCGGGGCAAGTCCTCGCGGGTCGTGATCTTATAATTGGCGTAATCGCCCTGCGTCAGCTGCACGGCGCGGCCGGTCAGCTCGAACAGGCTGCAGTCGTCGGTGACAAGGCGGGCTTTTTCGGCATCCAGCTCTTCCAGCGCAGCAAGGTACTCTGCGCGGTCAAAGCACTGAGGGGTCTGCACCGCATACAGGGTGCTGCGGTCGGGCGTTGTGTACACAAGGCAGGCATCCGGCACGATCTTTCCGTTGCCGCGCGCTGCAGCCTTGATGGTATCCTTTACCGGTACGGCAGGTGCAGCTGCGCCGCACCGGGCCGCTGCTTCCAGCGCTGCTGTGATGACGGCCTGACTGACGAAGGGTCTTGCCGCGTCGTGCACTGCCACAAGCTCCCCTGCTGCCGCCAGCACGCCGTTTTTTGCGCTCTCGGCGCGGGTGGTGCCGCCCGTTACGATCTGCACAGGCTTTGTGCAGTCTGCTGCCTGCTGCTCCACAAAGGCGCGGTTCTTACCGGCCACCAGCACGATCTCCGTGACAAGCGGATCCTGTTCAAACGCGCGGATGCTGCGGTGCAGCACGGTCTCGCCGCCCAGATCAAAGCTGAGCTTGTCAAAGCCCATGCGTGTGGAAGACCCCGCCGCCACCAGTACCGCGGATACTCTCTTTTCCAATTTCTTCACCTGCCCGATTCCTATAGTAAGCCATATTTTATTATAGCGTATAACTTCCCAAACTGCAACCAATATTCTACAGCAAAAATGCCCCTCTGCACACAGCAGAGGGGCACAAACTTGTTCTTGATGGAGTTTACTTCAGGATCGGCTCGATGGCAGCAGCCAGAGCATCCTTCTGTGCCTGTGCTTCAGCCAGATCCTTGCCCAGAGTGGTGAAGTAGGTCTTGATCTTCGGCTCAGTGCCGGAGGGACGCACCACAACCGTAGCGCCGTTTTCCAGACTGTAGATCAGCACGTTTGCAGCGGGCAGGCCGGTCTCCTCGGGCTTCTTGTAGTCGGTCACCTTGACCACCTTGTGGCCGGCCAGCTCGGTGAGGGGCTCGTCACGCAGCTTCTGCATGATGGAAGCCATCTTCTCCATGCCGGTCAGGCCGGGGAACTCGAAGCTGTCCACCTTGTTCAGGTAGCGGCCATACTGTTTATAGATCTCTTCCAGACGCTGCTTGATGGAGGAACCGATGCTGCGGTAGTAAGCGGCCATTTCGCAGATCAGCATGGAACCGATGACGGCATCCTTATCGCGTACATAGGGGCCGGCCAGATAGCCGTAGCTCTCCTCGAAGCCAAAGATGAAGCGGTCCACCTCACCGGCAGCTTCCAGATTTGCGATCTGGTCGCCGATCCACTTGAAGCCGGTCAGCACGCTGCGCATCTCCACGCCGTAGTGGGCGGCGATGGCATCGGCCAGCGGGGTGGAGACGATGGACTTGACGGCGACGGGATTTTTCGGCATGGTACCCTTCTCGATGCGGCCTGCGCAGATGTAATCCAGCAGCAGAGCGCCCATCTCGTTGCCGGATACCAGCTCATAGCTGCCATCCGGGCACTTCATGGCAATGCCCACGCGGTCGGCATCGGGGTCGGTGGCCAGCATCAGATCGGCACCAGTCTTGGTTGCCAGCTCCAGACCCAGCTTCAGAGCCTCGAAAATTTCGGGGTTCGGGTAGGAGCAGGTGGTAAAGTAGCCGTTGGGGTACTCCTGCTCGGGCACGATGGTGATATCGGTGATGCCCATATCGTTCAGCACATGAGTGACAGGCACCAGACCGGAACCATTCAGCGGGCTGTACACCAGCTTCAGGCCGGCAGTCTTGCACAGGCCCGGGCGCACCTGACGGGCCTCAATGGCATCATACAGTGCCTTTTTGCAGTCATCGCCCACAAAGCGGATCAGGCCCTGCTCCACGCCCTCGGCAAAGGAGATGTACTTTGCACCGGTCAGCACATCCGTCTTCTGGATCTCATCGTACACGATGGCAGCAGCATCATCGGTCATCTGGCAGCCATCCGGGCCGTAGGCCTTGTAGCCGTTGTACTTGGCCGGGTTGTGAGAAGCCGTGACCATGATACCAGCATTGCACTGGTAGTAACGGGTAGCAAAGCTCAGTGCAGGCACAGGCATCAGAGCATCGTAAATGCGCACCTTGATACCGTTTGCCGCCAGAACGCCTGCGGCGGTCTTGGCAAAGACATCGCTCTTCAGGCGGCTGTCGTAGCTGATGGCCACAGTCTGGTTGCCACCCTGAGTCTTGACCCAGTTTGCCAGACCCTGCGTGGCCTGACGCACAACATAGATATTCATACGGTTGGTGCCAGCGCCCAGAACGCCGCGCAGACCAGCGGTGCCAAACTTCAAAGCCACAGCAAAGCGGTCCTTGATCTCGTCATCATTTCCCTCGATCTTGGCCAGCTCCGGCTTCAGATCAGCGTCTTCCAGCTCTGCAGCCATCCAGCGCTTATATTCATCCAAATACATCTTGCACACCTTACCTTTTGTAAATTTTTCCGCAAAAAAGAACAGGTTTGGTTAAACCTACTTATAATATAAACTCTCCGCGTCCATGTGTCAATTGCGTAATCTGCAACAAGATTTGCAGTTCAAAACCAGCATATGGCACAAAAATCCAAGTTTTTCCCGGTAAAGTCGGGAACCATCCCGGCCTCGCCTGCATTTTCCAGCAGTTCATAACTCTGGCCTGCATCGTCCAGAACGTCCAGCCACTGCTCCAAACCGACGCTGTTTTCACACAGGTAGCGCAGCAGCTGCATTGCCCGGGCAAAACTGTCCTGCAGCAGCACCGCGCTGCGGCGCACCCGGCCATCCTGCTCCTGCCGCAGCTCCATTACAACGCCCTGCGCAGCGGCGGCGCCGCAATATACAAGGGTGTGGGCATGCTGCAGCCCTTCCAGTTCTGAATATGTACGGATATAGCGGCAGTATTCTTTGCTCATCATGGAAAACTCTCTCCTCTCTATCGCATTGACATCTTTCCTGCCCTTTACTATAATGAATTCAGAAGTATTTTTGTGTCGAAGTATGACATAATCATCCAATATTTTCCACTTTTGCCAATTCTTTTCCGTCATATCATCCGCTGGGATAAGGGAGAACAACATGTATTCTGTTACCAGAAGCTTTGGTCTGAACGGCCTGAGCGGCTTTGCCGTGGCAGTGGAGGCCGACATTTCCGGCGGTCTGCCCGCCTTTTCCATCGTGGGCCTGCCGGATTCCGCTGTGCGTGAAAGCGCCGACCGTGTGCGCGCCGCCATCAAAAATCTGGGCTTCAAGTTCCCGGACCGGCGCATTACCATCAATCTTGCCCCGGCGGATGTGCGCAAGACCGGCCCGGTGTACGACCTGCCGCTTCTGCTGGCAGTGCTCACTGCCAGCGGCCAGCTGGAGGATGTGCCTGCCGACGCGGCATTTCTGGGCGAACTGGCACTGGACGGCACCCTGCGGCCGGTTTCCGGCGTGCTGCCCATGGCGCTGGCTGCAGCAGAAAATGGCACCCACGCCCTGTATGTACCTGCCGAGAATGCCGCCGAAGCAGCCGAGGCCTGTGCCGACAGCATGGCCGTCTACCCCGCCCACACGGCACGCGAAGTTGTAGATGCCCTGCGCGGCATCTCCCCGCTTGCCCCGGCGGCTGTTGTTCCCTTTGACCCTGCAGACGCATGGGCACAGGTGCCGGATTTTGCGGACGTGATGGGCCAGTCGCTGGCGCGGCGGGCTATGGTCATTGCTGCCGCAGGCGGACACAATGTTTTGCTCATTGGCGCGCCCGGCACCGGCAAATCCATGCTGGCAAAGCGTCTGCCCGGCATCCTGCCGCCGCTCACCCGTGAGGAAGCCGTGGAGACCACTAAAATTTATTCCATTGCAGGGCAGCTGCCGCAGGGCCGGGGCCTGATCTCTGCACGGCCTTTCCGCAGTCCGCACCACTCGGCCAGTGCCGCGGCTCTGGCTGGCGGCGGCGCACAGTTCCGGCCCGGCGAGTGCAGCCTTGCCAACTGCGGTGTGCTGTTTTTAGACGAATTGCCGGAGTTCTCCCGCGAGAGTCTGGAAGTGCTGCGCCAGCCGCTGGAGGACGGCCAGATCACCGTGAGCCGAGCGGCAGGCAGTGCCACCTATCCCAGCCGCTTCCAGCTGGTAGCCGCCATGAACCCCTGTAAGTGCGGCTACTACGGCCACCCCACCCGGCAGTGCACCTGTTCGCCCAGTGCTGTGCGGCAGTACCGCAGCCGTGTGTCCGGCCCGCTGCTGGACCGCATCGACCTGTGCGTGGAGATGGACCCCATCGCCTTTGACGAGCTGCACGCCGTCGTCCCTTCCGAGAGCAGCGCCGATCTGCGCAAACAGGTGCTTGCCGCCCGGGCCATTCAGGCAAAGCGCTATGCCGCCCCAGGTTTTGAGGGTGTGCTCTGCAACGCCCAGCTCACCGCCGGGCAGGTGCGGCGCGTCTGCCGCATGACCCCCGCCGCCGAGCGGCTGCTGCGTGCCTCCTACGACGCTTTGGGCCTTTCCGCCCGCGCCCATGACCGCATCCTGCGGGTGGCCCGCACGGTGGCCGATCTGGCAGGCAAACAGCTGCTGGATGAGGACTGTGTGCTGGAAGCCCTGCAGTACCGGGCACAGGAAAAAGTGGAAGTATAAAAACTTCTCCGTCTTTGCTTCACAGATCCGCCTTCCCCGAAAAGGGAAGGGTTTGTGCAGCTTACCGTTACGCGCAAAAAAGCCATCTGTATCTTTCCAAATGCTCAATACGAGCAGAAGATCACAGATGGCTTTTTATAATTGCTTTTTAGAATCTGCGCCATGTATCCGGCAGGAACAGCACCAGCATCGGGAAGATCTCCAGACGGCCGGCCAGCATGTCGAAGATCATCACCAGCTTTGCGGGGTTCGTAAAGCTGCCAAAGTTCATCATGGGGCCTACCTGCGCAAGGCCCGGGCCGATGTTGTTCAAAGTAGCTGCAATGGCTGTGAAGTTCGTCACCATATCAAAGCCATCCAGACTGATGAGCAGGAAGGATACCACGAAGATGAAGAAATACGCGCCCATAAACACATTGGTGGTGCGGATGGTCTCGTGGTTGAGCAGCTTGCCGTCCATGCGGACGGGGGCCACCACCTGCGGGTGCAGTGCCTGCTTGAGCTCCTTGCCCAAGGTCTTGCCCAGAATGAGGAGGCGGCTCACCTTGATGCCGCCGCCGGTGCTGCCTGCGCAGGCACCAATGAACATGAGCACCACCAGAATTTCTTTGGAGAGGGTGGGCCACAAGTCAAAATCGCAGCTGGAAAAGCCAGTGGTCGTAATGATGGAACCCACCTGAAAGGCTGCCTGACGCACCGCTTCGCCAAAGCTGTTATAAAGGCTGTAGATATTGGCCGTGATAATGCCAATTGCCACCAGAATAATGGCGAAGTAGCCGCGCACTTCCTCGCTGATGGCGCGGTTGAATTTGCGCAGCAACAGCAGGAAGTAGGCATTGAAGTTGACACCAAACAGGATCATGAAGATGGTTACGACCCACTGGATGTAGGGAGAAAAGCTGGTAAAGCTGTCGTTCTTGAAGCCGAAGCCGCCGGTGCCCGCCGTACCGAAGGCCGTGAGCATGGACTCAAACAGCGGCATGCCGCCCAGCAGCAGGAATACCACCTCCAGCACGGTGAGTGCAAAATAGATGCTGTACAGGATCTTTGCGGTAGACTGCACCTTGGGCACCAGCTTATCCACCGGAGGGCCGGGGCTTTCTGCCTTCATCAGGTTGACGTGGGAGCCGCCGGTCAGGGGCAGCAGCGAGAGCAGGAACACCAGAACGCCCATGCCGCCGATCCAGTGGGTGAAGCTGCGCCAGAACAGAATACCGTTGGGCAGCCCCTCCACGGCGGGCAGGATGCTGGCACCGGTGGTGGTAAAGCCGGAGACCGTCTCAAACAGGGCATCCACGGGGTTCGGGATGCAGCCGGTGAGCACAAAGGGCACCGCGCCCATCACCGAGATGAACACCCAGCACAGCGAGGTAGCCGCAAAGCCTTCGCGCATATAGAACACCTTACTGCGGGGCTTGATGGTGTGCAGGGCGTAGCCGATGCCGGCGCTGACGGCCGCTGTGAGCAGAAACACGCCCAGCACCATCCACTCGCCATACACTAAGCTGGCGGCGGCGGGCAGCAGCAGCAATGCACCCTCGATCATCAGCACATAGCCCAGCAGACGGAAAACGATCGCATAATTCATAGTCTGCCTCCGTCAACCCTCTGCGCCCTTGTCCAGAATATCGCGCAGGTCATGCAGACCATGCTCCAGCGTGACCACGATCACGTTGTCGCCCACCTGGATCTGGTCGCCGCCGCGCGGGATCAGGATCTGATGGCCGCGGGTGATGCAGCACAGCAGCAGATTCTTTTTCAGGTGCAGCTGGCTCAGGGGGACACCGGTGGCAGCGCTCTTCTCGTGGACGGTAAATTCCAGCGCTTCCACGCGGTCGTCCAGAATGCGGTACAGCGTCTTGATGTTGCTGCCCGCTTCGTTCTGCAGTGCACGCACATACTGCACGATGTAATCGCAGGTCATGTACTTGGGGTAGACCACGCTGCCCAGATCCAGACCGGCCAGAATATCATCAAATTCCAGACGGTTGACTTTGGTGACCAGCTTGCCCTTGGAGTGCTTTTTGGCAAACAGGGTCAGCAGCACATTCTCCTCGTCAATGTTGGTCAGGGCCACAAAAGCCTCGGTGGACTCCATGCCCTCCGAGAGCAGGAATTCGCGGTTGGAGCCGTCCTCGTTCAGGATCTGTGCGCCGGGCAGCTGCTCGGCCAGCTCCATGCAGCGGGCAGGGTCGCGCTCCACGATGCGCACACGCACGTGGTTTTCCAGCAGCTCCTGGCTCAGATAGAAGGCGATGGCACCGCCGCCCACGATGAAGGCATTGCGCACCGGGCGCACCGGCAGGTGGATGCGCTGGAAGAACTCGTGGGCCTTTTCCTGTGTTGCAAGGAAGGTGACCTGATCGCCGTTCTGCAGTACAAAGTTACCGTTCGGGATGATGACGCCGCCGCTGCGCTCCACAGCACACACCAGAATATCGCTCTTCAGGCGGGTGGGGATCTCGCGGATGGCCACGCCATCCAGCCCCTGCTCTGCGGCGAGTGCAAACTTGATCAGCCGCACACGGCCGTCTGCAAAGGTGTCGATCTTGCTTGCACCCGGGAAGCGCAGCAGATGGGAGATTTCCTTTGCTGCAGCCATTTCCGGATTGATGATGGCCGAAATGCCGATCTGCTTTTTGATAAAGTCCAGCTCATGACTGTAGGACGGGTTGCGCACACGGGCAATTGCATGGCAGTGGCCCGCCTTTTTGGCAAACATGCAGCACAGCAGGTTCAGCTCATCCGAACCGGTCACGGCAATGAACACATCCGCGTCTTCAATGCCGGCCTCTGCCAGCGTGGTGATCGAGGAACCGTTGCCCACGATGCCCAGCACATCGTAGCTTTCAGTCAGGTGCTCCACACGCGCTTTGTTGGTATCCACAATGGTCACATTATGGTCTTCCTCACTGAGCTGCCGCGCCAGCGCGGTACCAACCTTGCCGCCGCCCACCAGAATGATCTTCATAACAAGTCCTTTCTCTTTCCGCGTCCCTTCTGCCGGGACAGCACAAATCCATCATAGTATACCATATCTCCTGCCAAAGTTCCACTGTTTTCCACATTATGCAACAAAAACCTGCCAAATGACGCAAAAAAGCCCCGGGAGAAACCGTCCCGGAAGCTTTTATTTCATTTAATAGCGCTCCACGCCGTCCTTCGTTACAAGGGCATACACCAGCGGGGCTTCCTCCGGCTTCTCAGGGCCGTATCCAAGGCCGCTGCGGTACTCGGCGGCGGCAGCTTCAAACTTATCGGCTGCGCCGTAGAAGGTAGCCAGACTCTCGCCCTTCTTTACGTAGTCGCCGCGCTTTTTATGCAGGGTGATGCCGGCGGCAAAATCCAGCGGGTCGCCCTTTTTCTGTCGGCCCGCACCCAGCAGTACGCTGGCAGAGCCGATCTTCTCGGCATCGTTCGCCACAATGTAACCGTCCTGCTCTGCCAGCAGCTCAAAGCTTGCCGCGGGCTGCTCAAACAGGCTGTAATCGTCCAGCACGCGGGTATCGCCGCCCTGCGCCGCAAACATCTCCTTGCACTTGGCAAAGGCAGAGCCGTCCGCGATCACAGCCTGTGCCATGGCACGGCACTCCGCCGGGGTACCCTTGCCTGCCAGCACCAGCATATTGGCGGCCAGCTGCAGGCAGACCTCGGTCAGGTCGGCGGGGCCATGGCCCTTGAGCACATCCATGCTTTCCATGACTTCCAGACTGTTGCCAATGTTATGGCCCAGCGGGGTGTCCATATCGGTGATCATGGCAGCTACCCGGCGGCCATGGTGGGTGCCAATGGCGACCATCAGCTGTGCCAGCTCAATGCTCTGGTCAACAGTTTTCATAAAAGCACCGGTGCCGGTGGTGACGTCCAGCAGGATGGCGTCCGAACCGGAGGCCAGCTTTTTGGACATGATGCTGGACGCAATCAGCGGGATGCAGCTGACAGTAGCGGTAACGTCCCGCAGGGCGTACATCTTTTTATCTGCCACGGCAATGCCCTCGCTCTGGTCGATGACCGACAGACCGATCTGGTTCACCTGTGCAAAAAACTCCTCCTGCGAGAGGGCAGTTTTTGTGCCGGGCACGCTTTCCATTTTATCAATGGTGCCGCCGGTGTGGCCGAGACCCCGGCCGCTCATTTTGGCGATCTTCACCCCGCAGGCTGCCACGATGGGTGCGATGACCAGCGTGGTCTTATCGCCCACGCCGCCGGTGGAG
>OGGT01001053.1_pt1 | contig 10213 bp, 17 predicted proteins | sample 1571311 | NCBI WGS metagenome assembly OGGT01 (sample SAMEA2581931, study PRJEB24529) | metagenome | biome: Human gut stool | place: China | collected 2011
CAGTGAACCAGAGTTCAATCGCCTGTAAAGGTTCTTTCCCCCTACAACCCTCTATTTCCAAAAGCTACACCGTTAGCCAACAGAGCAGACCGTGACCGGCATCTTTCGTCAGGCTCTATTAGCTGGATAAAGGAATACCGTCCATCTGATCTCTACGTTACGTCACCTTCTATCGTCCGGCGCACCGCGCCGACCGGGTGGCCTTCAACGGCAACAGCATCTAACCTGCATAGGGCAGTAGCATCTAACCCGTTAGCCTCTACGACTATTTTACATGGAGAATTGACTTCATTTTGTAGTCTGTTGAATATGTAGAAATGTTGCATAGTGGCATGAGCAGTTGATTACAAATTGAAAGCAACTGACCAGTCGGATAGTCTTGTTGAATAGTTAAAAGTATTGAGATATTTGCCGAATGAGTAATCCTAGTTGGTTGGTATGATATAATTGTAGTTGTCAGTAATTAAATCAGAGGAGAACGAACCGAATCGAATGATACGACTATTACGGTGGAATAATAGTTAAAAAGATTGAGCAATTATTTGCGACTATTATAATAAGTACGATTGATAAATATTTTGAGGTAATGTGATTGGGATTAAAATTGACAGGTGTCTTTACACATATTGATTTTTTTGGTGGTCTGATGGCTTAGCGACTATCGCACATTTCTTGCTCTAAAAGAAGAACGACTATTTCACACAAAAAAATACACGACTATTTGACGATAATTCGCAAGAAAACGCTACGACTATTGCTCTGCGACTATCAGCGGACAGCTCGTTACTATACTATATATAGGACTTTAAAACGATGGTCGTCAGACGACTTTACGACTATTCTACGACTATCCGCCGGGAGAAGCTGCGACTATTACAGAAGCTGTTACGACTATTCCAGCCGGAACGCTGCGACTATTGCTGGCCTCTATTGGCTATCGGGCGAAAGCCCGAAAAGAGATACGGCGGCAGCCGCTAGTGGTTCCGCGCCGCCCGCCGTGTCCCTGCCGCTGGACTGTACCGCCGCCGCTGGCATGGTCTGCGCTATGTTGCACTGCCTGGCATAGATCCACGACAGGGGCGCACCGCTGCACCCTTATATACATTATTATAGTAGGTGGACACGTTGCCCCTGTACAGCGTCCGGCATGGCGGTGGTATCTGGTATTGGTGGAGGTGCAGCACTTGACGGTATGCCCTCCAGCGCTGCGTAGTCGGTGTATAGGCGGTTTGTGTGGCTGCTGTATTGCGTGCGCTGGAATAGAGCAAATCAACGGAAACGCCACTGTAAATCCCTGTAAACGGTTTTGGCGTTTTGGCCGTATAATTTGCATTGACGACAGAAAGGCCGCTGTAAACGCTTGTATGTGGCTGTATTGCAGCGGGGCAAAATAAAAGCCCTGCACCCTCAGCAGATGCAAGGCAAAAGAAAAGCCCAGCCATTTCTGACCGGGTTAAGAATTTTATTAGTGCCATTCAATCAAGCGTTTTGTGCGTTTCAATCCTGCTAACGTATAATCCCCGCTGACATTATCCCATACACGGGAGCGGGTGTTATAGGCGTATGGATAAAGCGTTGTCTGATTTGCGCTGTCCCAATTTACTGCATGATGTACTTTTCCGGTCTCATCGTCCACGTAAATGCTCAAACCGTTGACTTCGTGCTCAGTGTAAGTTTTCATGATAATGCCTTTCTTTCTGGGCTTTTGCCCTTTTTTATAGTATATCATATTGCAGGCCCCAAAAACAGGACTTGCAAAAATATTTTTGCCCTTTTGGGCTGGGGCGGGGTTGCTTTGCGGTGCGGCCCGTCAAGGTGTCCGGCCTGGGGTCAATCGAGTTGCTGATAACAAAACGCTTGGTAGCCCATCCGGGCAAGTGCGTCTGTCATTGCTTCGGCGTTGCGGCTCCGGGCGTTCGCTTGGCCGTTCGTGTTGGGGCGGAACACAAACCGCTTCTTGCCGAACAGGCTCCATGTAAAGCAGCCTGTCCCGGCCTCCTGCGCGGCCTGCTCCACGAGTGCTTCTTTCCACCTGGGGAGCAGAAGAGAGGCCGCATCAAAGTTGCACGCGCCGCCGTCCTCTGGGTCGTCGTCCTCGACGGTGCGCCCCGCAGCGAGTGCGGCTTTCAGATCGTCGCGGAGTTTGGCATACTTCCCGGTGAGGGGCTTTGCGGCGGCCTGCTGGGGCTTGGGCGCGGTGAGTTTGTGGAGCAATTCGGAGTACAGGCGGCGGGCGGTGTCGATGTCCTCCACCTCGTCGCTCTCGATCTCGTCACCGTTGCCCCAGACCGCCGCAATCTCGAAATGGCCTGCGGTGATCTCCGCCACGTCAACGATGATCGGACGGCCTGCGCTGTCGGGGCCGCAGTAATGGAGATCGGCGGTGTGCTGGTGGGTCAACTGGTATGCAGTCATCATAGTTATAAAGCCTCCTGTGTTCGTTTCGTTATGCCCCGGCGGGGCTGGGTCTGGGCTGCTTTGTGCGGTGCAACCCTGGCAGAGTATCCACGGGCGGTCAACCCAGAAGAGCGGAGGCGGCAGCCTGCCACGTCGGAAAGCTCCAAAATTCGCTCTTGTCGTGGTTCGTGTTCAAGCTGTCCAGGCGGGCGACGGTGCAAAGGCTGGTGGTGTGGTTCCATCCCTCGACCGTGTAGCCTGCGGCCTCTAGGCGGTGAATGGCGGCGAGTTCTGCGCGCTGGCACTGGCGGATTTTTTCGGGAATCATTGTAACAGCTCCTTTTCGTTTTCGTGTGGCCCGTGTGGGCTGGGGCGGGGCCGCTTTCGTGCGGTGCGGCCCTGCTAAAGTATCCGGCCGGCGTCACTTCGACGCCTTAAACAGCGCCGAAAAAAACCAGAAGAAAAACAGGATGCAAGATAGTATCATGAGTGCACCCCCTTATACCACGCTAAAACGCTTGTATGTGATTTTGCTGCTGCACTCTGTATATACATCCGGGTGCAGCGTCTTGAGCAGCTTGCTATCCAGACGGACACTCTGCACATCCTTGTAAATGGCTTTTGCTGTGCCCTGCGCCATTTCTGGCGCGCCCTGCATCATGCAGATAATATCTGCTTTAATGCTTTCGTTCATCGCTTCCAGCTCTTCCAAAAGCCGCTTGTTTTCGCGGTACTCGTTCACTTTTTCCTCGAACAACGTCATTTTTAGCCCTCCTTAGCTGTTAAGAAATGCAATCATAACCAGCGCACCGCTGACCATGCCGCCAACATACCAGATTGCAGCCCACTGGGAAAAATCCAAAGCAATCATTGTTTAAACCTCCTTATATTGCGGGATGTAGCCCAGCACCTTAACTTTTGCCGGGATGGTATAATAAATCTGCCCGTAATCGGGGCACCAAACGGCATCATATTGTTTGCCATCGTCGCCCAGTGCCTTGCACTGCGTCTCACAGGTAAAGCGCTTTAGAGCGTCCGCCGTGAGCATTGCCGCCACATCTGTGGCGGGCTGTGCGTTAAACGCCGCCACTGCCTTTTCTGCGTCTGGCAGCGTGTCAAATACGCCCAGTGTCCAGCCCGCACCCTCTAAGATGTAGTCTACCATATACAAGCCGCTGTCACTGCACCAGAGCCACACAATGGGCTTAATGGTCATTCTGCGGTTGTTCTGGGCTGCATAGATTTGCTCAAGAGTGCCAGTCATTAACGTGCCGTCCTCAAATGTGGCGGTATAGAGGTCACTGCATTTATAGGTCTTTTTCATGGTTTTTGTCCTCCTCGTTAAATATTGAGAGATTTTGCAAGCTTGTATGCTGCAAGATATGCGGAAGTCTCATTTATGAGGGCGTTATACTTTGCAATCGCGAAGGGAAGATAAAAAAAGTTGTTGTTTGCACGTGCGCGGCGAATTTCTGCAGCGGCTGCGTTTGCATCTGCGTGGGATACGAGATATCCGATAAAAGCGATTTTAGCTAAAGTTTTCATGGTTTTGTCCTCCTGTTTTGTAACGGTATTTGGTAGGTGTTACGCTTTCTTGCGTCTGATTATAATATACGCTTTCTTGCGTAGTTGTCAATAGGTATTTACGCTTTTTTGCGTATTATTTTTAGTGCGCTTGCGTGTCCGCTTGGGCGTGCCCTATCGGACACACTGCCCGCCCTCCGCCTGTGCGATCTACCCGGCGTGTGTGTCGGTGCGTGGCGTGGTTTTCCTTGCATCTGGCACGGCCTGCCCTGCTGCCTGTGCTGTGTAGCCATTTCGGGTGCGCTGGAAGGTGCAGGGAACCGCCGGCGGGGTATATAGCCGCCGCCCAGCCCCGCCCGGTCAGTCCCGTCACCACTGAAAAAATAAAAAAGACCCACCCCACCTTCACAAAACGAAACCTATCTGATTGTGCAAGTCTCCAAATTTTCCAAAAAATAAAAAAAGACCCCTCTCCCGGTCTAATCTGTGCTATACTTGACCGTAAGAAAGGGGCATTGTAAAATGGCAAAACTCGTAAAGTGTAAACACTGCGGCGCAAGGATAGCAGCTACCGCTAAAACCTGTCCGCAGTGTGGTGGAGAGAATACACCACCAAAACCAGCTTATAAGCGGCTGTGGTTCAAAATCCTTATGGCAATGTTCGTATTGGCTTTTATTATGGATTTGATAAGTCCTCGTAACAAAACAGATACTGCGGCTGGCTCTGAAAGCGAAAAACCAACATCATCCGTTGCGGCATCTGTAAAGGCAGAACCCGAAAGTTCGTCTGCTACTTCGGAAGAAGCCGTAGAAGAGAACGGCTCTATTGTTTTAGTTGATGAAGTTCTTGGCGATTATGGAAAAGAAGAAACAAACAAGAGCGGTTATAAATATATCTGGTACATGGTTCCGACTGGCACATACGAAGTTGAAAATCAAAACAAAGAAGCGACAGTATTTGTTGTGTCTGATGCAAATTCTGACGATGCGAGCGATGTACTGAAATTTGAAAAAGCTGGCGAAAAGCAGAATGTTACCATTAAAGACGGTTACCATATCGAGCTTTCGATTGGCACGAAAATTCTATTAACGCCAGTTAAATAAATGGAGAAATACAAAATGAGCTTTATAGGAGCAATAGGAGCCATCGCAGACCTTGTAGAAGGATAATCGCATAACACAAAAAGCCAGCGGCTAGATATTCTCTAACCACTGGCTTTTCTTATAGGTTGTTTACTTCACGATTTTATCGTGATAGGGATGGTACTCAACATTGGGCAAGGGCATCCAATACTTCACATCGTGCATGATGCACTTGCTGTCACGGAGCAGAACCGGCTCGATCTCGCCGTTTTCGTTCGCTTCAAAGGAAAGCTGACCGCTATCGACAATCTTTCCGTCACAAGCGATAACAGGCTCGTGGACGCATTCGCCGTAGTCAACGGTGCGCCAGAGTTTCAGCATGGCCTCGAAAGCGTAGTTGAGGTATTCCCCCATATCCTGAATCTTATCTGCGGTAAGCATAGCTGTTCTCCTTTCAAACTGCCATCTGGGTCTGGCTATTGACGTTCTGAATCATCATTACGGTGTTTGCACAAGGCCGCCACCGTTCGATATAGGCGATGGCGTTGTCAAAATCCTTACGAGGAACGTTGCTGATGCTGTTCACATGGAACCAGTCCTGTGCATCCTTGTTGCATTCACTGTAAACCTTGCACCGGGTGGACTTGTCAAGGTATGCAGGAGATGTCTTGCCGCCAAGTGCTTCAACCACGACACGGTTTACCGCACGGCGAAGCGCACGCTGCTGCTCATAGTCCACTGTCATGTTGGTTTCAAGAGCAGAGATGCGCTTTTCGTGCTGCATGGAACGGTTGTCCAGAACGAAGATTGCTTGCAGTTCTTTGGATGCCCCTGCGAACTGGTTGACGGTCACGTTCTTCTCAAGCTCAATCAGCTTCTGGCGAATCTCCATGCCCTGCGGCGTCCGCTGAATCATCGCAATGTGCTTTGCCATGTCAAGGCTAAGAACATGGTCTGCGCTAGGACGGCCACCAAGAGGGTTTTGCTCATTTTTGAGCAAAACTGAAAAGTCCGTTCCTTCGACAAAACCAATGTCAATCATGCGCTTAATCCAGTCTTTGTATGCGGTCTTGATTTTGAGCCGTTCGTGCAGCTCACGACCCAGCACCACCTTTTCGCCGGTGTCGGTGTCGTAAACAGGAATAACATCTTCGGAGAAGATACGGATATTTTCAAGGCTATTATTCATAAAATTTTATCCTTATGTCTTGCGAGAGCAAGCCATCTTTGGTATAATAACCCAAAGAGGGTCTATACTCTCTGAGTGTGGATGATACGTTCGCTGCGGTCGGCAAACTTTAGCGGACGTATCATTTTTCGTTTTCATCGGGCATGGGATACTTCTCAAGGTAGGCATCGCGGACGGCCTGTGACAGTGACACGCGGCACTTCTTGCAATGTTCCACCAGAAGCTCGTACTGACGATCAGTAAAGCCAACTGCCACCTGATGACGGTATGCTTCGATGTAGGGACTTCTTGCCATATTTTCATCTCCTTTCTTTGAGGTGTATTAAGTGTAATTGCAAAATGTAGTAAAGTCAAGCGGAAATAGACCAACGAAACACAACATTTAGTGTTAGTTCGTCTTGACAAACTACTTTCTACGTTTTGCACAAAACTTAGCCCTTATTTTTGTTTGCTCCCGCTTCGTACCCTGCCCGGTAGTTCAGCTCGGACAGCTTACCCAGAGCTTCTGCGTACTCCCTGTCCTCGCTGGTCGGCTCTTTGCCGTGGGCGAGGGTTTTCAGAAATTCTTCGGTTTTCGTGGGAAAGTTCATGTTTTTTTGCTCCTAACTCTTGCGGAGAGCAGCCCTTTTTGGTATAATAGATTCCGAAAAGGGAGACTGCCCCCTTGGTGGTTGCAGTACCTTCTTTTTGTAACGGATAAGCTATCAGCTAAACTTTGGTAGGTGGGTGCTGATAGCTTATTTTTTTATGCGTTCTGCAATGTTGAAGATTAGATCAATACCCATTCTCACAACATCACTCTTGGTTCCATCCAGAGCGTTAGCGCAAAATGTGATTTTTTCGATATCCTTTTCGCTAAGCCTGAACGAAACCATACGCATAGATTCGTTTTTAGATGGCTCTGCTGCTTTCTGCAACTTCATCACCTCGCTTTGTTGCTGATGATAGTATATACCAGATATTGAGCACTTGTCAATATGGAAATTTGAAGAAAATATACTTTACAGATTCAGAACGAATCAAAAATAAAGCGTATACACGTTTCCATGTAAAAAGTTTAACATCCTTATACTACTATACTCTGTATTTACAGAGTATAGTATATTTATATATACACTAGGGCCGAATTGCTCTCTTGACAGCTTACGCTAGAAAGCGTATAATGATACCAAAGGAAGAGAGGGCAAAAAAAATGGCAGCTACGAACAACAAGGTAAATTCCAGCGAAATTCTTCGTGGGATTATCAAAGAGCAGCATCGGACATACGAATACCTCAGAAAAAAACTTGATTATAAAAAAATTTCTAGCGTATCTTCTCGTGTTTTGGCCGATGATATGAAGCTATCTACGATGGTTCAGATTTTAGAAGTGCTGGGATACAGGCTTGTTGTCGAGCCGGACAACGGGGAGCTAACTAGAACGGGCGCTTATCAGATAAGAGAGGTAAAGGACGGCGATTCTGAATGAACGTAGCGTATGTTCGTGTGTCTACTGTCGAACAGAATGAAGCACGACAGGTAGAAGCGTTGAAGCGGCATAACATTGACCGTTGGTTTATCGAGAAGGTCTCTGGCAAGAATATGGATAGACCAGAGTTGCAGAAGATGCTTAAATCGGTTCAGCCGGGCGATACCGTGTTTATCCACGATTTCAGCCGCCTTGCCCGTAGCACAAAGGACTTGCTTGAAATGGTCGAAACGCTACAAGCTAACGGCGTACACCTTGCAAGTGATAAAGAAAACCTAGATACAGGCACTCCCACCGGTAAACTGATGCTGACGATGATTGCAGCCATCAACGAATTTGAACGACAGAATATGCTCGATCGCCAGCAAGAGGGCATCGAAGTGGCAAAGCAGAAAGGCGTTTATAAAGGCCGCAAGCCCACTGAGTATGACCGCAACCTCTTTGATATTCTGCACAAACAGGTGGAAAAGCGTCTGCTGACCGTCACCGATGCTGCCAAGCAGCTTGGTGTGACCCGCCAGACATGGTATCGGATTGCTGAACAGAACAGGTGAAAGTATGGCTAGAAAACTTTACGCAGTGACAAGCGGTGAATACGAGGATTATCACATCATTACTCTGACCGAGAGCCGTAGACGTGCGGAGAAAATTGCAGAGATGTACGATGCTGATGTTGAAGAATACGAGGATAACGAAGAGTTGACGGAAAAACCACTCACTTATACGGTTTATGCCTATGGTGGCGCAGATTGCTGTGAAGAGCATTTAGATGACGTTGAGAAAAATGTTATCATGGGTCGCTGGCACGGGTTCGCTTATGTCGATGCGTGGTCTAAGCAAGATGCAGAGCGGAAAGCTGATGTTGTTTTCAAGGAAGTCCGTGAAAAAATGGAAGCTGAACGCAAGGCGAAAGAAGAAGCATGGAATATTCCTACATGGATTGCCAAACGAGAAAACAAAAAAATCTATGTCATTCCAACAGATAGCAAAACAAGCGCAAGCGGGGTGATGTTTGGATGCATGGCATTCGTTAAGGCTCCTACAATAGAAGAAGCCATGAAGATTGCAACGTCTATGTTTGCTGATTATGATGCAAACCGTGCGAAAGCCGCGAGGTGACATTGTTCGCAATCTAGAATAAAACTGAATGAGAAAGGAGAACAAGTTGAAAACGATTGAAGGAAAATATGCGTCCGCAAAGGTGTTTACGGACAATATTGAAGATAAGGCATCTGAGCAGATTTTGACGCTTTGCAATCAGAGTTTTGTTGACGGATGCAAGATTCGCATTATGCCAGATGTTCATGCTGGCTCTGGATGCGTCATCGGATTCACGGCAAACTTGGGCAAGAAGGTCATTCCCAATATTGTCGGCGTTGACATTGGCTGCGGAATGCTTGTTGCTGAACTCGGAATTGAACATATCGACCCGGAAAAGTTGGATAAAGTAATCAGAGAACGAGTTCCGGCTGGAATGAATGTTCACGAATCGCAGAAAATGTCGGGAGCTTTTCTTAACCAACTTGACTGTAAAGATAGCCTGCATAATGTTGACTGGATTCTTCGTAGTATGGGCACTTTGGGCGGCGGAAATCATTTTATCGAGCTGGACGAAGATGAAGAAAAAAACCAGTACCTTGTTATCCATACTGGAAGCAGAAACCTCGGAAAGCAGGTTGCCGAGTACCATCAAAGCGTAGCCATTTCAAATCTTAAAGGAAAGAGCAAAAGAAAAGACGCTACGGAACGTCTGATTGCAGAACTGAAAGCGCAAGGTCGTGAACAAGAAATCTCGCAAAAAATCAAAGAATTAGATGTTCGGTTCCCTGATATTCCGAATGAGCTTTGCTATCTTGAAGGCAAAGAACGTGATTCTTACCTTAATGATATGCGGATTTGTCAGGCGTTTGCGAAAATGAATCGGGCAAGAATTATGCATTCCATTTTAGATGGGGTTGGAATTGATTCTATGCTAACTCATGCGTCTTTCTTTGAAACTGTTCATAACTATATTGATGAATCGGATGATATTATCCGAAAAGGCTCCGTATCCGCTAGAGAGGGTGAGAAGCTGATTATTCCTCTTAATATGAGAGACGGAAGCCTTATCTGTGTTGGCAAGGGCAATCCTGATTGGAATTTTTCTGCTCCTCATGGTGCTGGAAGATTATACAGTAGAACAGCGGCTAAAAAGGCATTCAGCGTTGAGGAATACCAAAAGCAGATGAACGGAATCTATACTACGTCAGTCGATGAATCCACATTGGATGAATGCCCGATGGCATATAAGCCAGCGCAGGAAATTATCAACGCAATCTCCCCAACAGTTGATATTGTAAAACGCATTAAGCCCATTTACAATTTCAAAGCGGGAGAATAAAACCGAAAGGAAAACGACATGAAACTCGTAAAATTGTCAGAACAGAGTTTGAAACTCATTGAAACGCTGTGCGATTACACCAACAAGCCTGATATTCTCAACGCTGTCGCAGACGCCTTGTACTACGATGCGGACGAGCTGAAACGCAGGCTCAACCAGCTTGCAGAAGAAG
>OGGT01001061.1_pt1 | contig 10164 bp, 10 predicted proteins | sample 1571311 | NCBI WGS metagenome assembly OGGT01 (sample SAMEA2581931, study PRJEB24529) | metagenome | biome: Human gut stool | place: China | collected 2011
TGAAAGATCGATGAACTGAAAGCAGTTGCAGAGAAACACGGTGCAAAAATCACTGAGGATGCGGCAGAATCACTGGGTGCATCTTATAAGGGAAAACAGACGGGAACATTTGGTGATTTCAATGCGATCTCTTTTAATGGAAACAAGATCATAACAGGTTCCGCCGGTGGAATGTTCCTTACCGATTGTGAGGAAGATGCAAACAAGGTCAGAAAATGGTCTACGCAGGCGAGAGAAAACGCACCGTGGTATCAGCACGAAGAAGTGGGATATAATTACAGAATGAGCAACGTGATCGCGGGTGTTGTAAGAGGACAATTCTCGTATTTAGAAGAGCACATTGCACAGAAAAAGGCAATCTATGAACGATATAAAGAGGGACTCAAAGAGCTTCCGGTGTCCATGAATCCGTATGATGCTGCAAACAGTGTGCCAAACTTCTGGCTGAGCTGCATGATCATTGAACCGGATGCAATGTGCAGGCAGGTGAGAGGAGAGCAGGAAGTGCTTTTCATTCCAGAGCATGGAAAAAGCTGTCCGACAGAGATCCTTGACGCAATCGCTTCGATCAACGCAGAGGGAAGACCGATCTGGAAACCAATGCATATGCAGCCGATCTACCGCATGAATGGTTTTGTGACCAGAGACGGAGACGGCAAAGACAAACGCATATATCAGCGGCGGCGCTGTTGGAAAAGATGGAAGACCGCTTGATGTCGGAATGGATATATTCCACAGGGGACTGTGCCTGCCGAGCGATAATAAGATGACAGCGGAGCAGCAGGATGTGATTATCCGTGTGATCAGAGGATGTTTTGAGTAGTTGAAGAAAATATAGGAGACGGGTTTGGGAAGATTAAAAATTGACAAACTGGGAGCAGTTGAAAAATTTGAACTGGATATTAAGCATGTAAATGTGCTGATCGGTGAACAGGCAACGGGAAAAAGCACCATATGCAAGGCAATTTATTTTTTCAGATTAGTTAAAAACGAGATTATAGAGTATTTATTTCGCATCTCGACTGCAGGATATGCGTTAGAGCAGGAGCATTTTCCAAAAGCACTCAATGCCACTGTAAAAGATATTTTTGTTCAGTTGTTTGGATATAGCTGGAATTTACCGGATGATTTGCATGCAGAATATTTTTTTACAGATGAGATTTCAATATCGGTAGGTATTGGTGCAGTAAAGGGCAAAAAATATTTACAGGTAATGTATAGTGATGCATTGAGGAAAAAAGTAAAAAAACTGGAAGAACAGTCGTTTGACTTTTATAAAAGACAGTCGGAAAGTTTAACATTTTCCTATATTACCTCTGAGAGGATACAGCTTCATAATGATATTCAGAGGCAGATGAACCATATTTTTGAAGATGATATGGAAACATATTATATTCCGGCGGGGAGAAGCATGCTGACATTGATGTCCCGCCAGAAGACAAAACTGGATTATACAGCGCTTGATCTGGTGAATCGTAATTTTATGCAGTTTATCGAGAATATACAGCCTAGATTTGACGGTGGAATTGCACAGGCACATAAATACTATGCAAGACAGGAACGAAAGTTCTCGATTGATACAATGGTAAAAGAATTACAGCAGGATCTGAAAGGAGATTACTATTACAATGACGGACAGGAATATCTTGTATTAGACGATTCCCACCGTATTCCTATAAACTTTATCTCGTCTGGGCAGCAGGAAGTGTTATGGCTGCTGAATCAGATCTATATACTGTTGCTGCGAGAGGAAAAATCGTTTGTGGTAATTGAGGAGCCAGAGGCACATTTGTATCCCAAACTACAGAGAAAGGTCGTTGATTTTATCATACGGTTTGCAAATCTTACGGGAAGCACAGTTGTGATAACTACGCATAGTCCATATGTGCTGACATGTATGAACACTTTGTGTTATGCTGGGAAAATTGCAGAGAATGAAAACAAGAAAGAGAAAGTAGACAGGATTGTTGGAAAACATACATCTGTGAAACCCGGAGAAATATATGCAGGAAAGCTTATCTGTGAGCAAGGGCATACAAAGGTTGAAAATCTGATTATGGAAACGGAACAGGAATTGTATACAGAATTGATCGATGAAGTTTCAGATATCAATAATGAATTATATACAAGGTTATACGAGGTGGAGGAACAGGATTGAACGTACCAGATAAGTACAAGAGGTGTTTTTCATATATTGAAGCCGGAGATAATATTGAATTGCAGGATGATCAGACCAAAATAATTGTCAGGGACAGACGGGACTGTTATAGGATTATTGTGGATAAAGGCATTATAAATGATGTAAGTCATGGTATCAAAAAAGCAGATTTTGCTGTATCAGAGAGCCCGGATGGCAGTTTTTATCTGATAGAGTTGAAAGGGGCTGTGATTAATGCGGCGTTAGAGCAAGTATTGAGAACGGTTGAAAATGTTGAAAGCTCAGATGAGTTTAAATCATTATTAAAGGAGCGGAATAAAGTTATATCCTGCATTGTGAGTCCGAACCGGCAACAGATACCAAAAGGTGGAAACAGTCACGAAAGAGATTTGGCAAAAAAATTATATGCGAAAAGCAAGGAAAAACCACAGGATATGTGCGATTTAATTTATTATGTCAAGGTAGTTCAAAAACAGGAGCGACCTGTCATAAACAGAAAAACGAGACAGGTGGTGTGTTCGAATAGAAATCCACTGGTATTAAATGAGTTAGGGTAGAAATGGAGTTATTTTATCAATGAAAAATATTGTAATTATCGGAGCCGGCGGTTTTGGACGTGAAGTGCAGTGGCTGTTAGAACGCATGAATGAAAAAGAAAAACAATGGAATTTACTTGGATATATTGATGATGGAGTTGCTGTTGGAACGATCGTTGATGGTCTGCCAGTACTGGGAAATATTACATATTTAATCGAGACAAAAGAACCGTTAGCTGTTGTGTGTGCAGTGGGTTCGTCGAAAACCAGAAAAAAGATAATTGATAAAATTATTGATAATGAAAACCTGGAGTTCCCAAATGTGATTGACCCGTCCGTTCAGATGTCAGAACGTATTTGCATGGGAAAAGGTAATATTATCTGTGCAGGTAATATAATGACAGTTGATATTGAGATAGGAGACTTTAATATTATTAATCTTGATTGTACTGTGGGGCATGATGCTGTGTTGCATTCTTATGTTACCGTATATCCCAGCGTGAATATTTCAGGATGTGTAGAGGCTGGTGACGAAACAGAATTAGGAACAGGCAGTCATATTATTCAGGGAATACATATTGGGGAAAAAACAATTATTGGTGCTGGTTCGGTTGTAATCAGAGATATGCCATCTAACTGTACAGCAGTAGGAAATCCTGCAAAACCGATTAAGTTTCATGAGATACAATAGCAGAAAATAAAGTGTTGCAGAAGAGGTAAAGATGTATCAGAAATATATAAAACGTGGATTTGATTTCATATTGGCACTTATAGCAAGCATTATCTTAAGTCCGGTGATATTAATTGTAGCTGTTTTGGTAAGGATAAAACTGGGAAGTCCGGTGTTGTTTAAGCAGCCGCGTCCCGGAAAAAATGAAAAAATTTTTAATATGTATAAGTTTCGTACTATGACGGATGCGAGAGATGAGAATGGAGAACTTTTACCGGATGAAGTTCGCTTAACAAAGTTCGGAAAAACGCTTCGAAGTACCAGCTTGGATGAACTGCCGGAGCTTTTTAATATATTAAAGGGTGATATGAGTATCGTTGGACCGAGACCACTCTTGGTTCGTTATCTGCCGCTTTATAATGAGAGACAAAAGCATCGTCACGAGGTCAGACCTGGTTTTACAGGGTTGGCGCAGGTAAACGGACGAAACAGCATCAGCTGGGAAGAAAAATTTGAGTGGGATGTGAAATATGTGGAGCATGTCACTTTTTTACAGGACTGCAGGATTATATTAAAGACGATAGGGGTTGTACTGAAACGCGATGGTATCAGTAGTACGACGTCTGCAACGATGGAAGAGTTTAAAGGAAGCGAAGGGATTACAAGGTAAAAGAAATGAAACGTGTACTGATCGTGGCGCAGGCAATTCCACAATGGTATGTAGATACATTAACAGAGGCATTGGGGGAAAATACAGAGATTGAGATTATTACAGGAAGTAAGATAAAGGGAAATGTAATAACGTCACCCCCACATAATCCAACAAGTTTAAAGTCAAGGCTGGTATGCTGGTGGAAGCATTTCTGTTTTATGAAAAAATGGATGAGAGAGAATTCTGACAAGCATTTTGATATGATTTTTGCCGTATCCAATCCGCCTATCAATTCTTACATTGGCATTAAACTAAAAAAGAAGTTCCATGCCCCATTTTTTTATATGAATTGGGATTTATATCCGCAGTGTATTGAATATATGATTCATAATCCAGCAGTGAATTTGGTATGTAAGGTGTGGCATCATTGGAATAGTAAAAATTATACAAACATTGACTGTATGATTACAATAGGGGATATTGTGGCTGAAAGTATCAATGACAAGTTAAAAAACAAAATCCCGGTTCATGTAATTCCTATTGCCACGGATACAGATAGATTGAAACCTGTCGTAAAAAAAGAAAATCCATTTTGTAAACAATACGATTTAACAGATAAGTTTGTAGTGTTATATTCGGGAAAAATGGGATATGGACATAATATAGAAATCATTTTGAAAGTTGCGGAAATACTACGGTCACAGAAACAGATACAGTTTGTATTTATTGGAGATGGACCAAAGTATAAAACAGTGGAAGATTTTATCAGAGAACATAATACCTCAAATATATTATTGTTACCTTTACAGCCGGAAGAAGTATTTCCACAGTCAATGGCCTGTGGAGATGTTGGGATTGTTTCACAGGAAACGTCAATGGCACATTTATTTATGCCAAGTAAGACATATAGTATGATGGCATGTGGAATGGCGATTGTTGGAATTTGCAGTGAGCATGATGATTTACAGAAGCTGATTTTGAGAGGTAATTGTGGTGAAGCATTAAGCATTCCAGATGAAAATAAGCTTGCAGAAACTTTGTTGCGTCTCTATAAGGATGAAGGATTATTGGAAAAATACAAAAGTAATGCAAGACGAGAGGTGGAAATTCGGTACTCAAAGGCGGTTATTGTGGAAAAGTACCGGGAGTTGTTTCGAAAGTACTAAGTATAAAGAGGTAAAAAGAATGTTGATCATTACAAATAGGGATGGAAAGATTCTTGAAAATAAAAGTTTCAAAGAAAGCGAACTTGTTGAATATATAGAAGAATATAGCGTTGATGATATTGATAATTATTTAAAAGGAAATATGATATGGGATAAACCGGTATTTTGTGTTGAACAGAAACAGATAAAATATATAGCGTTGCCTGCTTGTTTTACAGGGGATATTTATTATTGTATAGATGATGAGAAGATAGCGTTTAGCACAGATTTTTTTGAAATTTGTAAATATTTGGGAAAAATTACATTTGATAAAACGTTGTTGAGGGAGTTCTTGACAAACTCTTATTTACATGGAAATAAGACATGGGTAAATGAAATTAAACGATTGGGAAACCATTGCGTATATTGCTTTGAAGAATCGCAGTTGATAAAAAAGAAAATTCAATATGTGGATAAGAAGATTACTTATGAAACATTTAAACAGGAAATGCATAAATGTATAAGGCGAAACGCAAAAGGAAACAGAAATGGCCTATTGCTAAGTGGTGGGGCAGATTCTCGCTTCCTAGCTATAATGTTAAAAAATAATAAGATACCATTTAAAGCATATGTAGGAAGAATTTTGCCGTATTGTGCGTCAAATTTAGATGATGTGGAAAATGCGGTATGTGTATGCAAGGATTTGGGTGTTGAGTGTGAAGTGGTTGATATTGATTATAGAAAAATAAAAGTGGATGCAACTTATCATAAGTTAATAGAAATACTTCCAAATACAAAGCACTTTTCCGTAATGCATATGTTCATCATTCAAAAAATGAAAGAAGATGGAATTGATACAATATGGTGTGGGCAGAATGCAGATAATCTTTATAATTTAGGACCGACAGGAAGGGTAGAGTTATCTTTTAATGGATTGATGAATTTATATAAAAGATTTTGTATTTCAGAGAATTTTTATCGGGCGTATAAAGAGGTTGAAGGATATCGGCCATTAGCAAGTCAAGTGAAGTTTTTGATTGCTAAGACTGGATTGTCAATTTATAAACGGATGAAGCATGAGTTCGAATTAAGTATACCAGATGATATTTATCAATTGATATGTAATTATATACACAGCTATGATTATACAATTTTTGGAAAAACAGGTGAAGATGAGGCAGAAAGCAGTGCAATCAAAGAGAGTTTAGGTGATAAAAAGGTTAAGCCGGAGAATATAAAAAAATACTTGTATAAGAAAAAAGTGGAAAATTACTTAAAAGGTGGAGAGTCAGAAATAATTGGAGCTGTAGCACGAGTATATGGGATAGAGCGCGTGATTTTACCGTTTTCGGCAGAAGAGATGATAAATGTATTTTATAATATACCTTTAAATGGAAAAAGCGTATTTCAACCTAAAGAATATATATATCAATATATTAGAGAAAATCGAAAATATGGTAAAAATATCACACATTTTGGTTTGAATACAAAAGAATTAGAGAAGTATGGAAATGTGATGGGAGTCCATGATATTTATCTATTAGCATTGAATAAATCAGAGTGGGGAGAAGTGGTTTCAGAAAAGAAGAGTTTACAATTACCAACAGGATATACGGGGATTCAATATACACAAGAATTATTGGGAAATTATTGGATGCATCATTTGCTTGAAAAGTTAAAAAAAATGGATTTGCAGATTACAATTAAAGAATATTAAATAATTTGATGGGTAATAGGATATTATGAATAAATTAGCAAAATCTACGATTTTTTTAGTAGTGGTTATGTTTCTGGCAAAAATTATAAGTTTTGGAAAAGACCTGTGTTTGTCATATCAATATGGAGCATCTAATATAAGTGATGCTTATTTGGTAGCAGTAAATATTCCAACGGTGTTGTTTAGCGGAATAGTCACAGCTGTTTTCACATGTTATATTCCTGTATATAATGAGATTAAAGGGAAGAAACCAGAATATGTAAATAAATTTAATAGTAATATTGTGAATGTCATTGCAGTCTTATCAGTATTTTTAGTGATATTGTATTGGATTTTTCCAGAACAGATTATAAATTTATTTGTTTCTGGTTTCAATGAAGAAAATTTTCAATTGACGGTGAGCATGTCAAAGATAATGGTACTTGCAATGATCTTTATGGCTGTATCCTGTGTTCTACAGGGGTATCTGCAGGCAAACGGATGTTTTTATTTGGTAGGCATGATGACAATACCTACAAATTTGATTATGGCATTTACAATTATGCTTAGCGATGCAGAACATCTTGAGATAATGATTTGGGGAACTGTATTGGCATATGCGATATATTTACCATACTTTTTTATTCCTGCTTATAAAAAGGGGTTCAGATATGTGCCTTACATAAAGTTGAAGGATGAATATTTAAAAAAACTATTAACAATGATAATTCCCATATTTATAGGTCAAATGATATTAGAGATAAATGTTATTGTTGATAAAAATTTTGCATCAGGGTTAGAGGCAGGAAGTATTACAGGATTGGATTATGCATATAAAGTAGCAATGTTAATACAAGCAACAGCAGCGGCCTCGATTTCTACAGTTATTTATCCTAAATTTTCAGAGCAGGTGGTAAGTCAGAAAATTACTGAATTAAAGAAAACATTGTCAGTATCATTAAATATTGTCATTATTTGTGTAATTCCTCTGGTAATTGGAATGTGTGTATTGGCATATCCAATTATACAGTTACTATTTTTTAGAGGAGCATTTTCTGAAAGGGCCTTACAGATTACTGCGGAAAGCTTGATATGTTATAGTATTGCCGATAGCACTTCGAACAATTATGGAGAAAGTTTTTTATGCGTATCAAGAAACAAAAATACCGATGCTGAATTCGGCAATAGGAATTTTAAGTAATATTATTTTGGATATTTTACTGGTGCCAAATATCAAACACTGTGGTCTTGCGTTGGCAACTTCCATATCCTCATTTATAACTTACATAATTTTCTATATTAAGTTAAGAAAGAAAATTGGAGGATTTGGAGCGAAAAGAATGTTTGTAACGGTTGGTAAAGTAGGAATAGCAGGCGGAATAATGGGAATCATTGTCTGGATGATGAAAGAAGCACTTTTTGTAGTAATGGGGAATGGTACATTACAGTTAATGGGGAGTATAATAAGTTTGACACTTGTTGGAATGGTCATATATATTGTACTGTTATTTATTTTCAGACAACAGGAAGCATTAATTCTAAAAAATTATATTATCAAAAGAATGAAAAAAAAGAATTAAGATAGGGTGAAGTATGAAAATTTCAGACTTTATAATTGATGAAAATATGACTGTACTGGATGCAGTTAAGGCGATAGATTTAAATGGAAGGGGAATTGCATTTATTTGCCGGGAAAACAAATTTGTTGCGGTTTTGAGTGATGGTGATATAAGACGCCATATTTTAAACCAGGGGAATATGGAACTTCAGGTCAGGGATATTGCAAACTATGCTCCGAGATATATGAAGGCAGGAGATACTTGTGAAATTAAATCATATATGAAGGAGAATAAAATTACAGCAATTCCTGTCATTAATGAGCAGGGAGAAATCGTTCGGATATATTTTAAAAGTGGTGAAGAAATATATAACACAGAACAGGTTTGTGTACCGGTAGTTATTATGGCAGGCGGAAAAGGGACGAGACTCTATCCGTATACACAGATTCTGCCCAAACCACTGATCCCGATCGGAAATAAAACAATCACGGAACATATTATGGATCGTTTTATTGAAGCAGGATGCACAGATGTTACAATGATCGTGAATTACAAAAAAAGGTTTATTGAGACATATTTTGCAGAGGACAGCGTCTACAAAGTAAAGTTTGTAGAGGAAAATGAATTTTATGGAACCGGCGGTGGGTTAAAGCTTCTCACAGGTATCGATAAGACATTTTTTATGACAAACTGTGATATTTTACTGGAAGCAGATTATGCAGATATATATAGAATGCATAAAAGCCAGAATAATCTTATAACAATGGTCTGTGCTAAGAAGAAGATAGAAATTCCATATGGTACGGTAGAAAAAGATACAGAAGGAAGGTATCTCGGATTGACTGAAAAACCTACTTATACATTTCTTATTAATACGGGATTTTATGTAATAGAGCCGGAGTTTTTAGATTTAATACCGGAAAATACATTTATACATATTACGGATATGATCGAAAAATGCTCCAGAATGGGACATCGAATTGGTGTTTATGAAGTAGAGGAAGATACATGGATGGATATGGGACAGCTTAATGAACTGGAGAATATGCGTAAGCAGTTGGAGAAAAATTAGACGGTATGTTGGAGAAAAATTATAGTATAAGTTTTGTACGTTTAATAGCAATGTTTATGGTTATTGTGGGGCATATACTTCCTCAATGGGACGGTATGTCAAATAATATATTTGTGATCGTTTTACAGAGCTGCACTGTGCTTTATGCAATCATCAGTGCTATATTAATGGCAGATGCAAAGTATAAGGATCCTTTGGTAACAATAAAGCATAAAGCATGCAGAATCTTAAAGCCATATTATATATGGGTTTTAGCAGTATTTGTTATATATTATTTAACCGGATCAGATATCAGTATATGGAATATTAGAACAATGTTATTTTTGGGACAGAACAATAGTGTTTATAATCAGTTTGTACTACCCGGATTGGGGCATTTGTGGTATATTCCATTTATATTGGGGTGTTATCTGCTTACACCAATTTTTGACTGGCTGTGGAAGAGCGTCAGCACTTTGACAGTCAGAAAGCTGTTTCTCTTTTTAATAGGATTTTGCCTTGTATTCTATTGGATCGGATATAATTGGAATTTTTTGGGACCGGCATCTTGGATACCATATTATATGGTATACGGCGGGGTTTTTCTTTTATGGAAATATTATAAAACAAACAGCAGTAATTTTGAGGATGGAAAAAAATAATTTAAAAAAGTAATATCATGGGGGGGGTGATTTTT
>OGGT01001062.1_pt1 | contig 10158 bp, 7 predicted proteins | sample 1571311 | NCBI WGS metagenome assembly OGGT01 (sample SAMEA2581931, study PRJEB24529) | metagenome | biome: Human gut stool | place: China | collected 2011
GTTACTTTTTTATAAAAATTTGAAAGCCTTTCCCTATGTAGCCCACTTTCGAATGAAAAGACACTTTGCTTTTTTTGCAAAGTTCCGAAAAGAAAAACGCTTATTTTCAAGACTTTTCAAGAGCACTTAAACGCATGTTCCCAAACGTCCAAGCGTTTTGAATCAAACGCACTTACGCTTGATTCAAAATGTACTTATGTTTCAACTAAAACACTTAGGCGTTTGCTCTTAAACGCACTTGCGTTTTTGGAAAGAAAAATTCGGAGCACGAAAAGGAATCACATTTTTATTTCTATCTTTGCAAAGATATAAATGAAACACCATGCAGACAAGTGACAGTATTGTGATTATTCCTACTTACAATGAGAAGGAAAACATCGAGAATATAATCCGGGCGGTATTCGGACTGGAAAAGACATTCCATATTCTGGTTATCGAAGACAACTCTCCCGACGGAACGGCCGACATCGTACGCCGTCTGCAAAAGGAATTCCCCGAACGTTTGTTCATGATTGAACGAAAAGGCAAACTCGGACTGGGAACGGCTTACATCACCGGCTTCAAATGGTCTATCGAAAAGGGATACGACTACATCTTTGAAATGGATGCCGACTTCAGCCACAATCCCAATGACCTGCCAAGACTTTACAAGGCTTGCCATGACGAAGGGGCCGATGTATCCATCGGTTCACGCTATGTAAGCGGAGTCAATGTGGTGAACTGGCCTATGGGAAGAGTACTGATGTCCTACTTTGCCTCCAAATATGTGCGGTTCATTACCGGACTACCCATTCATGATACTACCGCCGGCTTTGTATGTTACCGCCGGAAAGTGCTTGAAACCATCCATCTGGACCACATCCGTTTCAAAGGATATGCTTTCCAGATTGAAATGAAATTCACCGCCTTTAAATGCGGATTCCATATCACAGAAGTACCGGTCATCTTTATCAACCGCGAATTAGGTACTTCCAAGATGAACAGCAGCATCTTTGGAGAAGCCGTATTCGGCGTCATCCAACTGAAATGGGACAGCTGGTTCAAAAAATATCCTAAACACACTAATTGAAAAGGGTTATGAAACGTACATGGATACATCATGCAATCATCGTGAATGAAGGACGCCGTTTTGTCGGCTCCGTAGTGATTGAAGGAGAAAAAATACAGGAAGTCATTGAAGGCGACGGTGCTCCCGCTGCCGTATGTGACGAACAGATTGATGCGCAAGGATGCTTCCTGCTGCCGGGAGTGATAGACGACCATGTGCATTTCCGCGATCCGGGCCTTACACATAAGGCAGACATGGCTACCGAAACGGCTGCAGCTGCAGCAGGAGGAGTGACCTCGTTCATGGACATGCCCAACTGTACCCCGCAGACCACAACCTTAGAGGCACTGGAAAACAAGTTTAAGGATGCGGCTACCAAATGTATTGTCAATTATTCTTTCTATTTCGGAGCCACAAACAATAATGCCGACCAGCTGAAGGCACTGGACAAGACACACGTATGCGGCGTGAAACTGTTCATGGGGGCCAGCACCGGAAACATGCTGGTAGACCGCATGGAAGCCTTGAAAAAAATATTCTCCGAGGCAGGTATGCTGATTGCTACTCACTGTGAAGACCAGCAGATTATCCGCGAAAATACCGAACGCTTCAAGCAGCAATATGGCGAAGACCTGGACATTTCTTTCCATCCGCTGATACGTAGTGAAGAAGCTTGTTACCATTCTTCGGCACTGGCCGTACAATTGGCGAAGGAAACGGGTGCCCGTCTGCACATCCTGCATATCAGTACGGCACGCGAGTTAGGTCTGTTAGAAGACCGCCCGCTCCACGAAAAGAAAATTACGGCAGAAGCCTGCGTATCGCACCTCATGTTCTGTGATGAAGACTATGCGCAATTCGGGGCACGCATCAAGTGTAACCCCAGCATCAAGACAAAGACCGACCGTGATGCGCTGAGAAAGGCTCTGACTACCAACCTGATTGACGTCATTGCTACCGACCATGCCCCCCACCTGCTGAGTGAAAAAGAAGGAGGAGCACTGAAAGCCGTATCAGGCATGCCGACCCTGCAGTTCTCATTGGTCAGCATCTACGAACTGGTACACGAAGGCATCCTGTCTATCGAGCAGCTGGTACAGAAAATGTGTCATGCACCGGCCCAGCTTTACCAGATTAGCCAAAGAGGATTTATCCGACCGGGCTATCAGGCCGACCTGGTTCTGCTGAATCCGCATAAGGAATGGACCGTAACCACCGACTGCATTGAAAGCAAGTGCGGATGGAGTCCGATGGAAGGCCGTACCTTCCATGCACAGGTAGAAAAGACATTTGTCAACGGTACGGCAGTTTACGAGAATGGAAAAGTAAACAAAGCACACCGTGGACAAGCCCTTCGGTTTGAACGCTAAAAGAAATCAAATGAAAACAGACATCACGACCGTCCGTTACGACATACACGACCTGGCTGAATACATCAACTGGATTTATTTTTTCCACGCATGGGGGTTTCAGCCTCGTTACGCAGCCATTGCCGACATTCATGGCTGTGATGCCTGCCGCGCCGGGTGGCTGGCTTCATTTCCCGAAGCTGAACGCGCCAAAGCTACCGAAGCCATGCAACTGCACAAAGAAGCGGTACGCATGCTGAACAAGATTGACGGGAAATACAAGGTCTATGCCATTTATCGCCTGATGGAAGCCAATGCCGAGGGCGACAACCTATGGTTAGAGGGCACTTTATTTCCTCTGCTCCGCCAGCAGACCCGCGTCCGCCCCGACGACCCGTTTCTCTGCCTGAGTGACTTTGTCCGTCCCCTTTCTTCCGGTATCAAGGATACGGTAGGAGGATTCGCCACGACCATCGATCCGGCCATGGAAGAAGAATTCAGCCATGACGACTACCAGTCCTTGCTCATCAAGACATTGGGTGAACGTCTGGCAGAAGCCGCAGCTGAAAAAATACACGAAACCCTGCGCAAAGAGGTATGGGGATACGCCAAGGACGAAAAGCTGACCATGAAACAGTTGCTCAACGAAGACTATCAGGGCATACGTCCTGCCGTGGGGTATCCTTCTCTGCCCGACATATCGGTCAGCTTTCTGCTCGACAAGCTTATTGACATGAAACGCATCGGGATACATCTGACAGAGAACGGAATGATGCAGCCTCATGCCTCGGTATGCGGACTGATGTTTGCTCATCCGGCTTCACGCTACTTCTCGGTAGGAAAAATCGATGAGGAGCAACTCATGGATTATGCTTCCCGCCGAAAGATAGATGCCGACGTACTGCGAAAATACCTCGCAGCCAATCTGCAACCCTAAAATAAGTACACAAATATGATTCTACTACGCGTGTCACTGATATTCCTAGTCTTGTTTCTGCTACCCGACTGGTACATATACAAGACGTATCTGACCAGCCTGCACCACAGGAGATGGAAACGGGCTTACTGGCTGCCTACTGTTTTGCTGTTGCTTATTCTGGTCATCTTCCTGATTGGTCACGACACCTTACATGAATATTTCGGTACTTACCTGATTGTAGCCCTGTGCGTAACCATACCTAAAACGGTATTCATGCTGACCAGTATCTTGCTGAAACTCTTCAGAAGACTGGTGAAACGTCCTGTTCCTCACGGATGGATAGCCTTAGCACCTGCACTGCTCACCTTTGGGTATGTATTGTTCGGAGCAATCAAGGGAAAGGAAAACTTTCAGGTGAAAGAAGTCACCTTCTATTCGCCTGACCTTCCGGACGCATTCGACGGATACCGCATCCTGCAATTGTCGGACATTCATTCCGGAAGCTGGAAAGGGAACGGAAAGGCACTTCAGGAAGCCATCGATATTTGCAACCGGCAAGATGCAGACCTGGCTGTATTCACTGGCGACCTCGTGAACAGTCGCGCTGACGAATTGCTGGAATTTATGCCTGTGTTCTCACAACTGAAAGCGCGCGACGGAGTGTATTCCGTATTGGGTAATCACGACTATGGCTCCTACGTAAAATGGGAAAACGAGCAGGCCCGTCTGGCTAACGTAGACAGCCTGATTGCACGCGAAAACCGTATGGGATGGTGCATGCTGCAAAATGACCATCGTATTATATATAAAGGTACGGGTTCCATTGCCGTAGTTGGCGTGGAAAACAGCGGGAAACCGCTTCCGGAGACCTCGGTACAGCTTACCTTGTCAGGTCATACCCACGACATGCAAATCAGCCTGTTCGGCTTTTCAGTGTCCAAGTTTATCTATCCGGAACACAGAGGTATGTATCTGGAAGGCAACCGGGGACTATACGTCAACATTGGGTTAGGCTATGTGCTTTTCCCCATGCGGCTGGGTGCCTGGCCGGAAATTACCGTCCTCACACTAAAAAAAGGAAATAACAAATCAATCCAATAAAATCTATCACACTTATGAGATTCTTATACATCATTTATCAAATCTGTATCGGGCTTCCCATTTTTCTTGTGTTGACCATCCTGACTGCCCTGACCACCATGTTGGGATGCTGGCTGGGTAATGGACACTTCTGGGGGTATTACCCGGGAAAAATCTGGTCACAGCTCACTTGTTTCCTGTTTCTGCTTCCGGTGAAAGTGGAAGGACACAAAAACATTGACCACAAAACATCGTATGTATTCGTAGCCAACCATCAGGGAGCTTTCGATATATTCCTTATCTACGGATTCTTGGGAAGAAACTTCAAATGGATGATGAAGAAAAGCCTGCGTAGCATTCCTTTCGTTGGAAAAGCCTGCGAATCGGCCGGTTTCATTTTTGTAGACAAATCCAGTCCACGCAAAGTGTATGAAACCATCAAGCGTGCAGAAAAAATCTTACAAGGAGGTACTTCACTCGTGGTATTTCCGGAAGGCAGAAGAACCTTTACTGGTCGCATGAACGAGTTTAAGAAAGGGGCTTTCCTGCTAGCTGACCAGTTGCAGCTTCCAGTCGTACCGATGAGTATTAGCGGTTCTTTTGATATTTTACCGCGCACGGGTAAACTGCTCTCCTGGCATCCGTTGAAGCTGACCATCCATCAGCCCATCTATCCACAAGGAAAAGGACAAGACAACCAGACCATGCTGATGGAAGAATCCTATCAGGCCATTGAAAAAGGATTGCCGGAAAAATACAAAGGAGAAAAGAAAAGTGGAGAATAAAAAAATAAATATCGGGTAGGAAGAATTTCTTACCCGATTTTCTTTTTAATGAAGGGGAGCATGCGACATATTTTCACGTGCCACAGACACATATTCCTTCACCATGTAATTGTTCTTGAACGCTTCAGGAGCCGCGTCAATGATTTCCTGCATCAGCGGAGTCAGGAAGGGATAAGGCATGCTGTTACCCAACATAATGAACAACCCCGGTCCCAATACGTTCTCGTAATTGTCCTGAATAAAAGTCTTCGCCAGCTGGTTCATCTCCGTAGCTATCTCGTCACGTTTTTTCTGGATTTCCTGATGCACCGTCTGCAAATCCTTTCCATCCATAATCATGCGACTTTCCTCGCGCTCTACCTCGTAAGCACGGTCGTCGAGCGAGTTTTTCTGTACCACAAAATCATTGAAACAATCGTTCAATGGAGTCCCCTTGATGGTAATTCCCGCATTGTCTATCTGAATATCAATGTGACCCGGTTCTATCACTAAAGGCATGATGCACTCATCATCCATATACAATGAAGCTAAAACCGTGGAATCAACCTTTCCCTGCATTTCGAATAAGCCATGAATTACTTCTGCCGAATCAATGTTGACCAATTTATCACCCACCGGGATTTTTATAAAAAGCATTTTACCGTCCAACATAGAAACAGACGAAGTACCTTCTATCTTATATTTCTTACTGCAAGAGGTGCAAAGCATGGCACACAACAGGAAAAAATAAAGTTTATACATGCTGAAACCTTTTAAATTTGTGGGCAAAGGTATAATCTTTCAAGGAAGCGCCGAAATATATTATCAAAATTTATACTAAGATAGTGGTTTATTACCTTTTAAGTGAGCCGTGTGAGAATGGTGTGCGTTTTTTTACTATTTTTGTGCAATCTATATTTTAACACTATACATAACAATGAAAAAACTGAAAGTACTCGCACTCGCACTTGTTTGTGCTGTATTCTCTCCGGCCAAGGCCGATGAAGGAATGTGGTTGCTCCAGCTCATGCAGGAGCAGAACCTTGCGGACCGAATGAAAGCGCAAGGACTGAAAATGGATATCATGGATATCTACAACCCTGACCAAATTACATTAAAGGATGCTGTCGGAATTTTCGGACGCGGATGTACAGGTGAAATTATCTCACCCAACGGATTGATTCTGACCAATCACCACTGTGGATACGATGCCATCCAACAACATAGCTCGGTAGAACATGACTACCTGACCGACGGATTCTGGGCAAAAAGTTACCAGGAAGAACTTCCTACACCGGGATTGACCTTCAAATTCGTAGACCGTATTGTGGATGTAACGGAAAAAGTAAACGAAGACATCCGTAAAGGAAAAGTTTCTGAAGCAGAATCTTTCGGAAGCAAATACCTGAAGAAACTGGCTGCCGACGAACTGAAGAAAAGTGACCTGAAAGGCAAACCGGGCATCTCTACACAGGCTCTTCCGTTCTATGAAGGTAACAAATTCTACTTGTTCTTTATCAAGACTTACAGCGACGTGCGTATGGTAGCCGCTCCTCCTTCATCAATCGGTAAGTTTGGAGGTGAAACCGACAACTGGATGTGGCCGCGTCACACAGGCGACTTCTCTATGTTCCGTATCTATGCCGACAAGGATGGTAATCCGGCAGAATACAGCGCAGAGAATGTACCTTTGAAAGTAAAGAAACACCTGACTATTTCACTGAAGGGATTGCAGGAAGGCGACTATGCCATGATTATGGGATTCCCCGGAAGTACCAGCCGCTACCTGACAGAAAGTGAAGTACGCCTGCGCATGGAAGGCATCAACGTGCCGCGTATCACCGTACGCGAAGAACGCCAGAATATTCTCCGTAAGGAAATGGCTGCCAGCGACAAGGTACGTATCCAGTATGCCAGCAAGTTTGCCGGTTCTAGCAACTACTGGAAAAACTCCATCGGTATGAACAAGGCCATTGTGGACAACAAGGTTCTGGAAACGAAGGCAGAACAGGAAGCTAAATTTGCTGCTTTTGCCAAAGAAAAACAGAATGCTGACTATGCAGCCGTAGTAGGAAAGATTGACGAATACGTGAAGCGTGTCACTCCGCTGCGCACACAGCTGACTTATTTCACAGAAACTTTCAGAAGCGGTATCGAATTCACTCTGACTTCGAAGATGGAAGCACTTCAGGACTTGGCTACTGCCCTGCAGAAGAACAAGAAAAAAGATGTAGAAAAAGCCATCGCTACCCTGAAAGAAGCCTACGCTGACATCCACAACAAGGACTATGACCACGAAGTAGACCGCAAAGTGGCTAAAGTACTGCTGCCGCTTTATGCAGAAAAAGTACCGGCTGAAGCATTGCCTGATTTCTATCAGACCGTCAAGAATACATTCAAGGGCGATTACAATGCTTACGTAGATGCCCTCTACAACAACAGTATCTTCGCTAATGAAAAGAACTTCAACGCTTTCATCGAGAATCCGACTGTAGAAGCAATCAACAAGGACTTGTCGGCTGAATATGCTGCTGCAGTGAGCAAGAAATACAAGGAACTGGCAGACAAGCTGGATCAAGCCAACGGTGACATTAACCTGCTGCACAAGACTTACGTACGCGGTCTTTGCGAAATGTATGCACCGACTCCGAAAGCTCCGGATGCCAACTTTACGATTCGTCTGACTTACGGTAACGTAAAGGCTTACGATCCGAAAGACGGTGTACACTACAAATATTACACTACACTGAAAGGGGTAATGGAAAAAGAAGACCCGAACAATCCGGAATTCGTGGTACCAGCCAAACTTAAAGAGTTGTATGCTACAAAGAACTACGGACGCTACGCCCTGCCTAACGGAGAAATGCCGACTTGCTTCCTGACTACCAACGACATTACCGGCGGTAACTCAGGTTCTCCGGTCATGAACGGAAACGGTGAACTGATTGGAGCTGCATTCGACGGTAACTGGGAATCTCTGTCCGGTGACATCAACTTCGACAACAACCTCCAGCGTTGTATTGCCGTAGATATTCGCTACGTGCTGTTCATCGTAGAAAAATTGGGAGGCTGCAAGAACCTGATTGACGAAATGACAATTGTAGAATAATGAAGCATAAGTTATTATTATCCTTATTTGCTACCCTTTCCCTCACCGCTCATGCGGATGAGGGGATGTGGATGCTGACTGACCTGAAACAGCAGAATGCTGCCGTGATGCAGGATTTGGGATTGGACATCAGCATTGACCAGGTGTACTGTCCGGACAACATCAGCCTGAAAGATGCCGTGGTGCATTTCGGAGGCGGATGTACGGGGGAAGTCATCTCCTCGGAAGGACTGGTGCTGACCAACCACCACTGTGGATACGGTTACATCCAGCAACACAGTTCAGTGGAACATGATTACCTGACCGACGGTTTCTGGGCCATGACTCGCGAACAGGAACTTCCGTGTGAAGGACTGAACGTGACCTTTATCGACCGGATACTTGACGTAACGGAATACGTGCAGAAACAGTTGAAGAAGTCCAAAGACCCGGACGGAACTAACTACCTCTCTCCTTCTTTCTTGGCCAAAGTAGCTGAAAAGTTTGCCAAAAAGGAACGTATCCGCACCAACGAATTTACGACCTTGGAGCTGAAACCGTTCTATGGAGCCAACAAATACTACCTATTTGTCAAGACATCTTACAAGGATGTGCGTATGGTAGGTGCTCCTCCCTCTTCCATCGGTAAGTTCGGAGCAGATACCGACAACTGGATGTGGCCCCGCCACTGCGGTGACTTCTCTATCTTCCGTATCTACGCTACTAAGGACGGAAAGCCGGCCAATTACAGTGCAGAAAACGTACCTTTGAAAGTAAAGAAACACATTGCCATCAACCTGAAAGGAGTGAAGGAAGGTGACTTCACCTTCGTGATGGGATTCCCCGGACGCAACTGGCGTTACATGATCAGTGATGAGGTGGAAGAACGCATGCAGACTACCAACTTCATGCGCGACACCATTCGCGGTGTACGCCTGCGGGTGCTGGGAGAAGAAATGGCTAAGGATGCACGTACCCGTATCCAGTATGCAGCCAAGTATGCTTCATCGGCCAACTACTGGAAAAATGCCATCGGTATGAACGAAGGACTGGTACGCCTGAAAGTACTCGACCGCAAAAAACGGGAGCAGGAACAATTGTTAGCTTTCGGAGATTCCATCGGAAATGACAATTACCGGAAAGCCTACGAAAGCATCAAGCAGATTGTAGCACAGCGTCACGATGCAGTGTACCACCAGCAGGCGATTTACGAAGCCTTAATGCTGGGAACCGAATTCTATAAGGTACCCGATACGGATGCGTTGAGAGTGGCACTGGAAAGCCAGAAGCAAAAAGACATTGACGAAGCTGTTGCTGCCCTGAAGGAAGCCGGACAGAAGTTCTTCAACAAGGACTACAATCCGGAAGTCGACCGCAAGGTATCCAAACAGCTGATTGCCTTGTACGCCCGACTGATTCCGGCCGACCAGCGAATTGACATCTTCCAGACCATCGAAAAGGATTTCCAGGGAAATACCGATGCGTTTGTGGATGCCTGCTTCAACCAGTCCATCTTCAGAAGTCCGGAAGCACTGGATGAGTTCCTGAAGCAGCCCGATGCACAGCAACTGGAAAACGACCTGATGGTGAGATATGCCGCTTCCGTACGCAACGGATACCAGGCTACCAGCGATGCCATGCAGGAGGAAACCAATGCATACAACGCAGCTCACAAGACTTGGGTAGAAGGTGTATTGCAAATGAAGAAAACCAACGGACAGCCAATCTATCCGGATGCCAACTCTACTCTCCGACTGACTTATGGAAAGATTGGCTCTTACGAACCGGCTGACGGAAAGGAATACCTTTACTATACCACCTTGAAAGGGGTAATGGAAAAGGAGGACCCGAACAATCCGGAATTCGTGGTACCAGCCAAGCTGAAAGAGTTGTATGAAAAGAAAGATTTC
>OGGT01001063.1_pt1 | contig 10157 bp, 9 predicted proteins | sample 1571311 | NCBI WGS metagenome assembly OGGT01 (sample SAMEA2581931, study PRJEB24529) | metagenome | biome: Human gut stool | place: China | collected 2011
GAGATCGAGGACGCCACGCCCGCCTCCGTCGTCTCCCACACCCGCCGCCGCGCCGACAAGGCCGACATCGTCGGGATGTTCTACAACGTCAAGCCCGAGGTCATCCTCGGCGGCGGCTCCGCCTACTTCCTCCCGAAGGAAACCGCCGGCTCCAAGCGCAAGGACAGCATCAACTACATCCAGAAGTTCGGCGACGCCGGCTACAAGCTCGTCACGAACCGCACGGAAATGCTCAGCGCCGTCTCCGGCCAGACGCCCGACCGCCTGCTCGGCCTCTTTCACACCGGCAACATGGACGGCTGGGTCGACCGCCACCAGTGGAAGGGCAACACCGTCAAGAAGTTCCCGAACCAGCCTGATCTGACCGAATCCTTCGACGCCGCCGTCAAAGTGCTCGAGAAGAACAAAGACGGCTTCTTCCTGATGCTCGAGGCGGGCCTCGTGGACAAGTACTCCCACCCGCTCGGCTGGACCCGCTCCGTGGGCGACACGATCGCCTTCGACAAGGTGGTCGAGCGCGCCAAGGCCTACTGCGCCAAGAACCCCGACACGCTGCTCATCGTGACGGGCGACCACACGCACTCGATCTCCGTCGCCGGCACGGTGGACGACAACAAGCCGGGCAAGGACATGCGCGAAAAGGTGGGCGTCTATGCCGACGCCGGCTACCCGAACTACGAGGACAAGGACAAGGACGGCTTCCCCGACAACTTCCAGCCCTCCAAGCGTCTTGCCGTCTTCTTCGGTGCCCACCCCGACTACTACGAAACGTACCGCTCCTATCCTGACGCCACCTTCAACCCGGCCGTCAAGAACGAAAAGGGCGAATACGTCGCCGACGCCAGGTACAAGGACGTCGAGGGCGGCCACTTCGTCGAGGGCAACCTCCCGCGAAACGAAAGCCAGGGCGTGCACACGGTCGACGATCTGGTCGTGACCGCCCAGGGTCCGAACGCCGAACAGATCCGCGGCTTCATGAACTCCACGGAAGTCTTCCGCGTGATGGCCGAAGCGCTTGCCCTCGGCAAGTAACGGTCACAAGGCCCCTCGCAGGGCCCCGCGCCGGAGGCGCGGCTCCCACGGGAGTCCGCCTCCGGCCTTTTCAATTTTCAGAAACGAGACGCCACCCATCATGCAGCGCCGCCAATTCGTCAAATGCCTTCTTGGGACCCCGCTCCTTGTGGCCGTCCCTGCATTCGCCGCCGTCCCAGAACTCAGGTTTGAGGAGATGTACGCGGGCAACTCCGTCCTCGGCCTTCAGTTCTCCGAAAAGCTCAAGTCGCTCTCGGGCAAGCGGATCCGCATCCGCGGCTTCATGGCTCCGCCGCTCAAGGCCGAAGCCGCCTTCCTCATCCTCACGAAGGAGCCCGTGAGCCTGTGCCCCTTCTGCAACTCCGATCAGGACTGGCCCGACAGCATCATCCTCGTGAGGCTCGCGAGCGAGCAGGCCTTCGTGCAGAACAACCGCCTCATCGAGGTGACGGGACGGCTCGAAACGGGCAGCGAGACCGATCCCGAAACGGGATTCGTGAGCCTCGTGCGGCTCGCCGACGCAAAGTACGAGGTGATCTGATGACGGACACGCTCAAGCTTGAAGGCGTCGGACTCGACGTTCGCGACGGCTCCTCCCTGCGCACGCTCCTCGAGATCGACGAGTTCTGCCTCGACCCCGGTGAAATGATCGCCGTGCGCGGCGCAAGCGGCGCGGGCAAGACCACCTTCCTCAAGCTCGTCTCGGGCATTCTTCTCCCGACGAGGGGCCGCGTGCTCTACGGCGACACCGAGGTCTCCGCACTCTCCGAACCCAGGCGCGACCGCTGGCGCGGCCGGCACGTCGGCTTCCTCTTTCAGGACTTCCGCCTCTTCGACGGCCTCACGGCCCTCGAAAACGTCCTGCTCCCCTTCACGTTCTGCTCGCGCACCGTATCCAACACCCAGCGTCGCGACGCGACGGACCTCCTCAAGTTGCACGGAGTCAATCCCGACACGCGCTCCGAACTCCTCTCGAGAGGCGAGATGCAGCGCACGGCGCTCGTGCGCGTGCTGATGCAGTCTCCCTCGATCATCCTCGCGGACGAACCCACCGCAAGCCTCGACGCCAACCGTGCAGGTCATGCGGTCGACGCACTCATCTCCGCCGCAGGCTCGCTCGGCGCCTCCCTCGTGCTCGTAAGCCACGACGAGCGCGTGCTCGGCCACTTCGAGCGCCACCTCACGCTCGCCGACGGCCGACTCACCCCAAGGATCTGATCCATGAACGTCCTCATGCTTCTTAGGAGCGAGCTGCGCAGAAGCGCCGCCGTGCTCGCAGGCATCGCCGCCGTCCTCGCACTCTCGCTCTCGATCTCGATTGCGACCGGCATGACCGACAGGATGCTGAGGCACGCCTCGGCCCAGGCCGCCGACCGGTTCGATCTTCTCATCGGAGCCAAGGCCAGCCCCTCGTCCCTTCTGCTCGGCGCCGTCTTCCTGCGTGACGAACCCCTTCCCCTCGTGCCACTCTCCGTCATGAAGGACCTTGACGAAAGGCACGGCGTCAAGTGGGCAGCCCCCGTCGCATTCGGCGACAGGGCGGGAGACTCTCCCATCGTCGGCACGACAACGTCGCTCGTCACCTTCGGCGGCACGGTCAGGCCCGCCGAGGGACGCCTCTTCAAGGCGCCCTTCGAGGCCGTCGTCGGCGCCTCGGCCCCCTACCGCATCGGCGACGAAATCGTACCCATGCACGGCAGGACGCCCGGCGCAGGACACGCGCACGACCACGGACGCCTCAAGGTCGTGGGCAGGATGCCCGAAAGCGGCACGCCCTGGGACCGCGCCGTCATGATTCCGATCGAGGCCGTCTGGGCCACGCACTCGATGACGGTGCACGACGAACTCGAGCGCGCCCACGGTTACGACCACGAAGAAGAAGACGGAACGGAGCATGAAGAAGGGCACGGCCGACTGCTCGGCGTCTTCTCCGAACACGACTTCGAGACGCTTCCCGGCGTCTCCGCCGTCGTCGTCAAGCCCGCCTCGTTCGCCGATGCCTACAGGCTGCGCCAGCAGCAGTCGCAGCGCACGCTCTCCGGCCCCGACCGCACGTCGGTCAACCTGATGGGCGTCTTCTCTGGCGAGGTGCTCGTCTCGCTCCACTCGCTTCTGGGCGGCGCGAGCGAGGCCGTGACGATCACGGCCCGCCTCACGCTTCTCACGGCGCTCGCCGCCACGCTCATCATGGGCGTGCTGCTCGGTGAGCTCCGCAGGCCCGCCCTCGAGCAGCTCCGCGTACTCGGCGCCCCGCAGCGCTACATCATGAGCCTCGTCTGGTGCATCGTCATGACGGTCGTCGCTGCGGGGACCGCGGGCGGCCTCGTCCTCGGCTTCATCGGCGCGGAGGCGGCCGCGCATCTGCTTGCCGCCGAAACGGGCGTTGCCATGTCGCCCGCCATGGGCTCGCCCGAACTTCTCGCCGCCGCGGCCACGCTCCTTGCGGGTTCGTTATGCGCCCTCATTCCCGCATGGCTCGCGGGGAGGCGCCCCATCCGCTGAGCGCCTCGCTCCGAGCCCTCTCAGAGCGCCCGTCTCCTTCGAAGAGACGGGCGCTCGTCGCATCGGGCGTCCGAAGACAATCCGTCATCGAAAATTCACGCAAGCGTCTTCAAGATGTCAACGCACGGTCACGGCGCCGTCATGCGGCCCTGAAAGAATCCGTCCTGCAGGCTCAAGGGAATCCGGGAAAAGCTCAGACCCGAAGCCCTGAAGTCCCGGATCGGGACCGTCGTTGAACAGGGCCTGCTCTGCACAGTTCATGCAGATGTTGTTTTGTGAAAGGAAAATCATGACTCAGATCTCCCGCCGCTCGCTCTTCGGCGCCGCCGCTGCGGCCTCCGTTCTCCCCGTCGCGGGCGGCCTCGCCGCCTTCAGCCCGATCGCAGCCGCTGCCGCCGCACCCAAAAAGGCCCGCACCATTGTCGAAATCGCCGCCATGTCCCCGGTCGACATGGCCCGCGAGAGCGACGTCGTCCAGACCTCGTACGAAATCATCCGCGCGGCCGCCGGCCGTCTGCGCGATCCCGAACTCAGGAAGGCCGTCCTCTCTGTCATCGAGAACCCGGCTCCTACGATCGCCTCCGCCGACCAGAGCGCCGTGCTCGCCGCCCTCAAGAAGGAGGGCCTGATCGCCGCCGGCCGCACGTCCGTCTTCCCGAAGTTCTCCGACACCACCCGCTCGCCGCAGCCCACCTGGAGCGCGCCGGGCTCCGGTTACGGCAGCCACCATGCCTATCCGGGCGGCCTCTGCACCCACGTCGCCCTCAACGTCGTCTCCGCCGAATCCCTCGTCGCCGCCTACGACAACATCGACGGCCTCAAGCTCGACTTCGACCACGCCGTCGGCGGTGAAATCCTGCACGACCTGCACAAGCCCTGGGTCTTCCAGTGGGAGGCTGACAATGCCTGCCGCAAGGAGGAGGCCCTCGCAGGCACGGGCGAACACCACGTACTCAGCATCGCCGAGTCCATCAAGCGCGGCCTGCCCGCCGAATTCGTCGTTGCCCAGGCCTGCGCCCACGAGCATCCGGGCAGCGCCTCCGGCGAAGCCCAGGTCGTCGGCTGGCTCCGCGCCGCCGCGATCATCGCGGGCGTCGACCCCGTCAAGGCCGGCCTCATCGCCGCCGACGGCAAGACCCTGCCGCTGCCGCGCCGCATCGAGGGCTGGGTCGTACACCTCGCCGACCACGACTGGGTCATCTCCGTGCCCGCCTGCCAGTGGGTCGTCAAGGCCCTTCGAAACCTCGCTGAGAAGAAGTGGGGCGTGCGCGATGAAAAGACCTTCAACGCGCTGCGCAACTACGTGCTCTGCAACCTGACCGCCATGCGCCTCTACGGCATCCTGTCGGCTCAGGGCGAGGAGGCCTTCGCCGCCGACGTCGCCCGCGTAGTCAAGGCCTGATCCGCACAAGACGCCCGAACGACCGTGCGTTTCGCACAAGTCGACTTATGAAAAAGCCGCACCGGACGAGAAAAGCCCGGTGCGGCTTTCATCACATTTGGATGAGAACGACTAGAATGACGATCCCTGCAAGAACTCCAAGGACTCTCCCCGCCATGACCGCCTTCCGCCCCGTTCCCGCCACCGGCTTCATGCCGCTTGCCGCCGTGTTCGACCTCGACCACACGCTCATCGCGGGCGATGCCACGATCGGCTGGACCGAGTATCTCTATGAAAGGGGCGTCGTAACCGATCCCGTCTTCCGCGAGATCAACGAACGCATGAAGGCCTCCTACCACGCGGGCACGCTCGACATCGCCGCCTGGCTGCGCGAGGCGGTTCCCGCCTACTCGGGACTTGACGAGGCCGAGCGCAATGCGCTCGTCTCCGACTTCATCGAGGAGAAGATCCGTCCCATCGCCTATCCGCAGGGCTTTGAGACGATCCGCGCCGCGAAGGCCGCGGGCATGCTCACGCTCATCATCTCCGCCTCCAACGCCTTCTTCGTGAAGCCCATCGCCGAACGCGTCTTCGGCGTCGACGTCGCGCTCGGCACCGAGCTCGTCGTCAGGAACGGCCGCATCACGCCCGAGCTCTCGGGCACGCCCACCTTCCGCGAGGGCAAGGTCGTGCGCCTTTGCGCCGCACTCGAGCACAGGGGGCTGCGCCCCGCCGAGACGGTCTTCTACACCGACAGCCGCAACGACCTGCCGCTCGCGCTCGCCTCGGGCGACTGCGTGGCGGTCAACCCCGACCCCGTGCTGCTCGAGGCCGCTCGCGAGAACGGATGGCTGGTGAACGCATGGAAGCTTTGAGACGCCCTTGAGGCTTCTTCCGCCCCGCCTTTTGCCGACAATTGGGTGGCTTTGATACGAAGGCGCGCGAATATTGGGGTATAGGACCTATACGGTCTGAGCGGCGTACAAACTTGGGCGATTCGTCTCGCAGGGGGCCGAACACTTCGGCTATATTGCATCCTACGGACGAAGCGCCTTGCAGGAGGCGCTCCGGATCCGCAAAACGAACAGACAGAATCTCAAAGGACCGCCTTACCATGATGTTCAAGAAAGTTTTCGCCGCTGCCGCCTCCGCCCTTGCCATCGCCGCCTTCGCCGGCAACGCCATGGCCCGCGACACGTTGCGCGTCGGCACCGAACCCACGTTCGCGCCGTTCGAATTCCTCGACACGAAGACCCAGGAGTTCTCCGGCTTCGACATCGACCTCATCAAGGCCGTCGCCGACAAGGCCGGCTACGACATCAAGGTCATGAACATGGGCTTTGACGCCCTCATCCCGGCGCTCTCCGCCGGCACGATCGACGTGATCGCCTCGGGCATCTCCATCACCGAAGAACGTCAGAAGAAGGTCGACTTCACCTCCCCCTACTACCAGTCCGGCCTCTCCTATCTCGTCCGCAAGGCCGATGCTGAAAAGATCAAGACCTTCGCCGACCTCAAGGGCAAGACCCTCGCCGTGCAGATCGGCACGACGGGCGCCGCCTACGCCAAGAACGTCGAGGGCGCCCGCGTCTCCGCCTTCAACACGACGAGCGAGGCCTTCATGGACCTCAACGTCAAGAACGCCGACGCCGTCGTGCTTGACCGTCCGGTGCTCGCCTACTTCCTGAAGACGAAGCCGCGCGTTGCCAAGAACCTCCAGCTCTCCACCGAGATCGCCGACGCCGAACACTTCGGCTTCGCCGTGAAGAAGGGCAACGCCGAGCTCCTCCAGAAGCTCAACGCCGCCCTTGAAGAGCTCAAGAAGTCCGGCGAATTCGCCAAGATCGAGGACAAGTGGTTCGCCAAGTAACCTCTCCTCACCAAAGTCCCCGTGCCGCGCCAGCCGCGCGGCGCGCGGGCCGGACTGACCAAAAACAGCACATCACCCGCAGTCCGACAACCTGAAACAGGCCGCCTGAAAAGAATTTCCAACGTCCGAAGCCGCATCCCCCTGCAGCCCAGGAACTCTCGGGCCGTTCACGCGAACGGTATTAAAACAGGGAGCACCGCGCTCCCGCTACAAGCCCAGGAGGGCCTTACAAATGCAATTCAAGCTCGCACGTGCCGGCGTCAAGACGTTCGCCGGCGTCATCATGAGCGCCGCCGTTCTCGGCGGCATGTCCGCCAACGCGTTTGCGGAACGCCTCATCAAGGTGGCCACGGAACCGACGTTCCCCCCCTTTGAATTCGTCAACACCCAGACGGGAGAAGTCTCCGGCTTCGAAATGGACCTCGTGCGGGCCGTCGGCAAAGAACTCGGCGCCAAAATCGAATTCCAGGTCCTCAGCTTCGACGCCATCATCCCCGCCATGCTCTCGGGCACCGTCGAGATGGGCGCCGCAGGCTTCTCCATCACCGAGGAGCGCAAGAAGCGCGTCCTCTACTCCGACACGTTCTACACTTCCGGCCTCTCCCTCGTCACCACGAAGGCCAAAGCCGGCGCCGTCAAGAGCATGAAGGACCTTGAGGGCAAGACGATCGGCGTGCAGATCGGCACGACGAGCCACAACGCCGCCAAAAAGGTCAAGGGCGCCAAGATCGTGACGTTCAACACCGCGGGAGAGGCCATTCTCGACCTCTCCATCGGCGGCAGCGACGCCGTCATCAACGACCGTCCCGTGACGGCCTACATCATGACGCAACAGCCCAAGCTCGGCGCCCAACTCGTGCACCAGCCCGAAACCTACTCCGCCGACGACTTTGCCTTCGTCTTCCGCAAGGACCAGTCCGCACTCAAGGACGAGGTCAACGCTGCGCTCGCCAAGCTGAAGTCGAACGGCGAATACGACAAGATCTACAACAAGTGGTTCGGCAAGAACTGATTTTTCGCAAATCCGTGATCTGACGACACAGGAGTCCGGCCTCTCCCGCAAGGGAGCGCGCCGGCTTTTTCTTTGAGACGCCTCAAGGTTTGCCCTGTACGGTTAGACAACCTTGATCCGTGTCTGTAAAATTCAGCAAATTTTGCCTTACACTTTTATCATTGCGCCGCGCCCCGGGCCCTCCCCCTTTGAAGAGCATCCCTCCGCCCTTCATCCGGAAGCGGACGCAAACCACAATCTGCTTAGAGGTCACCCGTCATGGAATTTGATTTATCCCTGATCGTCAACAGCCTTCCCCTGCTTCTCAAGGGCGCGGGCCTGACGCTTGAAATCACGGCGCTCGCCGTGGGTCTCGGCCTGATCATCGGCCTTTTCCTCGGTCTTGCCCAGCTTTCGAAGAATCCCATCTTCCGTTGGCCCGCCAAAGTCTACGTCGACGTGATCCGCGGCACGCCGCTTCTGATCCAGATCTTCATCATCTACTTCGCCCTGCCGAACATCATCGGTGAGCGCATCGACCCCTACATTGCCGCCGTCGCGGCCTGCTCGCTCAACTCGGGCGCCTACATCGCCGAAATCTTCCGTGCGGGCATCCAGTCCATCTCGCTCGGCCAGATGCGCGCCGGCCTCTCGCTCGGCATGACCTACCCGCAGACGATGCGCTACATCGTGCTGCCGCAGGCCGTCAAGCGCATCATCCCGCCGCTCGGCAACGAGTTCATCGCCATGCTGAAGGACTCCTCCCTCGTCTCCGTGATCGGCTTCGAGGAACTGACCCGCTCCGGCCAGCTCGTCATTGCCGAAACCTACGGCACGATGGAGATCTGGACCTGCGTCGCGATCCTCTACCTTGTCATGACGCTCACCATCAGCCAGCTCGTCGGCTGGCTTGAAAAGCGCTACCGTCTGAGCGACGAGCGCTGACATCCCAAGAGCCTTCCGAACGCCGCGCATCCCCACGGGAGCGCGGCGTTTTTCATGCCTTTTTCAGGGCTTCCGGGGCCCTTGACAGTCAACCCGCGGAGGCCGTTTCGGAGCCCGCGCCGCCTTGTGTGAAAATTTCCTCGCTTTGCACTTGCACGGCGCCCATGCAGTAGGTACAATCTCCGCTTTCACGGCTCGAGTCTCAACGCTCGTGTCCGCAAGTTTCCATACCTTTTTCTTTATTCAGGAAAACAAATGTCCGTTGAAATGAACAAGTCTGAGATCGTTGCCAAGTTCCAGCGCGCTGAAGGCGACACCGGCTCTCCCGAAGTGCAGGTTGCTCTTCTCACCGCCCGCATCAACCACCTTACGGACCACTTCAAGGTTCACACCAAGGATCACCACTCCCGTCGTGGCCTTCTCCGTATGGTCTCCCGCCGCCGCAAGCTGCTTGACTACCTCAAGCGCACCGACCTCAATGCTTACCGCGCCCTGATTGAAGCCCTCAATCTCCGTAAGTAAGACGGAACATTTCTCCCTGACAACGGCCTGCCGAACGACGACAGGCCGTCGTCGCATCTAAAACCCACGTCGTTCGTTGACGGCACACTTTCTTTCCACGCGAAGCTACCGCGTTGCGACATGAGCTCCCTCCCCCTCCGGCACAAGGGAAAAGGGGAAAGGGAGCTGATGCCGCAGCGTGCCAAAGAGCTTCGAACTCGAATTGCTCTTGCGCCCGGAAAGTTGATGAGAAACGTCAGCGACGACAACCATGCACAGAGGAATACATCATGACGATGTTCAACAAAGTGTCCAAGTCCTTCCGCTTCGGCAATCACGACGTGACCCTCACCACCGGTGAGATCGCCCGTCAGGCCACCGGCGCCTGCATCTGCCAGATGGACGACACGGTGGTGCTCGCCACGGTCGTGGCCAAGAAGGAAACGAAGCCCGGCCAAGACTTCTTCCCGCTCACCGTCGACTACATCGAAAAGACCTACGCTGCCGGCAAGATCCCCGGCGGCTTCTTCAAGCGCGAAGGCCGTCCGTCCGAAAAGGAAACGCTCACCTCCCGCCTGATCGACCGTCCGATCCGCCCGCTCTTCCCGGACGGCTTCTTCAACGAAGTCCAGGTTATCATCCACGTCCTCTCCGCCGACCCCGCCGTTGATCCGGACATTCCGGCCATGATCGGCGCCTCCGCCGCCCTCGCCATCTCCGGCATCCCGTTCCGCGGCCCGATCGGCGCCTGCCGCGTCGGCTACATCAATGACGAAATCGTCATCAACCCGACCACGGAAGAACTCAAGAGCTCCCGCCTCGACCTCGTCGTCGCCGGTACGGAACGCGCCGTCCTCATGGTTGAATCCGAGGCCGACATCCTTCCGGAAAAGACGATGCTCGAAGCCGTGATGGCCGGCCACAAGGCCATGCAG
>OGGT01001067.1_pt1 | contig 10142 bp, 11 predicted proteins | sample 1571311 | NCBI WGS metagenome assembly OGGT01 (sample SAMEA2581931, study PRJEB24529) | metagenome | biome: Human gut stool | place: China | collected 2011
GGTCGAATACTCGCATCACGAGGCGGGCCCCGGCCAGAATGAGATCGACCTGCGGTATGCCGATGCGTTGACGATCGCCGACAACATCATGACCTTCCGCACCGTCGTCAAGGAGATTTCGCTGGAGCGAGGCATCCATGCCAGCTTCATGCCGAAGCCTCTCGCCGACGCTCCGGGCTCCGGCATGCACACGCACTTGAGCCTGTTCGAAGGTGACGCCAACGCGTTCTACGAGGCCGGGCAGGAATTCAACATGTCTGTCACCGCACGACAGTTCGCGGCCGGCATCCTGCACCATGCGGCTGAGATCTGCGCTGTCACCGACCAGTACGTCAACTCCTACAAGCGTCTGTGGGGCGGTGCCGAGGCGCCGAGCTACATCTGCTGGGGCCACAACAATCGCTCCGCGTTGCTGCGCATCCCGCAGTACAAGCCCGGCAAAGGCAATTCCGCACGTATGGAATTCCGCGCACTCGACCCGGTCGCCAATCCGTACCTCGCGTATTCCGTGCTGCTCGCAGCCGGTCTCGACGGCATCGACAAGCAGATGCAGCTGGGCGAGCCCACCAGCGACGACGTGTGGGAGCTCACCGACGCCGAACGCCAGGCCATGGGCATCCAGCCGCTGCCGGAATCGCTTGACGAGGCTCTGAAGATCATGGAGAAATCCGACTTCGTGGCGGATGTGCTCGGCGAGCATGCGTTCGAATACTTCCTGCGCAACAAGCATCAGGAATGGGATGAGTACCGCAAGCAGGTCACCCCGTTCGAGCTGAAGAAGTATCTGCCGAAGCTGTGATCGCGGACCATCGATAGAAAAAACGTCATACACGAGGCCGCCGTCCGGAACATAAACCGGGCGGCGGCCTTGCTCGTGCGTTTCGCACACGTCTATGGCGGAAAGGCCACGGGGAATCGGTGTCGGACTGGTCGAGGATATGCTCGAACGGCATATCCTCATTGGGATGCATCAGCCTCGCGGGCTGCCGAACATCGAATGGTAGATAATCGCGAAATTGCGGTTGCCGTATGACGAGCAGGAATCGCCTTCACCGGCCCCCGCTTCGAGCGCCGCGGCATTCGGCTGATACGGGGTGTATATGTACAGCAGCGCGGTCGCTCGGTTCTCGATGTACACGTTGCTGCCGCCGCAGCTGGCATTTGGATTGTACTGGATGTAATTGAGCCGTCCGGCATGGTAGCCGTAGCGTCCCTCGTGCCGAAGATAGTACTGGTACCGTTTGGCCGCGCCGTACACCTGTTTGAAGAAGCCGGCATAGGTGGGGTCGCAGTTCGCATCATCCGGGCAGCTCAGGCCCATCGCCGCTTTGAATTGGAAATCGTTTGGATTGGTGGCCGTGAGCAGATGCTGCTCCTTTTGCAACACGGTGAGCAGCACCTTCTGGCTGATGCCGCATGCCTTGCCCGCCTTGTAGACAATCGCCGCCGCGCTTTCGTTCGGGCCACCATCATAAGCCTGGCAATATTCGTCCGCGGACTGCGATTCGGTGCTGAACGTCATGGACTTCAGGCATCGTTCGCCACTGCAGGCCACGCCCTGCTGTTCGATGATGGTGCTGACCTGCTGCTCGCTCAACGCATTGCCGTTGAAGAACGTGCCGTCGGAAATGATGTTGCCGGGATTGAAGTCGTATTGCGACTGCGACTGGCTTTGCGCGGTGAGCGCCTCGTTCACCTGCACGCGCCAGCCGATGAAGCGCACCGCCCCCACGATGATGGCGATCGCCGCGATCGCTGCCACGGTCGCGGTGGCGACCATGCCGATGCGTGCGATGGGATTCGCCTTCCGCCACATGGTGCGGAGATTCTTGAGATTGAGGGGCTTGCGATTGCGGGTTTTCCGTGCTTTGCGCGTGCTGTTCGTCTTGCGTGTCATCGTGCGTCATATTGTATCGCGCATGGCATAATGTTGCCTCGGATTGGTTACGTCAATCGATTGATGTCCCGGTGTGGAAGGGAGATGCGGCATGGCAAAGGAACGGTTCTTCAATCTGCCGGTGGTGATTCTCATCGCATCGAGTTTCATGCTTGGCATGAGTGAATTCATCGTGGTGGGCATCCTGCCTGATATCGCCACCGATTTGAAGGTGTCGGAGGTGACGGTCGGCAATCTGGTGTCGTTGTTCGCGTTCGTGTACGCGCCCGTCACGCCGCTCGGCTCGGCGCTGTCGGCGCGGTTCCCGCGATTCGCCACTCATCTGACGCTGATCGGCATATTCCTTGCCGGTAATCTCCTGTGCGCGTTCGCACCCAATTACGCGGTGCTGGTGGTGGCGCGCATCATGATCGCGTTGGTGTCCGGCACTTTGGTGGCCGTGGCCATGACGTACGCGCCCGACGTGACGACGGACAGATTCCGCACGAAATTCATCGCATGGGTGTTCTCCGGCTTCTCCATCGCATCCGTGGTCGGCGTGCCGATTGGCACATGGGTGGCCAACACGTTCGGTTGGCGTTGGGCGTTCCATATCATCAACGTGCTCACCATTATGCTCATCGTCGGTATGGTCGTGGCGCTGCCGCGCAACAGCCACATCGTGAAGATCGGATTCCTGCCGCAGTTCCGCCTGTTCTTCGACCGCCGCATCCAGTTGGGCGTGCTCGACGTGGTGTGCGGCGCGGCCGCCAGCTACGTGTTCTACACATACCTGACTCCGATCATGCGCGATGAAGTGCATGTGCCTGAACAGTACTTGAGTGTCGGACTGGTGATCTTCGGCGCGGCCTGCCTGTGGAGCAACCTGTACGGCGGCAAGCTGGCGGTGAAGATCGGCGGACCGGGGCAGGGGAGTGGAGCCGCTGACGCACATCCGTCCCATCTACTGCGCCCATGCGGTGCTCATGGCATCGCTTGTCGTGGCGCATTGGGTGCCGGTATACGGCGCGCTGCTGCTGGTGGTGCTCGGCATGTTCATGTACCTGCAAAATTCCGCGTCCCAAGTGCTGTATATGGACGTCGCCTCGCAGTCGCATCCCGGATCGTTGAACCTGGCCGCGTCGCTCAACTCCATGTCGTTCAACATCGGCATCGCGATCGGTTCCGCGGTCGGAGGTCTAATCAACGGCCATTTCGGACTGATGTGGCTCGGCCCCGTCGGCGCGCTGTTCCTGGTATGCGCCATCGCCATCACCACGTTCCTGCGCCCGTTCGTCGCGCAGGAACGAGACTTCTATGCTGATATATGACGGGGAACACGGTGGTCAGCCGAGCGGCTTCCACTGATCGGTGTCATTGACGTCCCCGAACGACGCGCCGTTCGCCACCCAACAGCTTTGCATTTCCGTGTTTGAGAAATCCACTGTGGTGGGCTGGTTTTTGGCGTGCGCGTCCAGATCCTTCTTGTACGCTTCCTTGTCGTAGTTTTTCGGCACGATACCGGCCTTATGAAGGCAATCGACCATGGCTTGGTCGCCATCGGAAAGCATGCCGGGATTGCCGATCTGCATCTGGTATACACCGGTCACCGCAATGACTTCAGTGTTATAGCATTTGTTCTCATCCTCGTTGAACTTCTTGCGCTGTTGGTCGCTCATGCCGGTGGTATCCCGCATGGCGATCATGTACAGGCCATTGGAGAATTGCCTGAGCACCGGTGTCGTATACCCATAGCTGGTCACGCACTGCTTGTAATTCGACCAGGCAAGCTCGTAATCCGGTTTCGATACGCTTCCCGACTTTCTGGAACGCTTCAGAATCGTTTTCTGTGCGTCACTCATGGGATATTTGGTATCGGGTTTGGCGTCCAAATCAAGAAGGAAATCGATGTAATCCGGTATCGAATTTGCGATTTTGGTCTTGGAAGCGTCACTGCCGGCACTTTCGGTCTGCTGTTGCGTATCCTGCTGGTCGACAACCACCCCACAGCCCGCGCAGCCGATAAGAGTTATGCCTACCAAGCATGTGGTGATGTTTCTCAACACATGGACTATTCCATTCCGCATGGCGATCGAGCTTCCTAATACTGATAATATTCAACATAATCATTTTGAGTCAATGAAGAACCACCGCTGACTGAGGCGGAGCAATGTTGCTTAGCGAGCGCTCTGCTTGTCTGCGAATGTTGCGTCCTATCTTGCTGTGCGTAGCAATATTGGTTATGGTAATCGGTTTGAGTCCTTACATATGAACTTGTCGGTTGCACACTCCATTCAACATGATAAGGGCCTTCGCTATATGAGCCACTGGTGACAGGGTACCGACATACAGCACTCGCCACGGCAGTGGCGCCGAAGCATATTCCGACAGCTGCTATTGATGCGGCAATTGTTTTCGCTAATTTATTGTGTTTCATCCAGGACATCATCGTCCACCTTTCATCATCATATCGGGCCGCCGTGGTCCTGTGATTCATATGGTATGAGTTGTTTTACGGGGTTATTGCGAACGATCTACTCAATATGAGTAAGGGGCGGTGATGAAATGATGTATTGTATTGCGGCAGGGGGATGTTTCCCGGGGGAAGGAGCGTTGTACCATGACGGGGAAAACGGTTGGTGGTCCGAAAATATTGCTTGTTGACGATGACAAAATCGTCATCGAGGCGCTGACTGACCTATTCAAGCGGATTCTTCCGGCGGTGGGTATCGTCGATTCGGCTACCAGCGGCGTTGAGGCTTTGGAATTGTTTGCATCAAATGCCGACCAATATGCTCTTGTGCTGCTTGATATGTCGTTGGAAGGTATGCAAGGCCCGGAAGTCTGCCGTCGCATGCGGTTGATGGACTGTTCCACGCCGATTCTCGGCATGACCAGCTTCAGTCTGAACCGGTATCGCGTGCCGCTGGCGGCGGCTGGCGCGCAAGGGCTTGTCGGTAAAGGTGACGAGACACAGCTCGAACAAGCCGTCTCCCGTGTCCTTTCAGGATGTTTCCTGCCCGGTTTTGAAACTCCGATGGCGGCTTATGCGAAGCTGAAATGCGATGCTCGAGCGGAGTCCACGCTCACCAACATGCAAGAAACCATCATGAACCTGTGCGCGAACGAGTATCTGACGGATGGCGAGATAGCCGAACGACTCGGCATATCCATCGCCACTGTGCGCAAGCACATGCAGAACATCGTCAAACGACTGAACTGCCGTACGCAACGGCAAGCCATCATCACATGGTTGAAACATGGGAACGAGCGCTGACATGACCGGAAAGAACAAAGAGCTCCGGTGGCCGGATATGCCGCGAATCAAACATCCGTTCCGTCTTGCGGCCATCATGACGTGCGAACTTCTGATGGTCTATGAGGCGGTGTGTTACCCCGGTTCGCCAATGGCATTGATGTTTACCGTCATGCAGATTATGCTGACCGGTCTCGCCTATTTCTGGTCCCGTGCGCGCGTCCGTATGCCTATCATAAGGATGTGATCGGCCGGTTGATTGGCGAGGTGTACGCGAACGTTTCGCGTCATGCGCCTTCCGGAGGCAGGTACGAGGTGTCGGTTCTGGTGAAGACGCATTCCTTGGAAATCACCGAAGTGAATGATATGGGTGCCCGGCATTCCGGCAGCCTGCCCGGCGGCCATGGTCTCAGACAGTTCGCGGCTGAAATCGAGCATATCGGAGGAAGTCTTTCCACCGATTGCGAGAACGGCATATGGATGTTCCACGCGCGCGTTCCGTTTGACTGATGGCTTTCCGGCGCGGAGTGGGAGTGCAGAATGTCGGATGGAACACCATCCGACAACGCTATCGGCAACGATTCAGATACTGTCCTTCAGCATATGAATGACGTCATGGTTGATGTCGTTGATTTTGGGATTGGCGATCATGTCGTCAACCGTCATCCATCTGCAACGTTTGGAACCAACTTGGAATTCTCCGTCAGTCCTCCACGATTCAGGCAGATGTGTCACAGAAGCCAGATACAGCCTGTAATCGTATGTGCGTTCCTCTTGATGCTCCGTGGACCATTTCGTGTTGGTGGAAGTACCGACGAATTTTACGTCGAACACATCGGAGGGAATCTTGAATTCCGATGTCATATATCCGATGAGCTTGGTTTTGTCTTCTTCATATGAGCCGGATGAGCTATGGTTCGGCAGGAACCAGCACTCCCATTGCTGGTCATAATAAGTGAGATAACGGTTTGCCTGCTCGTCGGCACCGTCCCTGACCGCGATGAGCGAACTGGCTCTTCTGTCCATTGCAATGATTTCCTTATATAGTTTCGATGCACTGAGTCTTTGAAAGAATCGCAGTCACACCCATGACGACGATTACCGATCCGCATGCCGTGAACGTCACCTTCAAGGGCATAGTCAGACCGTCGGTCGTCCATGCCGTGAGAATATAAAAGATCCCGGCGATGAGATTGGCGATTCCGTCACCAACGGAGCCAATGCCAAATGAGACTTTTATGCTCATTGAGCATGGCTTTCAGGTCGCGTTCGTCAATACTCAACATCATACGGGTCAATTCTACACATATGCCGCTTACATGATGTCGCGGATCGAATCGCACGACATGGCGCATGATGATGGATGCCGTCAATTGATTCAATGGATGATGCTGGGGAACACCTGGTTTACATACCCATATTGGGTATGCCGCGCATGGAGGCAAGTCTTGGGGGGTGTAGAATAGGGGTGAAGCGGGCCATGGCGGCCTGACGGCTGCGTCGTTTGTGAGGGGGCTGATGACGATGTCGAGGAAAACGGGCATGCGTGGCAAAGCTGTTGCCGTCATATGCTGTCTCGCTTTGCTTGTCGGCTGCACGGGCTGCGGGGCACTGAAAGAAGGCTCGCGACGGGAGCGTCAATCCCAGCAGGGTCAATCATCGCAACAGGGTGAACGAATCGCGTCGTCGCTGAAGGATTATGCGCGATCGTTGTTGGATTCCGACGGCGGCAAAATATCCGATCAGCAGAAGTCCGCGCTGGAGAAGGCCGCTTCAGGCGGAAAAGTCAGCCAAGCCGACTACGAACGCGCATGGGCGGATTACAAGCAGTGCATCATAGACAAAGGCTATGCCGAGCCGACGTTCGACAAGTACGACAACGGCATTTACGCCCTACCTTCGTACAACACCGATGACGCCAGCAAAGAGGCGATCCGCAAACTCAATGACGATCTGACATCCTGCAGTATGCTGCATGTCACGGATATCAACACCGTGTACAGGCTCCAGCTGGGCAATCCGAAGCTGCTGCTCGACGACAAGGAGGTTGCGGCCGACTGCCTGCGCAAGGAAGGCATAAAGCCCAAAGACTACACCGCCGATAAGCTGGAGAAGGATTTGGAATCCGGAGAAAGCGCAGGACTGCGCGATAACAGGAAGGCGCTGACCTGCTTGGTGACGGCCGGAGTGAACGTGACCGCCTCGGATGAGACGGTCTGGTATCCGCTGAAGTAGTCTGATGCGCGAAGGGGCTCATATGCGAGTGGTTGTGGAAGGGCTGGCCCACCGGTTCTCGGGGACAGACCTGCTGTTCGAGCATCTTGATTTCGTGGCGGAACCTGGCTCCACCATCGCGGTATGCGGACCATCCGGTTGTGGTAAATCGACATTGCTGTCGATTCTCGCCGGTTGGGAGAAACCATATGCCGGAACCGTAACCCGTGAAGGCGTGAACCGTGTGGGATGGGTGTTTCAAAACCCGTACGGTGTGGCGGAACGCACCGCGCTCGACCACGTGGTGTTCCCGCTGCTCGCCAAAGGCATGCGGCGCAAGGAAGCGGAGCTCAAAGCCTTGGAAGCCATGGGGCTGTTCGACCTCGAATACGCGGCCGACCGCCGGTTCTCCGACCTCTCCGGCGGCGAGGCGCAACGTCTCATGCTGGCACGCGCCGTCTGCTCCAAACCCGACATGCTGCTCGTGGACGAGCCGACCGCTCAATTGGATACGCGCACCGCGCATTCCGTCAGCCATGTGCTGAACAACCTTTCCGGCCAAGGCATGATCGTGCTCGTGGCCACACACGATCCCGACACCCGCGACGCCTGCGACCGTGTGCTCGACCTCGCCGACTACGCGCCAGGCGGCAGCAAATCGCAGGAACCGGAATTGGAAGAATAGACGAATAGAAAGGCATCGACTCATGGGAAAGAAGCAACGGGGCACCAAAGTCATGAACAACGGTGCCAGACGCGGACGACTCGCATGGGCTTGGAGCCTGCTCGCCGTGGCAACCGCCATATGCGTGTCCGTGGGAGCATGCGCGCTGCTCCTGCCAGACCGCGCGCCGGCATTGCTCGGCTCGGCAGGGGAGACGACCACCGCGCCAGCCAGCGTGCAGGAATACTCCGGTAGCCAGCAAGTGACGGTTGTGCCCACCATCTCCACCGAACGTAATCTTCTCGGCAACGCCAACGGCACCGTCACCGCCGACTGGTCCGCAGACGGACTCGCCTCCGGCAAAGGCGCATACAAAGTCAACGACCGCGTGGTCGTGGCCTTGAACACCGCCACACCCCTATACCGTGACCTCAAAACCGGAGACAAGGGCGACGACGTGCTCGCACTGAACAACGAGTTGAGCCGACTCGGATACAACAGCGTGGCCGGTTCCGACACCTACTGGTGGGCAACATCCGACGGCTGGCGGCAACTCATGAACGACAACGGCAACCCCTCCGACGGCACGCTTGCGCTTGCCGACACCATGTGGATTCCTGAAAACGCAGTCGCAGTCGACGAGTGGACGGCCACCACCGGTTCCATGGTGACGGGCGGTACGGCAATCGGAAAAATACCGGGAGCGTTGACGAAACTCACCGTGAAAAACGGCGCGGCGGTAGGACAGGATCGCACCATAAGCATGTATGGCGTCAATGGAATATTGCCGGCCGATAGCACGGAAATCACCGACGCCGAATTCCTGCGTAATGTGTCGGCAAGCGAAACGTTCCAGTCCATGGACATGCAGACCAAAAAGGCCGGTCTCGATGCCACCGTGGCATTGAAGGAACCATTACAGGTGCTGCGTGTGCCGGCGGGAGCGGTGTTTGGCATCGACGGCAGCAGCGGCTGCATCGTACCAAAATCCCACAATGCGTCCAATACGCCGGCGAAGGTGACCATCGTGGGCAGCGAGCTAGGCGTGAGTCTGGTGCAGACGCAGGATGCCGACGTGTCCGCGATCGCCAACGTCGAAATCGGCAGCGGGCTCAACGGGCTGGTTTGCAAATAGTCGGCGGACGAATCGCAAGAAACCGTTGAACTTCGCCAAACAGTGTGAAAACCGCATGAAACCGCCAATAAGGAAGCGTATATGAGACTTGGATCGGTGCTTTCCGAAGCGCTGCGCAACATCGGCTCGGGCGTGAGCCGCGCGTTCGCCATGTTCCTCGCAGTGCTGCTCTCCGGAACGCTGCTGGGCGGATATGAGGCGATGACCGTGATCGACTTGGAATCGCAGGCCGTGCAGCGCATCAACGCGTACGCTGACGTCAACGCCATCGTCGGTGGAACGGTGGATGGCACCGCATGCGACCGGTTGTCCGACGCCGGCGATGGAATGACGGGCACCTTGGCTGGTGCGATGCGTGCCGGCAAACAGGTCGTGCCACTCGCGACACCCGGCAAGGACATCTCATCGTATGACGTGACGCCTGGTATGATCCGGCTGATCGCCGGCAATGCCAAGGCCGACGTGTCCGGCGTATGGGTGCCGCGCGACGTGGCCAAGGACTTTGGGCTCGCCGTGGGCAGCGCATTGCGGACACGCGAAGGCACTACGCGTGTGGCTGGTGTGTTCGACTGGCCGAACGATGGGCGTGACACGCGTTTCGCCTACGCGTTCATCGTGCCGGTGTCGGCGAGCGCTTCGACGTTTGACGAATGCTGGGTCAAGCAGTGGCCGGCTGATGGGCAGATGGAAAATCTGCTGTATGCCACGTTGGTGGCGGGTTCCGGCTCGTCGAATGCGGGTGTGACGCAGGTGAATAAGGGGTTTGATGCGCATTATGACGCGCGTGCGTCGTATGTGAATCGTTCGACGCGGTGGATGCCGTGGGGGGGGTTGGCGATTGGCGTGTTGGTTGGTGTGTTTGGTGTGCGCCGGCGTAGGTTGGAGTATGCGGGTGCGTTGCATTCGGGGCAGTCGAAGGGTGCGCAGTTGCTGGGTATTGGTGTGGAGACCGGTGTTTGGGCCGGGCTGGCTACGTTTGCTTCGTGTGCGTTGTTGT
>OGGT01001069.1_pt1 | contig 10126 bp, 5 predicted proteins | sample 1571311 | NCBI WGS metagenome assembly OGGT01 (sample SAMEA2581931, study PRJEB24529) | metagenome | biome: Human gut stool | place: China | collected 2011
GCCCGGGTTCGAGCCACAACGTCTGGGTTGCCAAGATCTCCAACATGGAAGTCATGGACCTCATCGTTGAGTTCGCCCCGAAAATCCTGACGCTCTGCGCGCTCAACATTCTGCTTGTGACGGCCATGGTTTTCGTCTTCCGCGACTACAAGAAGGCAAAAGCCGGTGAAGAAGGCGAATCGCTTGAGGTGGCTTCCGACGCCCGCGGCGAGCTGCCCGAACGTCCGAACATCTTGATGGCGTTGGCCCCCGTGCTTCCGATCATCATCCTGTTTTTGGGCGCCACGGTTCTGCCGATTTTCAAGATGTCGATTGCCGAAGCCATGATCTACGGCGTGATCTTCACGTTCCTTGTTTCCCGAGCTGATCCTCAACAGGTCACAAAAGAATTTTTCAACGGCATGGGCAAGGGCTATGCCAACATCATGGGCATCATCATCGCGGCCGGCTGCTTTGCAGGTGGTCTTCGTGCGGCAGGCGTGATTGACGCCCTCATCGAAACGCTCAAGAACTCTCGCGAGATCGCTGGCTACGCCGCCAACTTCGGTCCCTTCCTGATGGGCGTTCTCACCGGTTCGGGTGACGCCGCAGGCCACGCCTTTAATCAGGCCGTGACGCCCTATGCCGCCGAATTCGGCATGCAGATTCCCAACCTCGGCATTGTGGCCGCCTTGTCAGGCGCCTTGGGCCGCATGTGTTCGCCGATCGCCGGTGCCACACTCGTCATCGCCGGCATGATCAAGGCCTCTCCGCTTGAGGTTTCGAAGCGCATGGCCATCCCGATGATCATTAACGTCATCCTTCTCGGCTTCATCTTCGACCTTTGATACTTCAGGGAATCGTCATGACAAAATTGACTCTTCAAGAACAACTCATTGCTGACCGTCGCCATCTTCACGCCCACCCTGAAGAAGGTTGGTGCGAATTCGAAACGACGTGGTTCATCGTGCAACGCCTCAAGGCGCTCGGTCTCGAGTGGAAGGCCGGCATCGACGTCATCGAACCCTCCGCCGTCATGGGCCGTAATGCTGATCTGGTTGAGAAGGCTAAAAAGCGGGCGCTTGAGCACGGCGTACCCGCCGACTTCCTCGGACACTTGGGCGGCTACACGGGCGCCATGGCCGTTCTCAATACGGGCCGTCCGGGCCCCGTGACCGGCATCCGTGTTGACATCGACTGCCTCCCCATCGAAGAAAGCAACGATCCGGCTCATGAGGCCAATGCCGGCAACTATCGTTCGGTCTATCCCGGCTTCTCGCATGCCTGCGGTCATGACGGTCATACGGCCGTGGGCCTTGCCGCCGCCCGCTGGCTCTCGGAAAACCGTGAGAAGCTCTGCGGCACTGTCAAGATTCTCTTCCAGCCTGCCGAAGAAGGCGTGCGCGGCGCTGCGGCAATGGCAGCCAAAGGCATCGTCGACGACGTCAACTGGTTTGCTGGCGCCCACATCGGCTGCTCCGCGCGTCTCGGTCAAGTCGGCGTCTCTCATTTCGGCTATCTTGCCACGACGAAGTTCGACCTCCGCTACCACGGTCTTGCCGCTGCGGCCGGTTCTCCCGAAAAGGGCCGCAGCGCGCTGATGTGCGGCGCCGCGACCTGCATGTCGCTCGGATCATTGCCCGGGCACAGCCAAGGCATCACCCGCGTGCAGATCGGTCGGTTCGAATCCGGCACAGGTCGAAACATCATTGCCGAAAACGCCTTCATGCAGCTCGAAGTGCGCGGCGAATCGACGGAAATCAACGACTACATGGCAGCCAACGTTGAGATGACGGTCAAGGGGCTTGCCGCAGCTTACGGCGTCGACTACGAACTCACCCGCATGGGCGAGGCCGTGACCTACCGAGGCGACGAAGAAGCTGTTTCCATTGTCAAGGAAGTCGCAGCTCAAGTTCCTGGCGTCGACAGCGTCGTCGACATGAATGCCAAAATCGGCAGTGAAGACTGCACGATGCTGATCCGTCGCGTTCAGGAACATGGCGGCAAGGCGGTGTTCTTCTACTACGGATGCAACCATCCCGGTCATCATCGAGGGGACTTCTGCATTCAGGATGAGACGTCGCTCCCGATCGGCTTTGGCTGCTTCGTCGGGTTCATCCAGCGCATCAACGGCGTCAAGTGAGTCCTGCACGCCATGAAATAGTTAGGCCGCCCTTCCGTTTGGAGGGGCGACCGTTTTCTTAATGAAGCTGTTCGATTTCGAAAAAGAGCATTGGCGGATCTCCTACTTTGCATCAGCGAAAGCCGAGATGCTTTTGACATCCTCCCGGCGTATCAATACGCGGGAGGATGTCAAAATCTAAAGCGTATTGCATTGCAATACGAGAGCGCCTCTTCATGCCTGCCTTTCCTTTTCCTGTTTCTCAACGCAACACCATCTCCCACCCCGTGATTTTGTCCGCCTCCGACTCGAACTTCACACGCCCCGAAAAGACAGCCGCACCAGCCTGCGCGCGCTCAATCTCGCCCGAGTTCTCCAGAATATCTCGCGCGACTTCCGTTGCCAGTGAGAGCTCCTCGAACATCTTGTCGTCGAACGGAATCTTTGGCTTCTCCGCAATGTAACATCCGATGGCTACGAGGCCGTTGTAGAGACATTGGCGAAGTTCCTTCGCGCGTTCCATCTTCGCGGCAAGAACCCAAGTTATCTGCATGATCCGACCGTACATGGCGAGATCTTTCTTCTCGACAGTTCGGTTGGCAACTTGGAGAAGAAAGATGCGATTCTCGTCGCGGGCGTCATGGCTCCGATCTACATCGGAGGTGAGGCTGTTGAGATAATGCGGAACAGCTACTGCGCGCGGACCGTACTTCTTTTTGGGGCTAGGCTTTTTTGACATGGAACTTCCTTTGAGGAGGCGGAAATTCTAGCATTGCGCGCCCGATCCTCCCGCCTGCGCATTCAAGGTTGCTGGTTGCTCGACCACCGCCCGCGCTTTCCCTGCTTGGGAAAGATCGCCCCCACCACCTTGAAGACCTGCCGGGTTTGCCGATGAATCCGCGGATAGTGCGCATCCGGATAATGCAGCTCGATGACCCCGTCGACGAAGCGACGGAGAGTCGGGCATGCAGATCGTGAGATCGAAGAGAGGGGCGCCCGGATACGTCCTGATGCAGAAGGCGGGAAGAGAGGCAGGCAGTCGACTGACGACCATGACGGGTCTGCAGCTGGTTGGAACGATTTCTGCGCAGGCCGCAGATGGGAAGAGCCAGGAGGAGTGAAGCCTGCGGGCGGCCGCCTTGATGGAAGCGGGCCGCCCGTTGTCAGTGAAGTTTCCTAGCGGTACTTTTCCGGGAACTTCATGTCGCTGTAGCGCACGAAGCGGCAGCCCGTGATGAGCTTGAAGCCGAGCCAGATGGCGAGGAAGAGCGGGATGCCGATGTAGGTGGCGACCACGCCCGCCCAGTCGATCGTGCCCGCGAGGAAGGCCTGGTAGTTCTGGCCGAGCATGATGATCATGCAGAGCGCGAAGGCGAACATCGGTCCGAACGGGAAGAAGGACGACTTGTAGGGCAGCTTGTTGACGTCGTAGCCGTTCATCACGTAGCCGCGGCGGAAGCGGTAGTGGCTGATGGCGATGCCGAGCCAGGCGATGAAGCCGCTCATGCCCGAGGTGTTGAGCAGCCAGAGGTAGACGGACTGGTTGTCAAAGAGGGACGTCAGGAAGCACAGGCCCGCGACCGCCGTCGTGGCGAAGAGCGCGTTGCGCGGGACGCCGGAGGCGGAGAGCTTGCCGAAGATCTTCGGGGCCGAACCCTGGTGCGCGAGCACGAAGAGCATGCGCGTGGAGGCGTAGAGGCCAGAGTTGCCAGCGGAGAGCACCGAGGTGAGGATCACGGCGTTCATGAGCGCGGCGGCCGAGAGCAGGCCCGCGTGCTCGAAGACGAGCGTGAAGGGGCTTACGGCGATGTCGGCCACGTCGTTCCTGAGAAGGCGCGGGTCGGTGTACGGAATGATCAGGCTGATGACGAAGATCGAGAGGATGTAGAAGAGCAGGATTCGCCAGAAGACCTGTCGGACGGCCTTGGGAATGTTCTTCTCGGGATGCTCGGTTTCGCCAGCGGCGATGCCGATGAGCTCGGTTCCCTGGAAGGAGAAGCCCACCACCATGGCGACGCCGATCAGGGCGGGAAGGCCGCCCACGAAGGGCGCGTCGCCGATCGCCCAGTTCTCGAAGCCCGCAGGCGTGTCGCCCGAGAGGATTCCGAAGATCATCGCGAAGCCCGTGCAGATGAAGAGGATCACGGTTACGACCTTGAGGAGCGCGAACCAGTATTCCGTCTCGCCGAAGCCTTTTACGGATATGTAGTTGAGCGTGAATATGAACGCGAGGAAAAGTGCGCTCCAGAGTGTTCCGGGCACGTCGGGGAACCACCAGCCCATGACGAGCTGGGCGGCCACAAGGTCGACTGCGACCGTAATGGCCCAGTTGTAGCAGTAGTTCCAGCCGAGGGCGAAGCCGAAGCCTTCGTCGACGTAGCGGCGGCCGTAGGTGGAGAACGAGCCGGCCACGGGTTCGTAGGCGGCGAGTTCGCCGAGGCTCGTCATCAGGAAGTAGACCATGAGGCCGATGATCGAGTAGGCGAGCAGGGCGCTGCCGGGACCGGCCTGGGCGATCGTCGCGCCGGACGCCACGAAAAGTCCCGTGCCGATGGAGCCGCCGACGGCGATCATCGTGATGTGACGCGCCTTGAGGTCTCGGCGCAGTCCGGTGTTGGAGCCGGTGGTAGTGTCGGACATGTGGGTAGGAATCTCCGGAAAGAAATGCGTTCGCAGGAGGGAGGACACGGAGCGAACCTGCAGCGGCCGGCGGGGCCTTGCGGGCTTGCAGCAGATGTCCGGGCGAACTTTTCCGGGTGCGGGCCTGCCGGCCGCACTGTCGAAAAGCGACCGAACGGTCAGCGACAGCTCCTCCGCCGCGGATCGGCGGGAGTGAGGCGGATGTTCTCCGCGTCACCAATGGCCGCCGCGTGTCCGCGGCGTCATTTCGGCAGGCTGCCCTTTCGAGCGGCGTCCTCGGATACCTCCTCGGCCGTCTACTGATGCAGTCCCTGCGCCTCTATCTTGCCTGGCGCCCCTCAAGGCGGAAGCCTTGAAAAGCGTGAAAGGCGTTATTTTGACACAGATTGCAGGCCGGGTGAAGCGGGCGGCCGTTTTTTTCCATGCCAGAATCCCGATTCGCCGCGCCCGTCTCCCGTGCGAAGCATGCACCATCTCGTACCACTCTATAAAATACTTTCAGGATTGCGCGAGCTTCGCAATTTTTTTGATATAGAGGTAAGAATATGGGCATGTTTGGACCGGGCAAGGAAGGATGGCTGGCAGAAGCTGAGATGCTGAGTTGGGCTTTCAGACATTTGAAGGCTGAGGAGAGGGACTACCTCACCAAGAGGCTCAAGCATGTTCTGGGAAAACGCACGCTGAAAGGCTCTTGGTTTGAGAAGGACAAGAGTCTTCTCGAGATGCTTGTGGCGGGGCCGGCCCATCGTGCAGGGTTGGGCTCCCTGCCGCTGATGACAGCCGCCAACACGGAGAAGATGCATGCGCTTGACTATCCGGGGCTGTCTGAGGACAAGACGCCCGAGGCCTTTTTCAGACGCGTGGAGGCTGCTGCGACACACGAGAAGTCGAAGGAGGCGATGAGGGCCTTTCATGAGGAGATCGACGGCACTCCTTATGACCGCAGGGCATTTGCCATGCTCATCATCTACATCTGCGGATTCGGACTGTCGTGGTATGCAAAGGCCTTCCTTGAACGCTACTGCAGGGAGTTTGGCGCGAACTCGCAGACCACTCTCTCCATCAGCTTTGATCCGAGCCTGTACGAGGGGAAGGACGGCGATCCTGAAGGCGAAGAGGCGTCCGCAGGCGAGAAGTCCGAAAAGCCCTCGCAGGAGCAGGCCCCGGCTGAGGCCGTCCCTGCCGGTGCGTCCGAGACTGAGGGGGCTCGGGAGGCTCCTGCGCAGACGGGGGACGAAGCCCCCGGCGTCGAGGCCGCGAAGGTTGCCGAGTCTGCCGCCGAGCCTGCCCCCGTCGTACCTGCACCCGTCGTGCCTGTGCCCGCTGAAGGGGCGAAGGCGAGCACCGTCTTTCCGCGAGACTTCTCCGTCACCGTGCCGCCCTTGCCGCGAGGCGTGACCCGTTATCTGGGCTACATCCGCACGAGTGGCGGAAACTTCTTCAACTTCTATGTTCTCGCCGAGTGGTACAAGGACCGCTTCGGCGCGCTCGAGTCGGAGGCCAAGCAGCTTTTCCCCTCCTACGGTGCCTTCAACCTGAAGTCGGCGGGCCGCAACCAGATCAAGGAAGGCGCCTTTTACGTCATTGACCTGTACCCGTCGGATCTGATGCAGAACTTCGACGAAAACGGCCGCGTGCGCTCCGATTTCTGCAAGTTCGTCGACTTCTCGAGGATCACGAGCAGCAAGCGCTTCTTCAGCGCGTCTGATTTCGGCATTCATCTTGTCGTGAAGCCCGCCGAGGACCTAGACCGCATCGACTTCACCTCGACGATGATTCCCGTCAGCGTGACGGATTCTGAGGATCTGGAAGGCGAGATGAAGGTTGCCAACGAGTTCGTGCTGCTCGAGTACAAGGACTGTTTCTACGGTCCTCTGCGCCTGAAGAGAGACAACCGCGGTAAGAACTACGTCACGTTCTCCGGCACCGTCAACAAGGGGCTCGTGTCCGCCTTCAGGATCAAGGCCGACAAGGTCGAGGAGGTTCGCGAGTACGTCAGGTGGGAGGGCGCCGGCCAGCCCGTGCACGTGGGCGTGCGCTGCGCGAAGACGGCCTTCATGGATGCGGTTTCGGTCGACGTCTGGAGTGACGCGGATCTGCTCAGGCGCCTTCTTGAGAAGTCTGCTGTGCGTGCCGCCTACATCAGGGACCGGCTCCAGTCTCCCGAGGCCTTCGAGGACGTGGAGCCGGACGTGACGGCCGGTCGCCTTGCCCGCGCCAGAAACGTGATGCGCCGCCTGCAGTACAAGGAGGAGGTGAAGGAGCATGTCGCGAACTTCGTGCTCGACGAGATCAGGGCCGGCAACGACGCCATGATTGACGCCGTGATCTCGCGCGTGGCGGTCGGTGACAAGCTGATCGACAAGATCTCCGCAAAGACTCTCGTGGGCGTGAGGGTCGAGCGCCTGAAGGCCGAGGAGAAGACGCTCAGCGAAAACATCCGAGTGCAGGAAGGCAAGAGGGACGAGCTCACTCGCAAGTACGCCAGTCTCGAGATAAGCAAGAAGGAGCTCGACGCGGAGCTCCGGAGGAAGGCCCTCGCGTCCTGTCTTCTGGATGCAAAGAAGGACGTGATCGAGCAGCTTCTCAAGCTGGACGGGATGCTTGAGAAGCGTCGCGAGAATTACCGCAGGCTCGAAAACCTGCACACGAAGCTTCTCGAGGAGTCGAAAAGAATCTGTGAGCGCACGCACGGAGCCGACGGCGAGCTGATGCCCGAGTCCCTCGTGAGGGCGCTCGACGCCTGGACTGAGGACGATGACAGGAGCCGTCGCGAAAGGCTCGCGCAGGCCGTCTGCGGCGTCAGGCCCGCGAAGCTCAGGGGACGCGAGCTGGCCGATGCGCTCGTCAGGTCCGTGCAGGAGGTTCGACGCTACGATGAGAACACGGTGCTCAACCTCTACATCTGTTGGGCGCAGAACTTCCTCACGGTGCTCTCGGGCGAGCCCGGCTCGGGCAAGACCTCGATCTGCCACATTCTGGCGAGGACGCTGGGTCTGGACGCCTTCGACAACCTGCTGTCGTCCGACGAGCGTGCGGGTCTTTCCGCCGGACGCTTCGTGCACGTGCCGGTCGAGTACGGCTGGACGTCGAAGCGCGACTTCGTGGGCTACTGGAATCCGATCACGAACAGGTTCGAGTCTTCGGATCCCGCCAGATGGGACCTGCTCCGCACGCTTGATGCGGAGGAGAGGAGCGCATCGGGGTCGGTCTATCCCGCGATGATGCTGCTTGACGAGGCGAACCTCTCGCCGATGGAGTACTACTGGTCCGACTGGATGCGTCTGTGCGACGAGCAGACGTCGTCCGGCATCGTGACGCTCTGGGACAAGGCGCCGACGAAGGTGCCCGAGACGCTGCGCTTCATGGCGACCATCAACAACGACAGTACGACCGAGACGCTCTCGCCGCGCCTCATCGACCGTGCAGCCGTCGTGACGCTGCCCGTCGTCGATTGCATTGAAAACACGAGCCCCGCGAAGGTCGTGGGACCCGTGTCCTGGAAGGAGCTTCAGGCCTACTTCGGGGCGAAGGCCGTTTCGAAGAACGCGCGCGAGCTCTCGGACCTGCACGACAGGCTGATGCCCATGCTCGAAGGCTTAGGCATCAGGCTCTCGCCCCGCTCGATCCGCCAGATGAACGGATACGTGGGCGCGGCGTCCTCGATCTTTGCGGACGGGGACAAGCCCGCCTGGCTTGATGCGGCCGACTTTGCGGTGATGCAGAAGTGCCTGCCGCGCATCACGGGCACGGGCGCCGCCTACCGCGAGAAGCTCGTGGAGTTCAGGAGCGGTCTTGAGTCGCTCGGACTGTCGAGGTCCGTCGAGGTCGTCGACCGCATTCTGCGTCAGGGCGACGAGGCCATGGACTGCTACCGCTTCTTCTGACGGAGGTGGCCATGACTGCTGAAGATGCAGGTGCGGGCGTGCAGGCGGGAACGCTCGTGCTCACGGTCCGCCCCGAGGGCGCGGCCCCCGTGCCGTTGCCGCTTCATGAGGCTGAGCCCCTGATCGGAGACTGGTCGGGGCAGCCCGCCGTGGAGGCGGGTGTGCCCGTGTCGCTTGAGGTTTCGGGCCTTCCGCCGAGGGCTGCCGTCACCGTCAGGATGGGCGGCGAGGTGCTCGCGGGCGACCAGTATCGCGAGGAGGACTGCGTACACCTCGAGCTGCAGGATCCGCTTCCCTTCGACAACATGATCGGCGTGGCGAAGCTCGAGGTGCTCGTGAGCATGGGACCTCAGGCGTGCAGCTTCTTCCATGCCGAGCCGCTTCGCATCATTCTCAAGCCGGGGCTTGCCTCGGACAATCTGCTCAGGATGAGCGAGAGCGTGGCGGAGCACGTGGAGAGGCTCTTCGGGGGCGATGCCGTCAGGACGGGCGACGATTCGCTTGGCGATCTTCTGGGCGTGCTCGAGCGTCTGTCGTCTCTCTACGAGAGGCAGTATCCGTATTTCCGCGAGGATCCCAAGTGCAGGCTCGCCTCCACTGCCAGACGCATGAGCATCGAGCGCATGCGCGACATGACGCCCGAGGCCGCGCGCTGGATGGCCTCGCATCCGCACGAGTGGCAGAGAGTGGCGCCGGGACACGGCATCCGCATGCGGGGCGCGAACTGGATGCCCGCTCATGCGCTCGTGCGCACGTCCGAGCTGAGCAGGGACCTTTATGAAAACCGCGTGGTGGCAGGCTTTCCGCTGCATCTTGCGTCGGAGACGAGGCGTCTGGCGCAGGCGTTCGAGGACGCGGTGCGCGTCGGCGCGGGACCTCTTGACGCGGGGACCATCGGCCGCATGGCCGCCGTGCGCATCGTGAGTTCGGAGGCTGACGTCCTGAGGGGCTACGGCATCGTGTTCTCGCGCATTGCGGAGCTCTACCGGGACGCGCTCGGCGTGACGCCCGAGCCCGTGAACAGGCTGCCCGCGCCCGCGAGGCAAACAGCAAGACCCGCGCCCAGCATACCGATGGCGCCGCCCGTCGTCAGTTCAAAGATACCCATTTTTTATCCTCCTTACGGTTTTTCCGTTTTTTCTGCAATTTACTGTAAATCGACATATTCCGTGTCCAGCGTCATGGGGCGGAAGGGCTTTCCGCCGTCGACGTAGAACTTGTTGAAAAATTCCAAGCACTGCAATCTCAGATCGTGCACGTAGCAGCCAAGGAGATTGAGCCCGAAGTTCATCGCGTTGCCGAGCATTGAGATGATGATGAACGCGATCACGTTCCCCGGCATCGCCGCGAGCATGTTGAACACCTGCGCGATCACGCTGCCCGCGAGCATCAGGGCCATCAGTCGCGTGTAGGACAAAATGTCGCCGAAGTAGCCCGTCACGTGGTTATAGAGTGAGCCGAACACGCCCGTAAGCTTGCCCCAGCCTTTGCCCTGCAC
>OGGT01001082.1_pt1 | contig 9989 bp, 11 predicted proteins | sample 1571311 | NCBI WGS metagenome assembly OGGT01 (sample SAMEA2581931, study PRJEB24529) | metagenome | biome: Human gut stool | place: China | collected 2011
GGGAGTGATACTTGAGCCAGAGGTTGGAGAAGAGTCATCTGCGCCCCGCTGTAAGTAGAGTACCCCGGTACGTTGGCCACTGCCACCCCATGGCGGCGGCAGGCTTCAAGGTCGATATTATCCGTACCAGTGGCGATGATGCCCACCCACTTGAGGTTCGGGCACTGCGCCAATATTGCCTCGTCAATGCGGCACTTGTTGATGAGCACCAGTTCTGCATCCCCGATGCGGGGCGCGATGTCGGCGTAGTCGGTGCGCACATAGCTGGTGGTGTCCAGCACCAGTGCCTTTACCCCGGACCAGTCCAAGTCCCCTTCTTCCATCACATAGCTTTCCAGAATCACTGCCTTCATAATTTCCCATTCCCTCTCTGGTTTACGTTATTCCGTTTCTTTCAGCGGATAGAGCGCTAGTGCAAGACTGCCGCCGTAGGGGCGGCTGTCCAGCGCGGCATAGCCCTTTGCCAGCAGCAGCGCCAGCTGCACCCTGTCCTCCAGCGGCACCCACACCGGTGCAGTGCGGACGGGCGCGCAGCCGGTGCACAGCAAAAAGCAGGGCGCAAGGCTTTCCAGCGGGCGCAGCGCCCGCAGTCCGAAGCCCTGCCGGAAATACAGCGGCAACAGCGCTGCCGCCGTTTCGGTGCACTCTACCACCGCCCATGCCGTGCCCTTGCGGCGCAGCCGGTCTGCCCGGGTGGGCAGCCCCTCGCCGGTATTTACCGGCGGGGTGAGCAGGCAGCCGCCCTCCAGCTGCCGACGTCCCAGCCAGTTGCGCAGTGCCGCTGCGGCGGCGGTATCGGCGGTAAGGGGTAGCACCAGCAGCGCTGCCCCGGCTGTGCCCCACGCCTCGCCTGCGGTCAGCATCCGCAGCACCTCGGAGCAGGGGCGGTAAAACCCCGCCCCACCGCAGCGCACCAATGTAAAAAATTCTTCGGCGGAAAGCCGCCGTACCTGCCGCTGACGCGGCGGGTCACATACCTGGATCATTTGCAGTTCCTCCGTTCTGATGTTCTTTCCATCAGCATACGGAAAACTGCGTGCGAATCGGCGCGAAACAGCGCGCCTTACAGTGCAAAAATCAGTCCAGCGAGATGTCCTCGCTCAGCACCTGCCCGATGGGCTTTGCGATGCACAGGTCGGCAGAAGCATCAGCCCCGGTGGGCTGCATGTTGATGACCACCAAATTATCGCCCCGGAAATACCGGATGAGCCCGGCGGCGGGGTACACCACCAGACTGGTGCCGCCGATGATGAGGGTATCCGCCTTGCGGATGGCAGACACGGCCCCGGAGAGCACTTCCTCGTCCAGCCCTTCCTCATACAGAACGACATCCGGCTTGACGATGCCGCCGCACTTGGGGCAGCGGGGCACGCCGGTGCTGTTGGCAATGAAGTCCACATCGTAGAACGCGCCGCACTTCACGCAGTAGTTGCGCAGGGTGCTGCCGTGGAGCTCGTAAACGGTCTTGGAGCCTGCCGCCTGATGCAGGCCGTCGATGTTCTGGGTGACGATGGCCTTCAGCCTGCCCTCCCGCTCCAGCTTTGCCAGCCGCAGGTGGGCAGCGTTGGGCTTTGCCCCCTTCACAATGAGCTTATCCCGGTAGAACCGGTAGAACTCCTCGGGGTTCTCCTCCCAGAAGGTGTGGCTCAGGATGGTCTCGGGCGGGTAATCGTACTTCTGGTGGTACAGGCCGTCCACGCTGCGGAAATCCGGGATGCCGCTTTCCGTAGAAACGCCCGCGCCGCCGAAAAAGACGATGCTGCTGCTTTTTGCAATAATGTCTTCCAGTGCCTTGACCATAGTTGAAACGCCCCTTTCCTCACGGAAATTTTTGTGTTAAGATAATACCAGTATAGCACATTCTTACAGGAAAGGAAGAGGCCGATTTTGAACGTCTGGTACATCAACAGCATCCTTGGTGCCATCTGCTTAGAGGAGGAGAATGACGCGCTGTGCGGGGTACATTTTTGCCCGGACGGTGCGCCGGAGCTGGAACCTCTGCCACGCAGGGTGGTGGAAACGCCCCTGCTGCAGGAAGCCGAGGAGCAGCTGAATGAATATTTTGCCGGGGTGCGCCGGGAGTTCGACCTGCCGCTGGCAGCAAAGGGCACGCCCTTTCAGCAGGCGGTATGGGCGCAGCTGCGCAAGATTCCCTACGGGGAGGTGCGCACCTACGGACAACTGGCGGCGGCGCTGGGCAAACCCAAGGCAAGCCGCGCCGTGGGCAGCGCCTGTCACCGCAACCCGCTGTGCATCGTGGTGCCATGCCACCGGGTCATCGGCTCAGACGGCAGCCTGACCGGCTACGCCGATGGACTGGAGATCAAGGAATATCTACTGGAACTGGAACAATTTTAAGAGAATGATAAAGGCTGCTGCGCATCGTTTGCGCAGCAGCCTTTGGCGTTTTATGCAGTTTTAAAAGCCCGTAGGCGGGACGTAATAGCTTGGGATAGACCCGCTTTTGGGCGTAGCTGCGGCCTGCTGGCGCAGCGCCGAGCGGGTCACCTCTGCCCAAGAATACTGGGTCATATACTCGCCACGATAGGAATTGGTGGCCGAGCGGCTGCCCCGCAGGAAATTGTAATAATCACAATCCACCTTGCTGGTGTCCAGCGCCAGTGTGCTGCGGCCGCGGATGAGCAGGCCGGTAACACCTGCATCCTCCAGCGTATGGCTCAGGTCAAAGATCAGATTGCGGAGATGGCTGTGCAGCGATGCGGTGTCGGGCTTATCCTCCCACAGCACGGCCAGCATTTCGCCGTTGGTGCAGGTGGCACCATTGCGATCCACCAGATAGGCCAGCAGCTCCTTGCTCTTGCTGCGCTTGAAGGCCAAAGCGCGCCCGCCCACGAAGATCTCAAAATTGCCAAAGCACTGGATCTTGATGCCGACAGGGGCATTCTCCGGCGGGTAGCGCAGATGCTCCAGCACATTGCGCACATCTGCCTCGTTTGCAGGCTTGAGTAAAAAGCCGCTCACGAAGATCTGCAGCGCTTCCAGCGCATACTCTGGGTGCTCTGTTACCACAATGATGTTGCAGCGCGGCTGCAGCTTCTGGATCATGCGCGTCAAAGCAAGCCCGTTCATGCCGGGCATTTCCAGGTTGAGGAAAGCCGCGTCCATCGGCCCCTGACGCATCCAGCTCAGTGCATCCTCGGTCGTCATGGCGCTGATATAGTCACAGTCGGGTGCAACGCGGCACAGGATGCGGATCAGCGAGTTGATTGCAAGCTGTCCATCATCGACGACCAGTATCTTCATTCGTACACCCCCGCAAGTTTACCATACATGTTCCCTGTTTCAGTTTAACACTTTGTCCTTTGATTCGCAAGTTTTTTTGCACAAAAAGCCAGAAGCTCCACACTTCTTTACAAAAGGACGTTCCTTCCCCATCCGTTTCCTCATAAAGCAGCTGGCTGAAAGAGGCATCTTTCCCATTTTCATTTCCGGCAGTCAAAGCAACTATACAAGATACTCTGTGCCATCCAGTCCGGTCAGTTTTTGTGCTGTCGTTTGTCCCACACGGGTGCAGAGCCGCTCATACGCCTGCCGCATCCGGGTCGGGCGCGAGGTGCAGTTGTGTGCATCGGAAGAGACCGCGTCCACCAGCCCGGTCTTGATCCAGTGCTCCAGCCGCATCCACTGCCAGAAGCCGCTGTCCAGCACAGCCGAACAGTTGATCTGGCAGCGCAGCCGGTACTGCTCATGCAGGCGGGCCAGCAGGCCGTGCTGCGCAAGGCAGGGATACCGCTCAACGTGGGCCACCAGAATGCGGTAACCCGCACCCGTGATCTCCTGCAGAGCCGTTTCCAGCTCCTTTGCCGTTATGTTCGGCACAAATTCCAGCAGCACCCAGCCGGTATCTCCCAAGGTCAACAGCTGGCGCTGGACTGCCGCATATCCCGCCGCAGGGGTATACAAAAGCTCTGAGCCGTGCTCCAGCTTCAGGTCGTAGCCTTTTTGTGTGCAGTATGCGCGGGCCAGCGCCAGATGCCGGTCATAGACTTCCTGCGGGAAGCGTTCCATGCCCGGCGTACTGTGCGAGGTAGCAAACAGGTGCCGCACACCGTCTGCTGCCGCTGCATCCAGCATGGCATACATTTCTTCTCTGGTCTGCGCACCATCGTCCACGCCGTAGACGAAGTGCGCATGATAATCCGTAAAGCCGCTCATTTCTTTTCCGCTTCGTGGCTCCGTTTATAATACTTTCTGTAATAACCGTACTTTCCATACTTTGAGTAGGATTTGTAGTACTTGCGGCCCATATAGTTGTCGTAGTCCACCTGATTGAGCACGGTGCCCAGAATGGGGCAGCCGGTCTGCTCGATCTGCTGCTTCACGTCCAGCAGTTCCTGACGGCTCACATCGTTGTAGTTCACTGCGATCAGGGTGCCGTCACATGCCTTGGCGATCTCCGCCGCATCGATGACCACGCCCACCGGGGGTGCGTCCACAATGACGTAATCTGCCATTCTGGCCAGCATATCCAGCAGTTCGGCAAAATGGCTGTTGGTCAGCAGCGCCAGCGGGTTGGGCACATCGCGGCCCACCGGCACCATGATCGCGTTGGGGATATCGGTCTGGTAGATGACCTCATCCATGCCCACCATGCCGGCCAGAAAATGGGAGAGGCCCTTGCCGTCGCTGCGGCCATCCTCATATTTCAGGCCGTAGTCACTGTTGACCATGCTGCGGCGCAGGTCTGCGTCCACCAGCGCCACCTTGATGCCGCGCTGTGCCAGCGTGCGCATCAGGTTCATGGACAGATAGCTCTTGCCCTCTGCAGCATGGCAGCTGGTGATCATGATCTTTTTGACACTCGCACCTGCAAAGGAGAGGTTGGTGCTCAGGGTATTAAAGGCTTCATTTCCCGCATAATCCAGAGCCGGAAATTTTGTGATCTTCAGCTGTTTCATGCTTTCCTCCCAGAGCTGCCACCCACACGGCGGCGGACATCATTGGCAAACCGCTTGGTGCGGCGCTTGAACTCGCTTTTCTCTTTCGGCTGTTCGCCAGCATCGGCCAGCGGGATCGATGCCAGCACCACCAGACCGGCGTACTTACGGATGTCCTCTGCCGTCTTGTAGGTATCGTCCAGCATGGTCCGCAGCACCACCACGGCGCTGGCCAGCACAAAGCCCACTACAAAGCCCAGCAGGATGTTCTTGGCCTTGTTGGGGCTGAACGGGTTCTCTGGCACACGCGCAGAAGACATCAGGGTGGGCTCGTCCGTCTTCATCTTTTCCGAGATGTACTTTGCGCCCACATCCGCATACTCGTTTGCGATCGCTGCTGCTTCTTCCGGATCCGGGTTCGTGACCGTGATATCCAGCATACGGGTGTCGCTGGTGTTGGTGACAGACAGCATACTGGCCATATCGGTGTAGGTGTAATCCAGATCCAGGTTGCTGATGACCTTTTCGTGGACTTCCCACATTTCAAAGACCTTGATGTAATCGCTGGTCAGCTCGCTGCCGACCTGCAGATCGGAGAAGTTCAGCACCGAATCATTGCGGCTGACCACATAAATGGTGGCCGTTGCCTTGTACATCGGCGTTACCAGAAAAAACGTATAAAGCGCCATCAGTACGGCACCCACCACAGCCGTGGCTGCAATGAGCGTCCAGTGGGCCAGCAGACCCATGAACAGTTCCAGCAGATCAATGGTGTCTTCTCCCTGTTCCGGCTGTACCGCCAAAGCTGTGCGCTCCTTCACAAAAGTATCTTGCTGCACGATTTCACTCCTTATAACCTTATAATACTGCCGCCCATGCGGCCCGGGCTTTGTGCCCTTTCCTCTGTTTTTCTGAATCCTATACGCCAAAAATGCGGCGTTCCCTTTTTCATCAGGGAGCACCGCAGAACATTTCTAGTTCTTAGCCCTCAATGGTCTTCACGGCCACCAGAACGAAGTTGGAGCCATAGAGCTTGACCTGGCGGCCCTTCAGGTTCACCACGATCTTGCCATCCACGACCTTACCGGGCACAGTATAGTAGGTATAGGTCACAGTGCCGTCTGCCTTCGTCTTGGGCACAGCCACCAGAACGGTAACTTCCTCGTTGTCCTCGTAAGCAGCCTCAATGACCTTGGACTCAATGGTCAGCTTAACATTTGCAGCATCGAGCAGGTTAGAGGTCTGCATCTCAAAGGCCTGCGTTACAGTAACATCTACAGTCGTCTTCTTTTCTTTCGAAGCGCCCGCAGCCTTCTGCAGTTCTGCATCAGAAGTGATGTCCTGCAGGACTTTCTCAACCTGAGCGGTATCCTCCTTGGCAGTGACCTTCACATCGCTGATAATGCCCAGAACACCGGTGACGGTAGCAGAACCGCTGGCCTTGACCTCATCTGCCACAGTCTTGCTGGGCGTTGCTGCCAGAACAGACACACCCATGCCCACGACCATAGCAGCGGTCAGAACAGCGCTGATAACTTTCTTCATAATGAAGATCTCCTTTCACTTCAAGCCGCACCCCCCCAAGATGCTGCTTTCTATCGCAAATGCTTTTCAACATTTACATCATTCTTCAACAGGCTTCCAGAACAGCGTCAGAACCGCTTTCTGGATGGAAGCTTCGGTCGGATAGAACTCGGTGAATCCGTCCTCTGCCACCTTGTGCTCGCCCTCCAGTGCAATGGCAGGTTCCACAGTATCATCCTTTGCGGCCCACACCTCATTGACCAGCTGACCCTTTGCAAGGTCGGTGACCAGATAAGGCTGCAGCGCATCGTACACCTGTGCGGTGAACTGCTGATCCTGCTGTACCCTGCTTTCCAGCTGTGCGGAAAGCTGTGCAAGATACTCCTCCTGCCGCACCATGCGGGCTTCGTTGGTACCCTCGCCAATATCCATGCGCCTGCGCACAAAAATCTCAGCCTGATCGCCCTGCAGCGTCAGGGTAGCTCCCTTGGTCATGGCCGGGTCTGCTGCGGAGAAATCATCCTCCAGCGTCACGGTCACACCGCCTGCCAGATCGTTCAGCACCGAGATGCCGTCCAGACTCATAGCCAGATAGAAATCAATGTTTTCCCCCTGCAGCAGGCGGGACACTGCATCACGGGCATAGCCGCAGCTTTCCTCCTTGCCATCGCCAAAGCCATGGGCAAGGCTGATCTGCATCTGAGTGGTGCCCACCGGATTGCCCAGCATGCCAAGCACCGTCACCTCTGCCATGGTGTCGCGGTCGATCTTGAGCTGACGGACCGTCTTGTCTTTGCTGTCTATCACAATGAGCCGCTGAAAATCCGCCTGACCACCCTGATAGGAGCCTTCTGCTTCCACCTCGCTGTCATGGTCGATGCCCATAACAAGGATGGTGGTCAGATCTGTGCGCCTGCGGTAGGTCACGCCGTCCACTTCCATGGTCTCAGCGGTCTCCTGCGGCAGCTCCGTCCGGGTCTCCGGCTTTTGGCTGCGCTTTTCCAGCCAGCTTCCGCCCACAAAAAGCAGTACAGCTGCCAGCACCAGCACAGCCAGCGCAGCAGCGGCACCACGATGTTGTTTTTGTCTGTTCAAGCGGGTAAGCTTCCCTCTTTTCTTCGGAATATAGTTTTCTGCGGGAAGGTCTTTCCATTGCCACAGAAAGATATTCCTTGGTCTATTATATCGTCACAAGCGTGCAACTGTCAATGTATTTTCGTTATTTTCCGGCAGGAAATTTCGCATTTTCAGCCTTTAGGGAGCCACAGATAAACACAAACCCCGGCCATGCAGAGTTCATCCGCACAGCCGGGGCCAATTGGTATTTTATTTGATATCCAGTTCAGGCGGCACATCGATCTGGTCCGAGACATACTTGCCGTTCTTTTTGCGCTGCCGCACGCACTCCGTCAGCAGATATTCGATCTGCCCGTTCACCGAGCGGAAGTCATCTTCGGCCCAGGCGGCAAGGGCATCGTAGAGCTTCGCGTTCAGGCGCAGGGGCACCTGCTTTTTTGGTTCTGCCATCAGTACAGGCTGCCGCTGTTCACGATGGGCTGGGCATCACGGTTGCCGCACAGCACCACCAGCAGGTTGGAGACCATTGCCGCCTTGCGCTCGTCGTCCAGCTCCACTACCTTGTTCTCATTCAGGCGTTCAAGGGCCATTTCCACCATGCCCACAGCACCGTCCACGATCATCTTGCGGGCATCGATGATGGCGCTTGCCTGCTGGCGCTGCAGCATCACGGCTGCGATCTCCGGCGCATAGGCCAGATAGGTGATGCGGGCTTCCACTACCTCGATGCCGGCCTCGGCTACATTCTTCTGGATCTCGTCCCGGATGCGGGCGGCTACCACCTCCGAGGAGCCGCGCAGACTGCCCTCATCGGCTACGCCGTCGCCGGTGGTATCCACATTGGGAGCCACATCATAGGGGTAAATGCGCACCACATTGCGCAGAGCGCTGTCGCACTGCAGGGAGAGGTACTCCTTGTAGTTGTCCACATTGAACACCGCCTTGGCAGTGTCGGTGACCCGCCAGATCACGGCGATGCCGATCTCCACCGGGTTGCCCAGACAGTCGTTGATCTTCTGCCGGGAGTTGTTGAGGGTCATCATTTTAAGAGAAATTTTCTTGCCCATGCCGTCGCTCTGGGAGGCGGCATGGGCGCCGCCGTCCACGTCGCCGCTCTGGCTCAGTTTGGTGCCAGCTGCCGGGTTCACCGCGGTGCAGAAGGGGTTCACCCAGTAAAACCCCTGTCCCTTCAGGGTGCCGATGTAATCGCCGAACAGGGTGAGCACCAGTGCTTCCTGGGGCTTTAACACCTTCAGGCCGCAGAGCAGGAAGATGCCCGCCACCCAGTATGCGATGGACAGGATCGTGAGCAGGATGCCCGGAAACAGGCTTTCGTCCAGCAGAATGATGCTGTAGAAAAACAGCAGGACGGTAACAGCATAGCCCAGCAGGGTGAGCAGCAGCATGACCATGCCGTTCTTTTTGGTCTGCAGAATTTTCTCTTCCATAACAGTTTCCCTCCTTCACAGGGTGCGGAAGTATTTCTTTATGATATCAAAATCATATCACTATATATCATTCTTGTCAAGTCCTCCGCAGGCAAAAAAAGAGCCGCCGCACAAACACTGTGCAGCAGCTCCTTTTTGTTTATCTTTTTATAATGTAAGGGGCACTTGCTCTCAGGCGAAGGTCAGCACCACCTTGCCAGCGCCGCTGTTGCGGTCTGCAAGGGTATCGAATGCCTTCTGGAAGTCCTCTGCCTTGAACACATGCGTGGTGATCTCATCGACCTCTTTCAGGTGGTCAGGCAGGATCTTGACCACCTCGGGGAACTTCTGATACTGATGACGGGTCCCCAGAATGGTCAGTTCCTTTGCATTGATCTCCTTGAAGTTCACGGGGATCGGCTCCTTGCCAAAGGTCATAGCCACCAGACGGCCTGCGGGAGAAAGCTGGCTGGTTGCATGTGCCAGCAGTGCGGGAACGCCTGCGGCCTCAAAGATCACGTTGACACCCTCGCCGTCGGTCAGTTTGTTGATGAACGCATCCAGATCTTCCTTCATCGGGTTGATGCTGTAATCTGCGCCAAAGTCCTTTGCCATGGCAAGGCGGCTCTCGTTCGGCTCAGACACGATCACGGTAGCGCCGCGTGATTTTGCAATGTTGGCAACGATCAGGCCGATGGGGCCGCCGCCGTGCACCAGCACCACATCGCCGGGGCGCACATCGCCGCGCCAGTTTGCCTGCAGGCCAATCGTGAACGGCTCGCACAGAGCAGCCTGCTGATAAGTCATCTTGGAAGCATCGTACTCATACACCTGGCTGCGCGGCATGACCACATATTCCTGAAAAATGCCGTCCACGATGCAGCCCAGAACCTTCAGTTCACGGCAGACATTGTGGTGGCCGCAGCGGCAGGCATAGCACTTGCCGCAGTAGGTGATCGGCTCAAACACAACACTTGCGCCGGGCTTCAGGTCGGTAACACCCTCGCCCACTGCGATCACCTCACCGGAACCCTCGTGGCCAAGCACCACAGGATACTTTGCA
>OGGT01001083.1_pt1 | contig 9978 bp, 7 predicted proteins | sample 1571311 | NCBI WGS metagenome assembly OGGT01 (sample SAMEA2581931, study PRJEB24529) | metagenome | biome: Human gut stool | place: China | collected 2011
TGCATCGGATACTGCGATTGCGGACCATTCGGCTGATATTGCGGAGCCGGCCCCTGTGGTCGCCCTTGCGGTTGCTGCGGATATTGAGGCTGCTGCGGAAACGTCATAGTCACCTTACGAAACTTCGGAAAACAAAAAAGCTGATATTCAGCACTGTACTACCAGTCCGCTGAATATCAGCTTGAGATCTCACCGTAGGTGGGTGTCGATCAGCGCAGCACGCCTTCGATGAGCATGGTGATCAGGTCGGTGTAGCGCACGCCAGTGGCCTCCCATGCCTTGGGGTACATGGAGATGGACGTGAAGCCCGGCATGGTGTTGATTTCGTTGACCATCACCTTGCCGTCCTTGGTCACGAAGGTGTCCACGCGACTCAGACCGGCACCGTCCACGGCGACGAACGCCTTCTTGGCGGTTTCGCGCACGAGGTTCAGCGTCTCTTCCGGCAGGTTGGCGGGCACTTCCACGTGGCTTGCGGCGGCGTCCATGTACTTGCTGTCGAAGTCGTAGAACTGGTCGTCGCCTTCGGCGCGCTTGTCGAGCACGATTTCGCCCGGCCAGCTGGCCTGCGGCGCTTCGCCAGCCTTCGGACACAATACTGCGCATTCGATTTCGCGCGCGTCGATGCCCTGTTCCACGAGGATGCGCCAATCGTGGCGGGACGCCTCGTACACGGCGGCCGCAAGTTCGGCCGCATCGCCCTCATGCTCCACCTTGGTCACGCCGAAGCTGGAACCGGCGCGGGACGGCTTGACGAACAGCGGATACTGCAAGCCGGCTTCGCTAACCTGCGCCATGATCGCATCGGCGTCGGTCTTGAATTCGGAAGCCTTGTCGAAGGAACGCGCGTCGAGCGTGATGCCGGGCGCGACGGGAATGCCGGCGGCCGCGAGCAGCACCTTCGTGTAATGCTTGTCCATGCAGGCCGCGGAGGCGAGCACGCCGCACCCCACGTACGGCACGCCCATCATTTCGAACAGACCCTGGATGGTGCCGTCCTCGCCGTACGGCCCGTGCAGCACGGGGAACACCGCGTCCACATGGCCGAACGGGGTCAGCGTACCGTCATCCTCGCGGGCGAAGAAGCCGTCCTGTCCGAGAGCCACTTCAAGCACCACGTCCTTGGCGCCTGGGGTTTTCTCCACGGTCGGCAGGCCTTCGTCCAGGCTCCATCCGAGCGGATTCTCACCGTTGACGATCCACTTGCCGTCCTTGGTGATGCCCACCGGAATGGCTTCGAACTTGTCCGTGTCCAGCGCGCGCAGCGCACTCGCAGCGGAGATGCAGGAGATCGAATGCTCGTCGGCCTTGCCGCCGTACATCACCACAATGCGCTTTTTTGCCATATCTATAGCCTTTATTCCTTAACTTTTATGACTTTTCAGGATTTTTGCCAAGCATCCAGCATACAAGCCGGCTGCTACTCCTCGGTGATGCCTTCGCCGAACAGTTCGGACAGCATCTGCGCGCAGGAGATGCCGTCGTCCAGCACGTGGCTCATGGCCGTGGCGAGCGGGGTCGGCACACCGTACTGCTTGCCCAACGCCACCACCGCGTCGGTGGTCGGCACGCCTTCGGCCACGCCGTTGCTCACCTTGGTGGCCTCTTCCACGCTCAGGCCCTTGCCGAGGTTGGAACCGAACGTGTAGTTGCGGCTCAGCGGGGAACCGCAGGTGGCGATGAGGTCGCCCACGCCGGCAAGTCCGGCGAAGGTCTTCGGATCGGCTCCGGCCGCCTCGCCCAGCGCGGTCAGTTCGGCAAGGCCACGGGTTTCGATCATGGCCGCGGTGTTCTCGCCGTAGCCTGCGCCACGGGCCATGCCCACGGCAAGCGCCACCACATTCTTCAGCGATCCGCACATTTCCAAGCCGATCACGTCGCGCGTCACGAACGCACGGAAGTAGTCGGTGGTGCAGGCGGTGGCGATGGTGCGCGCGTTGTCGATGTTCGCGCATCCGACCACGGTCGCGGCCGGCTCACGGTCGGCGATCTGCTTGCTCAGGTTCGGTCCGGAAATGGCGGCGAAGCGTTCCGCCGGCAGGTCGAGCTTTTCCATGACGACTTCGTCCATGCGTTTGCCGGTGGTGCGTTCGATGCCTTTCATCAGGGAGGCCACGAGCGCGGTCTCGGGGATGAGTCCCTTGAATTCGGTCAGTGCCACGCGTGCGAACTGCGCGGCGATGGCCACGATGACGATGTCGGCGTTGGCCACGGCTTCGGCGCGGTCTCCGGTGGCGGTCATGTTGCTGGGCAGCGTTTCCACGCTGGGCAGGCGCACACCGTTGTGGTGATGGTCACGAATACCTTCCACGATTTCCGGTTCGATGGCCCACATGGTCACGTTGTTGCCCGCGTCGGCAAGCACTTGACCGAAGGCCGTTCCCCAAGCGCCAGCGCCCAGTACCGTCACATTCGCCATGAATTTTGCTCCTTGGATTATTTGGATTGCTTTTTGCGGCCGAGCGTATGCCACATCGGCCGCCGCTTTCAATCGACGTTGTCTTATGCTACCGCCGGCTACGCACACCGGCCGCGTGTTCCGGTCGCACGCGTATTTTGTTCGCCGCCGGAACGGGTGTGTGGGGAAAATCAGTCTTTCACGCGACTCATGGTGCGGTAGTCCCAGTAGCCGTCAGGTGCCTGTTCGCCGCGGATTTCGGCCATGATTTCGGTCATGCGCACGCGGATGCGGCGGGTCAGTTCGTCGGCGCGGTCCGTCGGCACTTCGTCTCCCCAGGAATCGCAGCCGTCAAGCAGGTCCGCGTAGTCGAGCGCCTCGTCGTAGCACATCACCACGTTCTTGCGCGGCCACGGCCACCAGTGGTTGATGCTGGCCGCGCCCCAGGTCACGGCACAGTACAGCGGCACCTGGCAGCCGAGTCGGCGTGAGGATTCGAGGGCGATCACGCCCACGCCGTTTTTCATGCTCATCGGCCACTTCTGCGGGTCGCGCGTCACGGTGCCCTCCGGCCATACGGTCAGTGGACGGCCGGAGGTGAGGATTTCCACGGACGTTTCCTCGATGGCTTTGGCCTTGCCCGCGCGGCGCTGCACCGGCTGCATGCCGACCAGCTGGAACCATTTGCCGATCAGCGGCCATTTGGCCATTTCCGCCTTGGCCATGTAGCGCGGACGGCGGCCCTGATGGAACAGCGACACCATCGGCACGAACACGTCGTACATGGTCACATGCGTGGCGGCGGTGATGAACGGGCCGGTTTCCGGCACGTGTTCCAAGCCCCAGGCCTTCACTTTGCTGTGATTGCGCAGCACCACGTCGCAGCCGGTCAGCAGGCGATGCGTGGCTTTGGGGTTCTGCGCTTCGATTTCCGCGGTGTTGGCTTTGCGCGGACCGGTCGGGAAATCGTGGGTCGGGTCTACAAGATGATGCTTCTGCGCGAGTTTTGCGACTTGCTCGTCGCTCAGCGGCTTCACTGCGGAGCGCGGCGACGGTTTTCCTTTGGATGCCATGGCTTCCATTGTGCCACCGGCCGCCGATACGTTCGTCATCGATGTTTTCCGCGTTATCTTGCTTTTTACTGCCTCATGCCATCGTTTTCTGCATCATTTGGCCGTCAAATGATGCAGAAAAGACGGGCGATAAGGCAGTAAAAGGAATATGCGGAAGATGTGGAAGGTATGGAAAGCAGGTTTGCGATTGCGGCAGCGGCAATCGCGGATAAAACAAAACCGGCACCCGCGTAAGGCGAGTGTCGGTGAAAGGTGGTATGCGTTCAGCGCGACTGGTCAATCGCGACTAGCCAGTCGCAACTGTTCAATCCCAATAAATCAGCCGCAGCCGATTCATCGAACCAATCGCAGCGAATCAGTCGAAGTCGGCTCCGAGGGCTTCCAACTTGCCGCGGAAGTCGGCGTAGCCACGGTCGATCAGGGAGATGCCCTGCACGTTGGACGGGCCCTTGGCTGCGAGCGCCGCAATCAGGTGGCTGAAGCCGCCGCGCAGATCCGGCACGTCGATGTCACGTCCGGTCAGCGGGGTCGGTCCGAAGATGACCGCGGAATGCTTGTAGTTGCGCTGTTGGAAGCGGCATGGCAGGGAACCGAGGCATTCGCGGTACAGCTTCTCATACACCGTCTCATGCACGATGGAAAGGCCGTTGGCCTGGGTCAGCGCCACGACGAGCGGCTGCTGCCAGTCGGTCATGAAGCCCGGGTGCACGTCGGTCTCGATGGCTACCGGCTTCAGGTCTCCGCCCGGATGCCAGAAACGGATACCCTTGTCGGTGATGTCGAATTCGCCGCCGATTTTGCGGAACACGTTCAGGAAAGTCATCATTTCCGGCTGGGTGGCACCTTTGACGAAGATGTCGCCATGTGTGGCGAGCGCGGCGGACGCCCAGGAGGCGGCCTCGATGCGGTCGGTCAACGACGTGTGCGTGTAGCCCTTGAGCTCCTTGACGCCTTCGATACGGAAAGTACGATCCACGTCCACGGAGATGATGGCACCCATCTTCTGCAGCACGCTCACCAAATCCATGATCTCAGGTTCGATGGCGGCGCCGGAAAGCTCGGTCTTGCCTTCGGCGAGCACGGCGGCGAGCAGCGTCTGCTCGGTGGCGCCCACGGACGGGTACGGCAGGTGGATCTTCGCGCCATGCAGACCGTTCGGAGCGGTGATGTGAATGCCGTCCTTGTGTTCCTTGTCCACGTTCGCGCCGAGCTTGCGCAGGGTTTCCAGATGGAAGTCAATCGGACGACCGCCGATGTTGCAGCCGCCGAGCGCCGGAATGAACGCCTCGCCCAGACGGTGCAGCAGCGGGCCGGAGAACAGAATCGGAATGCGGGACGAGCCGGACAGTGTGTCCACGTCGGCCACGTCGGCGAGTTGCACGTTGGTGGCGTCGATCGTCACCACGCCGTTCGCGCCGTCCACGGTCACGTCCACGCCGTGCAGGCGCAGCAGGTCGGACACCACGTGCACGTCGCGGATTTCCGGAACGTTCTTCAGCACGGATGTGCCCGGGGCCAGCAATGCGGCGACCATGGCCTTGCTTACGAAGTTCTTCGCGCCACGCACCTTGATGGTGCCGTTCAACGGCTTGCCGCCTTCGACGTGCAGAATGTCGTTCTTATTGTCAGACACGCTCAACCTCTTTCGATTCCCTTTGGATCAAGCTCAAAAACACTGTTGTTTAGTTTGCCATAAGGCATGTAGCTCGTTCGCGAAAAACGGAATTCAGCGCAGTGTCTCCTTAATTTCGCGCGCGAGATTCGCGTCCCACATGGCTCCGGTGGCGCTCATCACGGCATTCGCGCCGGCTTCACGGTATGCCTTGTAGTCATCAGGACGAATCACGCCGCCCACGCCCACAATGGCGAAGTCGAAACCGAGCTTCTCACGGATGGCGGAGAGTCTGCCAACCATGTCAAGACCGGCACCGCGGATGGCATTGCCGCACACGCCGGAACGGTCACGTCCGGCTCCCGGCAGCGCCTGGTTGCCGTTCGCGTCCACCAGGCGCGCGGAAATCGTGTTGATGGTGGAGAAGCCTTGCACGGTGCCATGTCCGACGGTTTCCCTGACCATGGTTTCCAGGTCGGTGTCGTTGGGAATGTAGGCAAGTTTCACGATGAGCGGACGATCGCCGATTTCGTTTTTCACGGCTTCCGTGATTTCCCCCACCAGATGCGGATCGTGGCATAGCAGGCGATTGTGTCCTTCGTTGGGGCAGCTGGTGTTCATTTCCATCAGTCCGGCTCCGGTTTCCGTAACCAGATGCGCGGTGGTGACATGGTCGGCGATGTACGCCTTGCGGTCCATGCCATCCACGCGGGAGCCTTGGAAGCTGGGCACGAGCAGCTGCCCGTCGCCGGCGGCGGCGATCGCCTTCTTCATGTCCGGCTGCCATTCGTCGGGGTCACGCGACGGCACGCCGAAACTGTTGGAGATCGAAATCGGAAGCTCATATCGGGTGTCGGCAAGCACACCTTCGTCCAGCTCGGCGCTGCCGGGAACCAACGAGCCATCGGCATTCTTCGGATGCACGGCAAGAACGTTCGGGAACGCGTTGCAACCCCACGCGCGGGAGCGGACCGTCTTGTACACCGCCAAATCGAAACCCATGCGGAAGGCGGCGGTGGTGAACCGCTCGTTCAGCAGCGGACCGGCGGGAATGCCAAACGGCAGGTTCACGCGGAAGCCGAGGAATTCCTCGGCCTGGTCGGACGACTGCGACTGGGTGGTCTGTGCAGACTGCGCGGAGGCGCCGGCAGCGGAATCGCCCTTCATCACTTCGGCGAACGCACCGAACGGCCCCTGCAGATAGTTGTCTTCATACGTGCGATTGACGTCGTAAAACGGCGCGAAACTCTGGCTCATACTGCTCCCCGAAATTGTTCTCGTGTCATGTTTTGGATATGCGATGCGAACACACGAAATGTCATGTCCACTGTAACGCGACACACGTCCCGCCTGCACGCCCCGTCTCACCTTGGAAACCTCCTTGGCTAGGACTTCCCCAGACGAGTTTGGGCTCTCGATCCAGGTCAAGTCCAGAGAACCGGAACGCCGTCATGAGCCGGTATGCTCGGCAAGACGGTACTTGCGTCCGCGTCCGACGCCTATTGGTTCAATAACACCGTCTTTCACCAGTGAGGCCAATATCTCCCGGGTACGGGTGAGGCCAAGCCCCAGCACCACAGCCAGATACGAGGTGGGTTGCGGTCCGCCGACCGTCAACGCATAGGTGATTTTCTCCAACTGGCTTTGCGGCCTGATCGCATTGCCGAAATCGGCAGGTAGGGCCACGTTCTTGCCGAATGTGCCGACCATGTCGTTCAAACGGTCAGCCCCGCGAGCGCCAATCCTATGGACCGTACCAGTGCCATGCTCCGAATTCCGCATTGTCGGCGACTCCGCACCAACAGGGCCCCCGCCATCTGCAGAGACTCCGGGAACAGCAGAAGCTCCGGCGATCATGGAATCTCCGGCGATCTTGCGCGGATACAACGTAAGCTGCACACGCCCCGGATCGTCGAACACTTCCAATTCCGGCGCGGCGGTTCCTGCGAACAGGCAGCCTTCACGCATCACGTCAAAACCACTGCCCGCCTTTTCTCCGATGCCAATCAGATTGAACATTTTCATCAACGTGGGATTCCGCGTATCCGAAATGCCGCCTTGCATCACCTCTTCGGAGGAAAGACGCAGGCTGCCGGGATTCGACAATACGATTCTGTCGTAATACTGGATGATCACCGTGCCCCGGCGAATGAAGTAATCGGCATGAACGAGCGTGTTGGTGACAGCCTCACGAACGGCCTTATCCATCGGATTGTCATCAATCCTATGCAAATCGGCATCAAGCTGGAACGGATGGGCAACAGCCGACCGCAGACGATTGACCACCTTGCCCCAAAAATCGTACAAGTTGCCCGACCACGTGTCATCGTCCGAAGTGAATCGGTCGTTCCACCGCTCCTGGTCGTCCATGACCTCGCGATAGTCCAGGAAATAGTAGGGGAATTCGGACGTGATTCGCCACGCCTCACCGAACATCAGCAATCCGGCTCGTGTGGGACGCACCTGAGAACCATCAAGCCGCAACGCTTCGATGCGAAGCAGGAAATCCTCATCAGACAATCCGACCCATGGATGGCCGGGCCGTCTGTTCTTGAACTGCCGACGATATGATGCGACGCTATCCGCGTTGAGCGCGTCAGCACCCATGCCTTCAACAATCGTTCTGTCCAGGGGAAGCAGGTCACTGTCCCGAAGCATGGCACGAACCGTTTCCTCATCGCACAGATAATCGCCATCGCCATTACGCCGGTATGAGCCCGTCATCGGATTCTGGCCCACGTACACGGGAATACAGTCCCTCGCCGCACGAGGAATGTCGATGGAAATAACATCTCCCTGCGAGGTATGGCGAATCACCACGTCGTTGTCGCTCAGCACAACGGCACTGACCTTCGATGGATCATGCGCCATGTTCCAAAAATCCTGCGCCATGTTCCGCGCATCATCTACTCCGGTGATATACAAAGAATGGTCTTCATGTTCGGACACGCCCAGCAGAATCAGCCCACCTTCGGTATTGGCGAAGGAGCTGTACGTCTCCCATAAACTGTGGGGCAGGCCGCCCTTGGCACGTTTCGCTTCCAAACGGTTGCCTTCACGCATCCGAGGAACCTCCCGGGACCACCAGGCATCATCGTGCTCGCTACCGTCCATTGGCCATCACCGCCTTACCTACCACGCGTTTTACGCTCGCTTTGCCGCCGCTTTGCCGTCGTATTATGATTTTACCACCGCTTTGCGCGCGCTTTGCCACCGCTTTGTGGAATTGCTGTTGGCGGAAAGGTGATGGAAGGTAAACAAAAAGCCCGGCTTGGGTGCCGGGCTTGGGAAAAGTTAGATGTGGTTGCGGTCAGCCAATGATGAAATGGGCTACCGTCGCGATCGGCCAACGGGCCTGTCCTGCAATTACGGACTGCGCTGCGCGCAGGCTCATTGCTGCCCTCGTTTCGGACTCGGGCAAGGCCCTGTCGGCAGTGCACTGCACTGCCGACCAGCCATCGCGTCAGATGATGCCGCGATCGGCCAACGGGCCTTGCCAATCGGGGTATTCACCCTCACGGGCGGATTCGATCGGCTGTTCCGGCTCGCGCTTGACCGGCAGGGTCTTCGGCTTGAACGGGAACTTTTCGGCGCGCATCTTCTCGTATGCGATGATGTCGTCTTCGTGCTGCAGCGTCAGGTCGATGTCGTCGTAGCCGTTCATCAGACGCCAGCGGGTGTAGTCGTTCACTTCGAACGGCAACGTCACATCGCCGCAGGTGACGGTACGGTCTTCCAGGCTGACGGTCATTTCGCGGCCCGGCTCCTCGTCCAGCAGCTTCCACAGCAGCTCAATGGATTCCTGCGGCATAATTGCGGCCAGCACGCCGTTCTTGGCGGTGTTGCCGTAGAAAATGTCGGCGAAACGGGAGGAAATCACCACGCGGAAACCGTAATCGTGCAGCGCCCACACGGCGTGCTCGCGGGAGGAACCAATGCCGAAATCCGGGCCGGCCACAAGGATCTTGCCCTGCTTGTATTCCGGCTTGTTCAGCACGAATTCCGGGTCGCGGCGCCACGCGTAGAACAGGGCGTCGTCGAAGCCGCTTTTCTTCACGCGCTTCAGGAACACGGCCGGAATGATCTGGTCGGTATCAACGTTGGAACGGCGAAGCGGCACGGCCACGCCGGTAAGGGTAGTCAGTTTTTCCATGTCAACAAATCCTTCGATTGCCTATCGATATTCGATTTCGATATTTCGATTACTTACGATTGCGCTCGCAGCAGGCTCACAGGTCGGCCGGCGAGCAGATGGTGCCGCGGATGGCGGTCGCGGCGGCAACGGCCGGCGACGCCAGATGCGTGCGCGAACCCTTGCCCTGACGGCCTTCGAAGTTGCGGTTCGAGGTGGAGATGGAACGTTCGCGGGCTACCATCTTGTCCGGGTTCATGCCCAGGCACATGGAGCAGCCGGCGTTACGCCATTCGGCGCCGAAGTCCTTGAAGATCTTGTCGAGGCCTTCCTTTTCCGCCTGCAGACGCACGCGGGAGGATGCCGGCACCACGAGCACGCGGTGGATGTTGTCGGCCTTGTGGTGGCCCTTCATGATGGAGGCGGCCACGCGCAGGTCCTCAAGACGGCCGTTGGTGCAGGAGCCGATAAATACCTGGTCGATCTCTGTTCCTTCCAGTTCGCTGACATTGCGGATCTTGTCTACCTGGGACGGGCATGCCATAACCGGCACAAAATCCTCGGCGCGGTAGGTGATGGTGCACAGATATTTTGCATCCTCATCGCCTTTTAAGCTCTTCTGATAGTCATTGAGTTCGATCTCGCAGTATTCTGCGGTCTTCTCATCCGGGGTAAAAAGTGCACATTTGGCACCTGCCTCGATCGCCATGTTGGCAATCGTCATACGGCTTGCCACGGTCATATTTTCTACGGTGCTTCCTGA
>OGGT01001085.1_pt1 | contig 9953 bp, 9 predicted proteins | sample 1571311 | NCBI WGS metagenome assembly OGGT01 (sample SAMEA2581931, study PRJEB24529) | metagenome | biome: Human gut stool | place: China | collected 2011
AGTTTCGAAGAAACTTCTAAGTGACTACGAAGTAGTCATATTATATCATAATTTTTAAAGAGTTGTATTATGTAAGATGTAATTAATTCAATATTCAGGTGAAAATCAGAGTAAATCAAATGATTTTCGTTTATGATGTTATAGTGATTAATATTTAAAAATAAAGCCTGACACAAACATTGTGATATTGCCAATTAATTGGTACAATAAGTAAAACGCATTTTAACTGTGAATAATTAACTAATAAAGTAATAACAGGAGATTAGTGTGGAAAACAGATTTTCACACAGTGGATTTGTGTCTGTGCGTACCATACACAAACCAGTATGCGAAAAATGTGCGCAGAAATGAGGATTATTATGATAGGTATTATTGGAGCTATGGACGAAGAAGTAGCTAAGATAGTTGAAGCTATGGAAATTGAAAGACAGGAAGATAAGGCTTGTATGTCATTTAAGGCTGGAAAGCTTAATGGCAAAGATGTTGTTGTTGTAAGAAGCGGTATCGGCAAGGTAAATGCGGCAGTATGTACACAGATACTTGTAGATGATTTCGGCGTTGATTATGTTATTAATACAGGAATTGCAGGTTCACTTAAGGCTGAGATTAATATTGCAGATATTGTTATATCAAGTGATGTATTACATCACGATATGGATGCTTCAGGATTTGGATATCCTTTAGGACAGATTCCAAGAATGGACGTATTGTCTTTTGAAGCAGACAAGCACCTTATAGATGTTGCCAAAGAGGCTTGTGCTAAGGTTCTTCCAGAGATAGGAACACATATTGGCAGGGTTGTAAGTGGTGATCAGTTCATATCAGACAAGGCTGTTAAAGAAAGAATATCAGCTAATTTTGATGGATACTGCACAGAGATGGAAGGTGCAGCAATTGCACAGGCAGCATATCTTAATAAAGTTCCATTTGTTATATTAAGAGCAATCTCAGATAAGGCTGATGACAGTGCAACTATGGATTACCCTACATTCGAGAAGCAGGCAATTGAGAATTCGGTTAAGCTGCTTAAGGAATTGGTGGGACAGATATAGGCAGATATAGTTTCTGCGGAGTTATTATGGCGGACGAACGGCAGTGACGAGTGATTGTGACAAACGGACGGGCTGTGGCTAGGGGCTGTGGTGGTGCGTGTGAGGCTGCTATAAGATAATTGGATATTACTAAGTCATTCCCGGTGGAGTTGTGGTGCCGGACGCACCGCTCCAAATTCGCCATCGTGGCTCAGTTGTCGCTTGCCCAGACCTCGTGTCTGGGCATTGCTGTATGGTGGAGGGAATGACTAAGAAATATCAGCAATTATCTTATAATGTCAGTCCTCACACGCACCACCACAGCCCCTAACCGCACCCCTGTCGGGTTGCGATGGCAGGGGCACACACTACCGGGGTTGCGGATAATAGGGCAGAAATATGGCTGGGAAGGGGGATAGGAGTGTGGCGGGAGTGGGGATATAAGGGGCGAAAGAATGTGGGCTGATATAGGAGGTGATATTGTAGAGGGGTGCAGATGAGTGCAGTGATTAATAGAGGTGTAGTGGTTGAAAAGCTGTGGAAGTACATTGTATATTACTTTGTAGCACAGGAATTAAGGCAGACGGCTGGGCGGTTGTGTGAGCGTGGGTTGGCGGGGGCTTGTTACGCAAGTATTATAAGCACAATTGAGATACAACTTAGTCTTTCCCCTCACCAAACAGCAATGCCCAGACACGAGGTCTGGGCAAGCGACAATTGAGCCACGATGGCGAATTTGGAGCGGTGCGTCCGTTCTCTCTGCCTATCGGGAAAGGCTTAGTAGTATCCAATTGTCTTATAACTTAAGTAACGAGCTCCCCGCCAGTCCAGCCACACAACCGCCCAGCCGTCTGCCTTAATTCCGTCCGTTATAAGCCGTAATTATATAACCTAATAAATCTAATATTACAGAATAATTTACAGCATATCATCTTATAATGCCTTAATAGCACACAACCGCTTAAATCCCAAGCATCTCACTATAAACCTGCAATGCTCCATCAGTATCGTGTGCCAGCACTCTCTTAGCAAGCACCTTTCCAAGCTGTACGCCCTCCTGATCGAAGCTGTTGATATTCCATAAAAATCCCTGGAACATAACCTTATTCTCAAAATGAGAAAGCAAAGCACCTAAAGACTTAGGAGTAAGCTTATCTCCAGTTATAATGCTTGAAGGTCTTCCACCTTTGAAAGTCTTATTAGGGTTATTGTCATCTTTTCCACACGCAAATGCAACAATCTGAGCCGCTACATTGGCACATAACTTCTGCTGGCTTGTGCTGTCCTGAATAGTAACATCATTTTCAAGCTGGCTGTTCTTAAATCCAATGAACTGTAAAGGAACGATATTAGTTCCCTGATGAAGAAGCTGATAAAAAGAATGTTGTCCATTAGTTCCCGGTTCACCAAATATTACTGGACCTGTAGGGTAATTAACCGGTTCATTAAATCTGTTGACGGACTTACCATTAGACTCCATATCAAGCTGCTGTAAATGTGCAGGGAAACGGCTTAAGCCCTGTGAGTATGGGAGTACAGCAGTACATTCATATCCAAGTACATTGCGTTCATATACGCCAATAAGCGCATCAAGCATTGCTGGGTTCTTAAGAATGTCTTTGTTTAATGCAAGTTTGTCCTCAGCAGAGGCACCTTCAAGGAAATCTGCGAATACATCAGGACCAAATGCCAATGATAATACAGCACCGCCTACAGAAGATGTTGAAGAGAAACGTCCTCCGATGTAATCGTCCATATAAAATGCATCTAAATAATCATCACTTTTGGCAAGAGGAGAGGTCTCGCTTGTTACTGCAATCATATGCTTTGCAGGGTCAAGACCAGCTTCCTTAAGAGCATTTTTAACAAATGATTCATTAGTTAACGTCTCAAGAGTTGTTCCAGACTTAGATACAAGAATGAATAATGAATGTGCAACATCAATAGAAGCAAGCACAGCAGATGCATCATCTGGGTCTACATTACTTATAAAATGCGCTTCCATTTTAAATGAATTATTCTTTTTAGCCCAGTTCTCAAGAGCAATATACATAGCACGGGGACCTAAATCACTTCCGCCGATACCAATCTGAACAACGGTTGTGAACTTTTCGCCAGCACCATTAGTAATATCACCATTATGTACCTTGTCAGCAAATTCAGCGATACGCTTCTGTTGTGTTATATAGAATGTACGCTTGTCTACACCATCAGCATTAACAGCTTCACCGAGCTGTCCGCGTGTCATATGGTGGAGTACAAGTCTGTTCTCGCCAGTATTAACAACTTCGCCATTGTAAAGAGCAGCAAATTTGTCTGAAAGTTCAGCTTCTATAGCAAGCTTTTCAAGTGCCTTAAGAGTTGTATCATCTACTTTCTTAGCTGCGAAGTTGTAGTTAAGTCCCTCAGCCATAGGAATATTATATGTCTTAACACGTTCAGCACCAGCTTCGCCAGACATAACCTTATTAAGGTCAACAAGCGGAGTTTCCTTTAATTCCTTAAAAGCTGCAAGTGTGTCAAGATTGTTCCAATTAATCATAAAATATCTCCTCCTAGTATAATTGAGTTGTAGGTAATTGCGAAAACTGCTAAGACCATTTGCAATTACCTATAATAAGTTGCAACATTAAAAGATATAATGCCAGAATATATTGAAATAACATTTAAAATGTTATCCATTAAGGCATTATATTGATATATTGTCGCACAAAATATCTTAATTGAATTATACTATCAATGTCTGTCGAATACAAGGAGAAAAGTCGTTATTATCTATCATTTTCCATCTGTTTAAGTTCGGGGAGAATGGTACACAGCATAGTTATAAAACATATGCTTCCGCCGATTATATTAGATACAGGTTCGGCTGCAAATACACCATTTGTTCCCATATTAAGAGCGTAAGGCATAATATATGTAAGAGGTATTACAATAAATACTTTTCTTAATAAAGAGAAGAATATAGCCTGTTTTTTCTTATTAAGGGATTTGAAAATGGTCTGTCCGATATATTGCAGGTCCATAAATATAAAGGCGGCAAAATATATCTTCAATGCTGATACTGCATTTTCCATAAGTGAAGTATCAGAGCTGAAAATATTAATAAGCATATGAGGGGCAAGAAGTATTATGCTCCACATAACTGCGGTATATCCTAATATTAATGCTCCCATAGTAAGTCCGGCTTTACGTACTCTTCCTGGTCTTTTGGCACCATAATTATAACTGATAATTGGTGAAGAACCTTCGTTGATTGCGTATATAGGTGTCTCGACCATTTGCCGTATACTTGAAACAATAGTCATTACAGAAATGTAAATATCGCCGCCGGTAACTGAAAGAACATTGTTACAGCATATTGATACAAGGCTGTTAGTAAGCTGCATTACAAAGCCGGAAGTACCAAGGCTGATTATATCTTTTGCAAAATTCAGACATTGTGGCAGTTCATTTTTTCTTATAAAGCTTATCTTTAATTCAGCTTTAAATCTTAAGAAATATATTACAAATGAAGCTGACATAAGCTGTGAAATAACAGTTGCCACAGCCGCACCTTTTATTCCAAGATTAAGGATAAATATAAATACCGGGTCTAATATAAGATTGGCAATAGCACCGATTGCAACAGAGAGCATACCGATTGTTGAGTAGCCCTGTGCATTGATAAATGGGTTCATTCCTGTTGCTATCATTGAAGGAAGGGTTCCGATAAGGTAAATGCACAGATAAGGATATGCGTACTTAAGTGCTGTGTCAGAAGCTCCAAAGAGTGTGAGCAGAGGGGCTGCAAATAAGAGGCATATGCACATAAGAATAATTGCAGAGCCGCAAAGCATTGTAAAAGAAGTGTTCATAATGGTGTTAGCACTTTTTTCATCACCCATTCCTCTCTTAATTGAGAATAAAGGTGCACCTCCGCTTCCAAAGAGATTGCTGAAAGCGGTCATAATCATAATTATTGGAAAGCATAGTCCGACTGCACCAAGAGCATTTGTTCCGACATCGGGAATCCTTGCAATGTACACTCTGTCTACAATATTGTATAACAGACTTAAAATCTGTGCCACAAGCATAGGTATAGCCGCATTTAAAATATTATTGGTTATAGTTCCATTTTCAAAATCAATACGTTTCATTTATTTCACTTTCTCCATTTGTGATTAAAAAGTTATTAATAAAGATTATATATTTAATACTGCATATAAATATGATGTTGGATTCAAAAGCCCCCGCCTATGAGCAAGCTCAAGTGGGTTTAGACCTTTTGACCCAGTTATCATAAATATTAATGTATAAAATGTTATTCCTTAAAACGATTGCAAGTATATCACTTTGATATTGTAAACACAAATTAAAACTTATGTAAAATTAAATGATAATATTTACAATTGAATTATAAATTACAGAGAAGTATAATTGAAATATCAGAAAATGAAGCCGTGAAAAGTTATGTTTTAAAGGCATACAAAGGCAGAATGGAGGTATTATTATGAAAATTCTTATGCTTGATTCGTCTACATATGGAGAAGATGTTAATGTAGACAAGTTCTATGGTCTTGGTGAGGTTAAGAGCTACCAGACAAGTACAAGGCAGGAGGCACTTGAAAGAACTGCCGGGTTTAATCCGGACGTTGTTATTATCAATAAGATTGTTGCAGACAAGGAATTTATAGATTGTGCACCAGCTTTAAAGATGATAGCAGAAACAGCAACGGGTTATAATAATATTGATATTAATTATGCTAAGGAAAAGAATATAAGAGTAGCCAATGTTGCGGGATATTCAACGGACTCAGTTGTACAGCATACATTTGCATTGGGACTGTATCTTATAGAGAAGATGAACTATTATGACAACTATGTTAAATCAGGTGAGTATGCAGAATGTCCGATTTTTTCACATTTTTCCAATGTATTCCACGAACTTTCAGGAAAGACATGGGGCATAGTTGGCCTTGGAACTATAGGAAAAGGTGTTGCAAAGATAGCCTCAGATTTCGGATGCAAGGTTATATATTATTCAGCAAGTGGAAAGACACAGGATGTGCCTTATGAGAGAGAAGCGTTTGATGAATTCTTGAAAAAATCAGACATAATATCTATCCACGCACCACTTAATGATAAGACCAATAATCTTTTTAATAAAGAAGCATTTGATAAGATGAAGACAAGTGCAGTGCTTTTAAATCTTGGACGAGGTCCTATCGTTAATGATGCAGATTTAACAGAGGCACTTGAACAGGGAAAGATTGCTGCGGCAGGACTTGATGTACTTGGAAAAGAGCCTATAGAAAAGGATAACCCGCTTCTTAGAATTAAGGATAGCACAAAGCTTGTGATTACACCACATGTAGCGTGGGGCACAGTAGAAGCAAGAACAAGACTTATGGACGAAGTATATGAGAATATTGCAGCTTTTACTAAGGGTGAAGCAAGAAATGCGGTAGTGTAAGTGTAGAAGAAATGGCAATATAATAAGCAGAATGGAGAAGAGTATGCAGATTTTATCAGTTAATGATGATGAATTTAAGAAATATGGACGTGTAGTTGATAATGTGGATTTTACAGAGCTTATACAGGAATTAAAAAGAACTCCAATACCATCAGGTGTTGTATATGAACCAGCAGTAAAGGAGCTTGAAGCACTTCCTATAAGGCTTGACATTTCCTCAGTTGTATATGGTGAAATGCCAATTCAGATAGGTTACTGTAATGGACATAATTCAAAGCTTAATGCACTTGAGTATCACAGGGATTCAGAGATTAATATTGCGGCTACGGATATGATTCTTATGCTGGGACTGCTGACAGATGTTAACGATGATTATATATATGACACAGCTAATGTAAAAGCTTTCAGGGTTCCAGCAGGAACGGCTGTTGAAGTGTATTCTACAACACTTCATTATGCGCCTTGCGGCATAGATGGTAAGGGATTTCAGGTTGCAGTCGTGCTTCCTAAGGGAACTAACTATCCATTAAAGTCAAAGCATATAAGAATAGATAATAAAACAGCCAGCACCTCAAATGAGAATACTGGCAGTAGTAATATCAATGAAGATGCACTTCTTGCGGCTACTAATAAGTGGCTTATAGGCCACGCCGAAGGCGGTCTTGATGACAGTGCATATATTGGACTTAAGGGTGAGAATATTGAGATTTAATCTTCTTCAATAACCTGAACTTCCATATAAGCAAAGTCAATTGAATCAATAAAATTATCTTTAGTAAATCTTACTTTAGAGTGGCGTTGGAAGTCTGCTATATTAGAGTCAAGCCATATAGGCTCGCTCAGATCAAAGGTATAGCAGGCTTCTTTTATGCCATCAAATATCTTTTTGGTTCTGTTAATATCCATATCAGAATTAGCATAGACCATATCTTTCATAAGATGATTGGACTCATCGAAAAGTTTACACCATAATCGAAACATATATTTTCTCCGTTCTTACATTAATATAGGCTGGTAACCGGTGGCTGCATTATATGTATGTGTCACAGCTGAATTTTAGCTGCGAATCGTAACTTGCTGTATTACTCACTGACACGCTCTGAGAATATTATGCTATATTCATTTGAAGGGTATACCTGACTAATAAATGAAGTGAGAATAGTCTTAGCGTTATCAAGTGCCCTGTCGTATAAGCCGCTGTTTATTGCGTCTGATAAAGCATTTTCTCTTAGCTGGATTAAAGAGTCATTATGCTCAGTAAGTGTTATAGGAGAGAAAATGTTGTTCTCCTCGTGCAGTACCTTGAAGGAGTCAAGGTCAATGTCTGCTGATAAAGTCTTAACCTCAGGAATGTCTACATATATGTTATGGCTTGTATCGTCAGTGTCGCCGAGCTGCCATTTGACATCGCTGAAATTAATTCCAGCCTTGATAGTTGTATTATATGTATATATGTATTTGGATTGTGTCAAAGGTATACTTACATTAAACAGCTTAAGGTCTTTGGTTTCAACCCTTACAGTAGTGGTTGTTACTGACTGGGTTGCAAGTTCACCTATATTTTCAAAGCCGATTTCTGTAATCTTTTCATCAGAAACGTAATTGCTTTTAGCTTCTTTTCTTGTGTATACAAGCACAGCACATAATAATATGATGATTATTACAGCAATTATAAATTTAATATCGAGTACCTTTTGTAACTTATTGCGGGACATAGTAATCCTCCATAGTAGTAGTTTTATAATAGCGTTGTTGCATTTATATTAATCATATTAATGCGATTTTATCATAATGTAATAAACAGGTCAAAAATATTTTTGTCTTATAGGTTAATAAAGTGCTGGAATTTTAAAAATGGAATTCTGTTATGTGCAATTTGATATATAATAAAGAAACCTGATGCGTAAGCATCAGGTTTCTAATGTGTGATACATATAATAAAGATTAGCAGAAGACCGGCATATAATAAAAGAGGGAAGCCAGTCTGTTTGGACTACTAGTCCATATTAACATTAAGATGTCTAGGAAGACCATCAACCATAATTGGTGAAAGTTCAGCCTGAATTAATGGTCTGATATAGTGAATAAGGTCTTCTGTGACAAAATCATCTTCAGTAATCCACTCAAGTGGAACTTTCTTCTCGATGTTGGCAATCTGGTGTACATCGTGTGTTTCTGTAATGCACATATATGGATCATCAGAAACTCTCTTAAGTACAACAACTTTACCAGTCTCGCCTTCAAATGCAGCCTTAACAGCAGCACCACCAACGTTGAATGCTTCTGTGATGTCTGTACGAGATGTCATATGAGCTGCACAACGCTGTAATGTTGATAATTCGATAGCTCTTGTCTTGATACCAAGTTCAGAACCGACCTTGTTAGCAAGGAACTTAGCAGAACCAGCTAACTGCTTGTGACCGAAAGCATCAACGAATTCAACGTGGTCAGAAAGTTCAAATACATATCTTCCGTCCATAACTTTAATACCTTCAGAAACGGCGATTACCATTGAACGACCCTTAGAAGCGATTTCTTTAACTCTTTCAAGGAAGTGGTCAATATCAAATACCTTTTCTGGAAGATAAATGAGGTCTACGCCTTCGCAATCCTCGCCTCTTGCAAGAGCAGAAGCGGCTGTAAGCCATCCGGCATTACGTCCCATAATCTCAACGATAGTTACTGTTGGATAGTCATATACAAGACCATCGCGGATAATCTCTTTCATAGTAGCGGCTATGAATTTAGCAGCACTACCAAATCCAGGAGTGTGGTCAGTAACTGCAAGGTCATTATCGATTGTCTTAGGAACACCCATAAACTTGATATCACTGCCGACAAGAAGAGCGTAGTCAGAAAGCTTCTTGATAGTGTCCATTGAATCGTTACCACCTATGTAGAAGAAGTATGAAATGTTGAGTTCTTTAAGTATTTCAAAAATCTTCTCGTAAGTATCTCTGTCATCAGAGATTTCTGGGAGCTTATAACGACATGAACCTAAATAAGAAGAAGGTGTTCTCTTTAAAAGGTCAATATCGATATCAGTCTTAATCTTCTCTGAGAGATCTACATACTGCTTGTCAAGCAGACCCTTGATGCCGTGAAGCATACCATATACTTTGTTAGCTCCTCTATCTTTTGCTGTCTTGAATACACCTGCAAGACTTGAATTGATTACGGAAGTTGGTCCACCAGACTGTCCTACGATAACATTACCTAACATAAATGTCCTCCGAAAATTATTATAATAATAAAGATGTAAACAGACCTAAATTCCCTCTAGACTTAAATCTGTCATAAATATTTTATTAAATTAATATTAACATAATTAAAGCAATCATACAACTTAAAAAAGATAATTAATTTAATAAATTCTTCCCATCAAAACAGGAAACTTTCAAAATATTTATAATATGATATAATGAGCGCAAAAGAAAAGGAAGCGGCTGCGAAGCAGACATTTACTT
>OGGT01001095.1_pt1 | contig 9858 bp, 7 predicted proteins | sample 1571311 | NCBI WGS metagenome assembly OGGT01 (sample SAMEA2581931, study PRJEB24529) | metagenome | biome: Human gut stool | place: China | collected 2011
ACCCCGGTGGGCGCACAAGCGGGAAACTGCCCACGGGAAATCGCGAATGCCGCACTAATAATGATGTTTACACGCCATGATCGTTACCGTTTCTTGATCAAAGTAGTACACCAAACGATGCTCTTCTGTGATCCGTCTACTCCATGCACCAGATAACTCATGCTTCAAAGGCTCAGGTTTACCCAAGCCTTCAGTGGGATGACGCAAAACATCCTCAATCAATTGATTGATTCGCTTGACGATCCTTTTGTCATCTCTTTGCCAGGAAACGTAATCCTCCCAGCCATTCATGTGCCAGGCTAAAAGCATTAGTCCATCTCAACAAGAGGGTGCGAGACCAAATTGCGTTTATGTTTGACGTCGTCTAAGACTTTTTCCAAATGTCGAATGTTGGAAGATGAGTAGAACGGATCAGACGTTGGTTTGAATGGATAGCCATTATCAACAACGATTTGGTTAAGCAATAGGCGTACAGCTGTTGCCATATCCATCCCTAACCGATTCAAAACGGCTACCGCTTCATCACGAAGCGCATCATCTACTCGGACTTGAATGTTTGCCATAGTTCGCCTCTCGATCCGCATTAATAAGACATTACTATTATAGCATTGACAGAGCAATGAATCAGCACTATTGTAACCCAATTTGTGGTCGTTGCACTCATCCCTGCATCATGTTGCTGGCCAGGCGGACGTTTCCTTGATGAACTGCATGCACGGATCTGGACGCGGCATTTCAGTGGCGGCAAAGCGAAGCGGAGCGGACGCGGCGGCTCCGCAGAAGATCAGGCAGGCGACGAATGCGCCTGCTGCGGCTCGAAGGCCGGCAGCGGTGGACGGAATGCGGTTCATGGGACTTATTTCCTCGGATCCGTCAGATCGTCTCACGAACCCCGGTGGGCGCACAAGCGGGAAACTGCCCACGGGAAATCGCGAATGCCGCACCCGAGCGGATGCGGCATCCAGGAATCCCGGCGTCCGCAGAGCCTGCTGCGGACGGCCGGAAGCGGTTGAGAGACAGACCTTGTCAGAAGACGTGACGCACGCCGACGCTCCAGCGCCACGGATTCTCAACGTCGCCGCCCGACGTGCGTTCAAGCTCGCCGTAGGCGCTCCAGGTCTTCGAGATGTTCGCCTGCGCGCCGATGCCGTAGGAGAACCAGCCGCCGTCAAGGCTGCGCTCCATCCTGGCGGATTTGTCGCCGAGGGATGCGCGGCTTTCGATGTCGCCGAGGAACTCGTAGTTGTAGGAGACGAGTCCGTACACGGTGCCGCGGTCGTTCGGGCAGTCCGCGCCGAATCGCAGGCCGACTCGGCCGGTGAGCGTCTGGGCGTCATCCTGCTCGACCCTCACGCCGTTGCTCGCCGTAACGTTGTCGCCCTTGATGAAGCCGTAGGCGAGCTCAACCTGAGGCTCGACGTAGGCGTTCTTCGCGACTTCGAAACGGTGGCCGACTTCGGCACTGAGCGCGAACGCATGGTTGTCCGTCTTGACGCCCATGTCCTTCGACGTGAACTCGTTCTTGAGATATCCGTAACGGCCCGTCAGGTCAATGAAGGCACCGGAATCGAAGAAGCGGGAGGCGTAGACCGCCAGACTCCAGCTTTCTCCGTCGCCGTCACCGTTGGCAAGATCGATCGAAGAGTCGCTGTAGCTGAGCGCCGAACCGACGATCCAGTCCTCGACGCGCGCATCTGCACCGACCTGAACCGACCATCAACAAGAATGGCGACAAAACCGTGAAGCTCAATGGTGACATTGACTTCACATACAATGAGACTACCTCGGGAACGAAGGTTGATGCGACGATCGACATCACTCTGTCGGGCGCCGACTCCTACTGGGTGGGCAACGCTTCGACCTCTACGACAGCAGGGACGCCGCCTGAAGGTTATACAGACGTTCACGGCCTGAAAGTCAAGCTCAAGAATCAAGCGCAATGGACGCCGACTGTCGTGACCGCCACGAACACGCTCCACAACATCGCCATCAACGAGCTGAAGCTTGACGACGGCGTCATTTCCCTTTCCAAGGAACTGGTTGAGGCAGGACAGGCCGTCAAGGTCGAGTCGCTAAGCGGCACAGGCGGTACAATCAACACCCATGTCAACACACAGACCGACGGCACACTTGTTGCAGGACAGTTTTCGGTCGACAAGCTGGAGAACGCGGCCTCGCTGAAGGTCGTCGCCTCCAACGTGACGGCTGACGACGTGACGGCGGAAAGCGCAGGCAAAACGCTTGAAGTGCTCGGCAAGACCGTGGCCGTGAAGGAGTCGTCGACCGATGCCGGCGGATCGACCGTGACGGCCGTCGTCGACGAAGGCGAGATCAAGGGGGCGATCACGCAGGTCTTTGACACCAGCGGCACCGCACAGGGTGAAGCCGTCGAGCAGGCCAATACGAAGCTCACCGCCTTCGGCTCCGTGGCAGCGCTCTCGGCCTTCCAGTGGCGTCACGACATGAACGACCTCACCAAGCGCATGGGCGAGCTTCGCACGAGTCCCGAAGGCGTGGGCAGCTGGGTTCGCCTTTACGGTTCCGAGCAGGAATACGGCTCCCAGAACCTCGAGGCCAGGAACACTTCGATTCAGGTGGGTTCCGACCTTGACGTCGGCGCAGGCTGGAAGGTTGGCGCCGCGTTCAGCTATACCGACGGCTCAGCCACCTATGACGAAGGCGACGCTGACAGCAAGTCCTACGGCCTTGGCATTTACGGCACCTGGATAGCCCAGAACGGACAGTTCGTGGACTTGATCGCAAAGTACAGCCGCATGAGTACGGACTTTGCCCTGAACGGCATGACGGGCGATTACGACAACAACGCCTACAGCGTGTCGGCCGAAGTCGGCTGGCCCCTGAAGCTCGGCGAAGCCGCCTTCATCGAGCCGCAGGCCGAACTCACGTACGGTCAGGTGATCGGTGCGAGCTTCACGACCGGCAACGGCGTGAAGGTTGAGCAAGACGATTTCGACGCGTTCATCGGTCGCGTCGGCGTGCGCACGGGCTTCCCCTTCCCCGAAAACAAGGGCCTCGTGTACCTGCGCGCATACGTGCTGCACGACTTTGAGGGCGAGTCCTCTGCCGTGGCCTCCCTGATCTCCGACAGAAGCGTCCGCAGCGACATCAGGGACGACCTCGGCGGCACGTAGTGCGAATTCGGACTGGGCGCCAACTACAATCTCACGAAGAACGCCTACACGTACGTCGACCTCGAAAAGACGACGGGAGGTGAAGTCAAGGAGAACTGGCGCTGGAACGTCGGCATGCGCTACGTCTGGTGATCGTGCATGATGGGAGAGGCTGCGCCCAGTGACGGGCGGTGCCTCTCCATACATCATTTCAGGCGGCTCCTGAGCGATCAGGAGCCGTTCTTTTCACCCCCTGCCCTGCCGACCGGAGGCTTTTGCAGCCGAAAACGGCATCGGAAAACGCCTTCCGGAGCCCGCCGCGACGGCGTTTGGAAACCTTTCCGAAACGAGCATTTCGTTCTATTGGCTCCGACGACACGGCGCTCGACAGACGCAACTCGTCGAGTCGGCGGGCTGCAAATGCAGGGGACGCGTAGTTACGTCTGAACGTGTAGGATTGTTACACGGGCTTTGCATGCATGCCTCAACACGAGGGAAACCAAAGCGTCGTTTTTTTGTATTGATAGAATAGTTAGAAACTACTAATCGCATGCATCCCATGAACACATAATTCCTGACGCCCTCAAGCGATCCGATCGAATTGATCTAACCAAGGAGTGCCACATGACAAGCTTTGAATGGTATTACGATTTCGTTATAAGGTCACGAATCCTCCAACCCCATCTAAGCACTACCGAAAATGAAATTTTTAATAACATAAGTAAGATACTTCGCTCATGGGGAGGCGATTCTATAGTAGATATTAAACTTTCAGGCTCACGTGCTAAAGGCACCGCCACCAACCTGTCCAGCGATATGGATATTTTCGTATCGTTATCAAACAATAACAATTACGCGCTATCGCACATATATCATTCTTGCTATGAGGCACTTTCCAAAGAATACAGTACCACCAGAAAACAGAATGTATCCATCGGTATTGATATTGACTTTTTGAACAACGACCACATTCATGTAGATGTCGTCCCTGCAAAACGACAATCACCATATGGGTCCGATCATTCTCTCTACAAAAACAAAACTAAAAGTTGGGTCAAGACCAATATCGATACCCACATCAAACAGATCGTAAAATCAGGACGCCAGAATGATATTGTCGCCCTCAAGATTTGGCGTGACCTAAATAAAATTAACTTCCCATCAATATATTTAGAATGCTTTGCTTTAGAGTACCTAAAAGGAAGACCAATAGAGCATTGCGCTTCAAACTTTTATCACCTCCTATACGCCATAGCGAATAATATCGAGCAAAAAGTCATTTACGATCCCGCAAACACTAATAATATTCTATCAAACGAACTAACAAAGAGTGAAAAGTCGGATCTTGCAATGCATGCAAGATCCGCCTACTCTAAAAATATTTTAGATCTTTTAAGATGAGCAACGAAAACTCCAAGCTCGCCAAATTATTCCAGAACGTACAAGAGAGAATGAGGTGCGATCTTACAACCTCCTCATCTCTTCTTCATCCTGTAGACAACGGCGACAATTCAGAAAACACCTGGATAAATTTTTTTAATCAATACCTACCCAAAAGATATAAAGCCTCAAAAGCAACGGTAATCGATAGCAATGGTGACGCAAGCGATCAGTTAGATATTGTGATTTTCGATCACCAATACTCTTATTTAGTTTTTCAAGATCACGGGATAACGTATATTCCAGCAGAAAGCGTTTACGCAGCATTCGAAGTAAAGCCGGAAATAAACGCCACCTACATCAAATATGCTACAAAAAAAGCAGAAAGTCTCAGATCTTTGAAAAGGACCTCAACCAGCATTCCCACAGCCAATGGACTATTACAACCCAAACCATTGCATGAAATAATTTTCGGCATTCTAACTAATAGATCCAGAACCAACAATCTTTTTAGCGAAAACTTCTTAAAAAGATTGTGCCTAGACGACCCAATTAAAAAACTTTCATGCGGATGTTGCCTTGATCAAGGTTGCTTCTTCGTCGAAGACTCTTGCATCAAAGTTTCAAAACAAGGAGTCTTTTTAATATATTTCGTAATTCGTCTCATTCAAGAATTACAAAAAATTGGGACGGTACCAGCCATAAACCTGAATGCTTACTTAGAAAACGCCACTCTTTCGACTGAAACAACCCACCTCATCAACAAACAATAATCTATACTCCTTACCTTTTTATTCTTTATAACAAAAAAATTGACCGTCTTAGAATCTAATTTAACCAGACCTCATTAGCCTGGATTTTTAATAAGGCGGCTCCGCTAAACGGTGGAAGCCGCTTTTTTCATACCAGACCACCCCGCATGACGCAAATAGATACACCGAAAATACAAGTATGAAAACGCCTGCAAATCTGGATTTATGATAAAAATAAAAGGAACAAACCGAGATCAGCTTGCAACATAAATCATCGGTAAGTTCCTTTTATGTACCTTAATTCTACACCATGCACAGACGGCTTCAACCGTCAAGTTCATATCCGCAACAAGAATAGCCATGTAACAAACTGTATCTGGCTATTCAAGGCCTTTGACTTCCTGCGCCAGTCAGGTGGTTATGACATTATCAAGAGCGTCATCGCCCCCACGCTTCCCTACAAGAAGTGTCGTGGCGGACGCACTCAGTTCGGCAACTTCATCCAGCGTCTGGCCGGCATTCAGATCGGCAAGGAAGACCTGAATGACCACGACACAATCGACGATGATCCTGCCTTTTTGTCTGCCGTGGGGTTGAGCGCCGCATCCGGCTGTGCGACGCCCTCCAACTTTGAAAACTCTCTGCAGCGCCACACGTTGACGGCCATGCAACAGAATGAACGTCGGGCACTCGAGCGGCACAGGTTCAGGGTGTGCCTCACACGCACCGAACATCGCCGCCAAGGCTGCGCTTCCTGCCCGCGCGCCGACATCGTCACCGCCCTCGCGCTTTGCGGCCGTCGCTGCCGCAACCCAGTCGTGCACGATGACGATCCCCTTGACGCGGTGCGACTCGGTCTTGAGAAAGACGGGCGCGACCCAGCCTTCAAGGCGCATCCCGACCGCCTTCAAGGCGGAATCACCGTCACAGTCGACGGGTTCGCACCCGAAGAGCGCGTGATGCTCGGGAACGGCGTCACCCGTTTCGTCGACATGGGTGCGCCATGCGGCGACGATGTAGCTCTGGATGAAGAGTCCGAGCACGATTTCGCCAAGAAGCAGCGGATGCATCGCAGCAGGCGCCTTCGAAATGCGAAGGAACTCCGGACCGACGTGCGAGAAGGCTGCGCCGACGGCTTCGGTGACCGCCTTCACTTCATCGTCCATGACGGCCGGAATCCAACGCACGGCGAAGATGTCATCCATCGGTCTGTAGATTTGCGGCACGACCGCGCCCGCCTCGACGAGACGACCGGCGATGAGCCAGGCATCGTATAGTGCCTCCAGCTCGCGCGGCGCTTCAGAAAGCTTCTGATGCGTGATGAAGCCCGAAAACATATTGTGCAGGCCTCGTCCGACTGGATCCGACGCACTCGGTCCGCGTAGCTCCTGGCGCATGAAGCGGTCGCTCTCACGTCGTTCGCGCCAGAAGAGCGATTCGTCCACAACAGGCTGCCCCCAAGTATTGATCGCGATGAGCGGCCGAGCCTCGTCATACTCGGGAATCGTGCGTTCGATGACGGTACGCATCTGATGTGCAACGAGCTTCCCTGCTTCGCTCACGATACGCCCCGTAAGCGCACGAAGGTCGCCGTGGATGTAGCCCGCCGGATGCTCGGCAAAAAGGTTGCGAATCTTCTCACCGTCAACCTTGAACGTGCGGAAGGTTTGCTTTCGCAGATCTTCGAGCCAACCTGCATCCGATTCTCCATCCGGATGCAGGTCAGTGACGAAGTCTCGTTCGTCGAGTCCCCGGATCAAATCGTCCCAAGATGGCATCTCGGCCTCAACTGCCTTTTCGAGCTCGACGCCGCGGCTTTCCATTTCGGCAATCAGGTCGATGCCACGCAGCGTAAAGAGCAGGAAGGGATTGGCATCAATTTCTTCGCTCAGCTTGTAGATGGCGGCTGCAATGTGCTTGCACGGCACCGCCCAATCCGGACACGTGCACGACATCTCCAGATCCTTCCAGCTCGTCGGGAAAATGCGAATGCCGAGCGACTCGGCAATGTCGGCAATTTCGGGACTCAGTTCTCTCGCGGCGAGGCGCCCACGATGAGAGGAGATTCGGCGAGACGGTCAACAAGACGTGCCACGTCCGACTTGTCGATCGGCGAAAGCGCGATCTTGACGCCGTAGAAGGGATCGTAGTGTCCCGTGACGCGCGCCTTGACCTCGCCCTTTTCTTCGTCGATGCGAAGCGAGCGCACCTTGCCCGCATCGGCATAATCCTTGCCGCGCGGAATTCGGTTTTCGTAGTCGATGCCCGAAAGCGCATTGAGCCAGCGACGACCCCACCAGGTCGTCCCATATTCGTTGTTGGCCATCGTGTCTCCCAGCCGAAATATCTGACAAGCGCACTATAGCCGAAACTTGACATGCATGATGGCATCCGCATTGGCCCTCGATGAAGAGGCAGCCGTCCTCACTCACGATCTGGCACTTGGCGTGGGCCTTCACGCCGCCGACAAGCTCCGCCCGTCTTGGGCACCACGCGGGCCGAGAAGGAAAACTTGCCGTACGGCCTCAGGAACTCCCTGGCCTTGCCGAACGCCTTGTCGCCACCCGCGTTGCAGTCCTTCATCGTCCTGGCGAGCGCATCAGGCGGGCCGTCCTCGTTCAGCCTCCTCTCCTTCGCCATCCCAACCATGGAAAGAAGGCGTTCTTCTCGATCGTCGTCCTGTAGATTTTCCTCTGCGGGAAGAGCGCGGTCCACGACTCACCTGCCTCTACGTAGCTTCGGATTGGGTTCGTACAGAATTGGGGGCCTCAGGCTTTGCAAGAATTCAGCGCCTCTGCGCTGTGGCACCCAAATATGACACGGTCGGTACATGTTGCCCCAAGTCTGTAGCTTCGAACAGACAGTCGGAAACTCGGGCGCATGGTCATGGTCATGATGCAAGCCTGCATTTGACGACAACCCTCCTTCGCGTCGCGAAGGCGGGACAAAGACTGCCCCATCTGAACGAAAGACAGCTTTCGCAAAACTGGCCTGCCCCGCTCTCCCGCAATGCAGAGGGCGCACGATTCGATGAACCGCGCGCCCTCTTTTCAGGTCAGGGACGGGTCCCGCCGGCGGGACCCGTGGCCGTGATTACAGGAGGCCCTTGCCGTCGCGGGCGCCCTTGTGCATCTTGACCTTGTCGTTTTCGACAGGCACCACGTCGAAGCCCGTCACGCGATGGCCGTTGATCTGGGTGTAGAGCCAGAGGTCCATGGCGGCGCCGGCAACGGCGCCCTTCGTGACGTCCTTGGCCTTGAACGTGAAGACGACGTCGGTGATGCCGTCGTTGTTGACGTCCTTGTAGACCATCTTTTCAGCCGGAGCGAAGTTCTTCCACTGACGGGTGGAGTTGAGCTGGTTGGCGCTCATGCCGGCGCGAGTCGCCTCCATGTTGGCGCTCAGCACTTCGTGGCCCTTGGCGCCGAGCAGCGCGAAGTCGACCGTGCCGTCGCCGTCGGCCTTGACGACGTCGGCGAGGATCTTGACCTTGTTGGGCATCAGGCGGGCGTTTTCGGCCTGCATGATCTTGAGGACATGGTCATAGGACTTCTGGTTGTAGTCGTGCAGGAACTTCGTGCGTTCCTCGCCCTTGAGGCCGGCGGCCTTCTTCGTCACGGCGGCGCGGTCCTTCATGAACTTGTCTTCCTCAGCCTGGATGAGCTGCGTGCGCTTGGCGAGTTCGTCGCCGCGCAGGTAGTCGATGGCGTTGTTGGAGGCGCTGAAGACGCTGTGCGGCGTGAAGTCGGCGCGGTAGTCGAACATGGCGGGAGTGCCCGCGAAGTGTTCCTTCGTGGCCGTGGCCGGATCCGTGAAGGCGGTGCCCTTGGCGGGACCGGCGAGCGGATAGAGCGGCACGAAGACGGACTGGCACGGACGGCCGAGCGTCTTCCAGGCTTCGGTGAGCGTCGGATCGGCCGTCAGGTTGTAGACGATCGAGTCATGGGACGTCGTGCGGCAGATGCCTTCGGACTTGGAGTGATAGAGCTCCTGGTCCTGACCGATGTAGTCCTCGTGCAGGCGCAGGAGGGCCATGGCGTCCTTGACGCCAAGCTTGCGGTCGATGACGGCGCTGTACGGGAACTTTTCAGGATCGTTGTATTCGACGCCCGTGAGGAACTTCCAGGCGAGGACGTTGCGGTTGGCGTTCCAGCGTTCGTGGCGAACGGATTCCTGAGCCACGACCTTGCGCCAGTTGAAGATCGGGTTCTTGGCGTCATGGCGGCCGTCCTTGATGGCGCGCTCGACCTGCTTGGGCTCGATCTTCCAGGTTCCCGTGTCGTTCGGGTCAACCTTGTCCATGAGGAAGTTGTTCGGGATGTAGACGACTTCGTTGTCGTGAATCTTGCGGGCGACCCAGCTGTTGCCCTGATGGATGGCGAGCTGCCAGGCTTCGTTGGCGTCGGCGAACGTATACGTGCGCCCGTCGTGGAAGTAGCCGAATTCGGCGAGCAGCTTCGTCGCGATGTCCACTGCCTCGCGGGCGGAGTGAGCGCGCTCGGCCACCAGACGGCGAATGCCGTAGCCGATGCCGCCGTCCTTGACTTCCATGCGGTCGGCGTCGAAGATCTCGCCGCACCAGTTCGTGGCGACCA
>OGGT01001096.1_pt1 | contig 9856 bp, 23 predicted proteins | sample 1571311 | NCBI WGS metagenome assembly OGGT01 (sample SAMEA2581931, study PRJEB24529) | metagenome | biome: Human gut stool | place: China | collected 2011
AATAAATATATTATATATAATACTAGATATATAATAATATAATATATAAATATACTAGTAATAATTACTAGATAATCATATTAAAAGTAATCTGAAAATTTTCTTTTAAATTATGCTTGACATAACATTCTGACTGTGCTATAATACTAACAGAAGCCGAGGCATCACCCGACAACGCCAAGGTAAAATATTCCTGTTAAATTGAGGTGAACAAAATGAAGCTCTGGACGGTAGTCGAAAACGGGGTAATCAATACAAGTTTTGAGGAGAACCAAAGTTATTTCGGAGAATTTGTTGCTTTATACGAAACGGAAGAACAAGCGCAGGCACATACTCAAGACGGAATGAACCCCAAAGAACTTAAAGCATCCGCTCAAAATAAAGACCATTAAAACAAAAAGCGTTTTTATGATAAAGATATGAATAGGTTTACAAGACGTATTGTAGAAGTTGAAACTGGGAAACACCGCATCTAGCAGATGGAGGAAGCTATGACAAATAAACAATTTGGACTTATATGTAAAGGAATCTCTCATATTCTTGCCAATCAAGAATGGATTATGCGTAAACTAGACCAAGAAGATAAACATTTCTATCTAACAGAAGATACCAATGAATTATCTGTTAAATTTTGAGAACTTGCAGAAGCATACTTCAAAACAAAGGAGGACAATCCATTATGACGCTGTATGCTGTGGTTGAGGATTGGGATAATGGCAGTTCTTATGAAAACTGGGATTACTACGATAATCAGCTTGTTGGCATATTTGAGACAAAACAATCTGCGTTGAACAATCTTGAATATGGCGTATGTGAAGACGACTGGCAAAAGTGCATACCTATCACTAAAAGTAATACCAATATCGGGTACACAGCCTTTCATTCTCCTGAAACACTTCGGCGCAGAATTGTAGAAGTTCCAACAGAAGAGGCGTTTCCGTATGTAATTTCTGATTCGATTCTAAAAGACAAATCATGATATTTTGTATATATTATACAAACATAGACAATTATTCTGTTAAATTATTATGCAATATAACGAATAATTTTGATAATAAAAATCATCTTTTAATGATAGGAAATAAATATGATTAAATATAAACAAGTATACAAATGTCAGCTATGTGGGGAATTGTACTTTGGTAGAGATGTACAGTTTGAGACAAAAGAAGACGCTTTTGACAGAAAAAACAAAAATATGAGAAACACGTTCTTTGTAACTTTCCACGCTTGTAGGAACGGGGATGTTGGAAACGGACATTTTGTTGGATTAAAATTTGATGGAGATTAAAATGAACGAATTTATTAAGCTATCAGAAAGATTCCCAGAAGAAAATGACATTGTGTATTTTCATGATGGAAATGGAAGTATTTACAGAGGGTTTTATATTCTTCCTTATCGGGCATATCCTAACAGCTATTTTGACCCGTATAAGTTTGCAAAGTGGTGTGTAATTTCTGGATATGGTAACTGGGAAGAAACGAGCATTATTCCAGTTGATTGGAGTTTTATCTGTAAGACAGGCACACCAGAAGGTGACAGAATTATGTGTGGTCATTATATCAAGAAGGGGTATTAAAATGGATTATTATTATGCAATTTATCGTTGTAAATATTGTGATGAAGAGTTTGGTAATATTGTCGGAGACGAAACAAAAAATACAGTTGATGAATTAATTGACAGACTCGAATGGACTCACGGAATCCATCATTGTGATTCAGACCATAGATGTCTTGCTGATTTTATTGGAATTGAAATTGTAGAGGATAAGTAAGGAGAAACAATAATACATAATTATGCAACATTTTTATATTAACCCTAGTATTTTTGAAAACCTAGAAAACGGTAATTTTGAGCCTATCTATTTTGATTGCTCAAAGCTGTGGTGCGAACGTATGTTCAATATGCGTAAATATTCTTGTATTCCAAACGGGAAGGATATCTACGGAACTGATGTATTTCATGTTCGTCTATTTAACACAAACAGCACAAATCAGTCTCTTATTGCGATTGTTCGCCATGACGTAGTAAAAGGAAAAGAAATGAATGGTCAAATCGAATTTAGGAATCAGAGATTCAATAAGCTAACCGTTTGCAAGGTGGAGAAGCCAACGGAAAGGGATAAATATGGTCGCACTTAAAGAGTGTCCGATTTGCCATGGGACTCCGCATATCGAGAGCATTACAGTGTATCCAAGAACAACGCCAGAATATAAGGTTTATTGGGCTGTATGCAATCATTGTGGTGCAAAGACGGAACGTCTTCCATCAAGATTTATGGCTGTGATAAAATGGAATAATATGGTAAAGAACCATAATAAAGTTAAGGAGAACTAAGCCAATGGCTTATGAGTATTTATGGAGTTCGCATTTTGTTAAATTGAGTGTTCCTATTTATGGCAAGATAACAACTTTCAATTGTGATTATCGTATTGCAGAAGTCATTGAAATCCTGAATAAAAAGGGTTATTATACTGGTAACTGTTGTGAAGGGCATCCGTATAAGAAGCCAAATAGTAAATGTGATACGGTAGCATATTTTGATGGCGGCTATATCTGTTTTTGCGATGTTAAGGACGCAGAATGTTTCCTTTCTAAACTAAATGAAAAATGTGATTATTTTGCAATGTATCTTCGTCCAAAACATCTGAATAGTTCTGTATATTGGCAACCATTTAAAAGTATTGATATTGAGGGCAAAAATAATACTATTATGGAGTATGGGTTTCTTGTCAAATTGATTCGTAATATCTATGAAGATATTTGGAAAATCCTTTTAGAAACCGCCAAAGAATTACCAAATAAGAACGAAGGTAAATAATAATGGAGCAAGATATTACGGCATATTCATTGTATAGCAAGCAATATAAAGATAGGACAAAAATTAATATATTGGATGCCATGTATCCAAGCCTACCGAATAAAAAATATCAAGTAATTTATGCCGACCCTCCTTGGGATTACGGTGGAAAAACACAATACGATAAGAGTGTGATAAAGAGCCAAAATGTTGGGTTTGAGAAAAATATTTTTCTTAGCTCTGCGTCCTTCCAATACCCAACAATTAAGTTGAAGCAGTTGAAAGAGCTAAACATAGAAAGCATATCAGACAATAATTGTTTACTTTTTATGTGGACAACAGGCCCGCAGATGGCAAATTCCATTGAACTTGGAGAAGCGTGGGGTTTTGAATATAAAACGGTTGCGTTTGTCTGGGATAAGATGGTGCATAACCCCGGAAGATATACGCTCAGTCAGACAGAGTTTGTTCTGGCATTCAAAAAAGGGAAATTTCCTCAGCCTAGAGGTGCGAGGAATGTGAGACAATTCATTCAAGTGCATCGCAGAGAACACAGCGTAAAACCTGTGGAGGTTATTGATGGTATAACTAAAATGTTCCCTACACAAGAAAAAATCGAATTGTTTGCGAGAAATAAATATGACGGATGGGATAGTTGGGGTTTAGAAACTGATGGCAAGTCCATGAGTATTATTACACAAAACGATAAGGAGAATATATGAATATTGATGTTGTTAGGATTCATTTTAAAGATAATTATGGAGATGACGAATATTCCTATAAATATTTACCATTTCAATACTGCTGTGAACGCTTAAAAAACTGTCCCGTAATTTCATTTGGGACGGAGTGTAATACGATAGTAGATGATGACGGCTATTTGACTGAAACAGACGTGGAGCTTCCTCATTTTTCCGTTTCTTGGAGCGAGCCGATTCCGTATGAAGACGACACATGGAGCTACTATTCTAAAATTACACATTGCCCATTTTGCGGAGCGTCAATCAATGTAAATGTCGTAAAAGAAGAAGATATGACTTCTCAGTACGCAACTATGAATAAATTGCGAGATTCTAAAAATGAAGTCCGTAGAAACACAGATAGCCTAAAAGAAAAAGATAAGCTTGATGAAGAAATCTGCGAATTAGATGAAAAGATTAATGGATTGTGGAATTTTGGTGAGTACAATGTGGAATAATCAAAAAATACTTAAATATAAAGGATATGATGGATATGTTCACTTTAGTACAGAAGACAACCTATATTATGGGTGGATTCTTGGCGTAAAGGATTTGGTTGATTACAATTCAGATACAGAAGATGATATTGAAAATCAATTCCGTCTAGCTGTTGATGATTATATTGAATTTAAAAAGGAAATTGGTCGAGATGATTGATGTTGGTAACGATTGGCAACTATTCTTTGACAATGAGCAAAATCAGCCATATTATGAAGAGTTGAGAAAGTTTCTGAAACAGGAATATGCAACTCATACAGTCTACCCACCAATGGGTGATATCTTTAACGCATTTAAGCTGACAGATTTACCCGATGTTAAAGTTGTTATTCTTGGTCAAGACTGCTACCATGGCCCCGGTCAAGCGATGGGACTATCATTCTCTGTGCATGAAGGAACAGAAGAACCGCCATCCCTAAGAAATATTCACAAAGAAATTATAGATGAGAATGCTCTTCAAGGGAAGTGGAGTTGCGATTTAACAAGATGGGCAAGGCAGGGTGTTCTTCTGTTAAATTCTATTCTAACTGTAAGAGAGCATGAGCCGGGAAGCCACGCTGGACATGGTTGGGAAATTTTAACAGACAATGTAATTTCTATGCTAAATTGTAACGATAGTCCAAAGGTGTTTATTCTTTGGGGTTCTTATGCTAGAAGTAAAAAGAAGTTGATTACAAATCGTAAGCATCTTATTTTGGAGTCTGCACACCCTAGTCCACTATCAGCTTATAGAGGATTCTTTGGGAATAATCATTTCAATTTAACAAATGAATTTCTAAAGTCTAACAATTTGACAGAAATTTATTGGTAATATTTAGGCTATGTCTATTGACATAGCCTTTTCTTTTTGCTATAATAAAGATAAGAAAGGTGGTCTTGATAAATGGTAAGATTAATCATTGAAAATAACAAAGAAACAGTGTGTCGTATAGAAGATAACTTGGGAAGGGCAATAACAGATATATGCCTAGGTATGTATCGCAACAACTTCCATAGATTTTTATTGCTATATCAATCTTCCTTCAAAAGTCATAATGATATTTATTATATTTGTTTTAAGAGCGTAGAAAATGACGATAGATATACAATAGTGTCTGATAAATTTATTTCATTAAAGGATATTAGCATCCTTATGAAAACAACAGCAAAAGTAAATTATGTCGCAGACGGAGGTGTTATTACTGAATATGGAGTTTTTGAGAAATAAAAGTGCAACAATTAGGTTTAGAGCCTGTAATATAAATCAAGATATCTTACAACAATTTTTAGACCAATATAATGTTTTGGAAGACGAATGGAAGCAATATATTCTTGGTAGAATTATCGCTAATCGCCCTAGAGGTATTGGGAAGATAAATACTTGGTGGTATAATGTTTTTAGAATCTCTAAAGTTCTGTTTGAATTTAGTGATAATATGAAGAAAGAATATGATATAATTAGCAGTCCGCTTCATTATGATTACGGGCATTATTTCGTGAAGGAGAAAGAATAACGATGACTTTACATAAAAACTATCCGTTTCCTGTTTGCAGCGATTCTACCCTTAAAGGCATGACAAAAGAAATGCTGATTGGAGAAATTCATCGTCTTGAGAATAATCTAGCTAGTGCATACCAGAGAAATGATGTTCAAGTTGGTTATATTGACTTCTTCTGGCAGCATTCTTCCGACGAAGTAAAGAACAAATTCATTAAAGAGGGTGGTCACTATGTTGAAGTTAAAGAAAATGGTGCCTTGATTGAGTATTAAGGAGGATTATAATGAATAATAATACGAAATTTGATTACACATGGGAACAGATTCTACGTTTCTTGCGTAGTCATAAGAATTACAAAGTTAAGCCGATTCCGTCTCCCGGGTGGGATTTAAGCGAATATTACAATAAGAATGATTATTATGTATTTAACGAAAGGCTAAATACATTTCTTGTGGTCAATTTCGTAGAAGAATGTGTTAATCTACTAGAAATGTCTCTCGATTTTTATTCTAAGGATAAGGCTCTATTTGGCGCAGCTCCTATGAATAAACTAGAACTAGAATTTATTGACGATACTATTACAGAGATTCAGGGGCATAATGATGGAGAGAATTAATACTATATACCAGTCCGCTCTTTATGCTTCGTACAAAGTAAAAGAGGTTAAATTTCGGTTTACAGGATATATTACAAGTGATTGGATTTATTATGTAGAAAATTATCATAAGTGGGTAGTTGTGTCGGAAAATTCTACTTGTTATATGATTAAAGACGTTCCTCTTGATTTGTCTGTTTTAGACAGAGAAACTAAATATGATTTTGAAGTTGATGATTGGAATGATTTGGATAAGAAAATTATCAATGAATATGCAGCAATGGGATATGATTTAGTATTAAAGAAGGAATTAGAAGAATGATAGTTAATAAATCTTATTATGATATATTGATTTATCTTATTAAAAATACTGCTATGAAAGCTAGACCAGTGGCAGGAGACGAGCATGGTATATGGCAGTGCTGGGTTCCAGAGCTTGAAAAATTTGTTTCTATGGATGATGGAGTTGTCTACGATGCGGATATTATAATTGGGGCAGAACTACATCCTGATATGCTAGATAGAAAAACTAAATATAAGTGGGAAATTACCCATATTGACAATAACGAAAATACTCTTATTTATAATAATATTAGAAAAGATAGATGGGTTAAGGGTCTGAGGGAATAAGCTATGACTGTTCAAGAATTTTATGACTATTGTAAAGAGCATGGCTATCTTGATTATCAAATGACAACTTATGATTTTGATAGATACACGGAAGAGGTAATGTTCAAGCCTTATAACGAACTCTATACACCCTCAGTAGAGGTATGTGGAGGAGAACTGATTATTGGAGGAAATTGAAATGAATAATGAGTACAGTCCACTAGAAAATTTCTTGAATGCACCTATGATTGACTATTATAGAAAACATCCAGAAGAATTTATGGAAGAAATCTTTGGGGTAAAATTAGAACCTTATCAGAGAGAAATGCTTAAAGAGTTGTACAAAACGACTAATGTTGATATTATAAAAATGTGTGATAATGTTGCTAAAGAGTTCCCGTTTACCCTAAGTGAAGTTTATGGACTTATAGCATATTTGCTGGTAAAGAATGAAGAAAACAGAGTTGTGAACGAAGATGATTTAAGAGAATATTGTCGCAAAAGGCTATTAGAACAGTATAAGAGGCTTTGATATGACAGTAAAAGAGTTTTATAAATATTGTAAAAAGAATAATATCCTAGATTATTACATAGAAATTCATGGAGATTATTTCTATGATTCTATTCGTTTTGAAGATGAAGACGATGAACGCTTTCCAAAAAATGCAACTGTAGACAATGAGAGGAAAATAATTTGGGTAGACGTAGATGATTGATTGTAAAGAAAAACATTAATAATATCTGTTAAATTAGGTTTATTATGGCAACCACTGAGCATTTCTCGGTGGTTGCCATTTTGTTTTATGAGATTATGGTGTCGATGATGAATTGTAGCGTGTCGAATGTTAGTTTTTGGGTCATGAAAAAATAAGGGCTATAACACCATTTTGTTGTTTTTATCTCCAAAATTTGTAAATTCCGTTGTATTGATAATTTTTTGTCAATACCCCATTCCTAGAATTTTGAAACGACGGCGCGAAACGTGATACAATCTCCAGAAACGGCACTGTAAAGCCACACAACGGCATTTTGCGCTCAAGTCGTAAAAGATACCGCAAAACACAAAAGCCATTTTTAGGGCCGTTTCTGCCCGTCTCAGCGCGTATACATTCCAGACACGATAGTTAGTCAGCGATAACAACAATGTTTGACATTTTGCACAAAATCATATCGCAATCTTTGTACATTTTGCCGATTGAAACGGCGTGGCCGTTGTGATATAATCCATGGTGTCAAGGGGATACAGTGACAGGGTAAACCGGAGACAGGACTTTGATAACTGAATAACGATTCAAAACTATTAAAAAAGTTATTGACAGTGCCGCTGAAAAGTGGTATAATCAATGCAACAAGAAAGGTGGTTTTATTATGAAGTACGTTCATTCTTTTATGGATATCCGTGTTGCGGATATGGCTATCGGTTCCCTGTGGGCGGGCAAGGGTTTGAGTGCCCGCACCATTAACAGCGTGTGTCCGTGTTGCCACCGGGCGCTGGGTGAGCATGATGTGGTGCGGTGTGTTTACGCTGCAAGCAAGGGTGCTACCGGCCACAAGACGCTGATTGGTGATGATTGCAAGCACGAACCCGTTCCCGCAGAGGTTCGCAAGAGCGCCCCCCGACTTGAGTTGCACCTCTTGTTGGGCGACGACGCAGAAAGCACTCTGGGTGCGCTCAAGTGGGCTATGCAGAACCAGGTGTGGAGCGTCGAACAGGGCCGGAATGTCAAGGGTCAGTTCGACAAGACGGCAACCATGGTGATTTACATCACCGGTAGCTGTTCCGGTATCGGCAAGCTGGGCAAGACGCTTTCCGAAACCGGTGTTCAAATCCGTGAACAGCGGATGTACCGTGATGGTGAGTTTACCAACTGGGAACCGGTGGACACTAGCACATGGGCAAAGTTCCTTGGTTGCGGTCTCTATCATGGCACGAAAGCCTACGGGGTCTAACCCCAAAGCGGATACCCTAAAGAGTCGCACCGCTAAAAGCGGCTCTATTCCATCCCAGCAGGGAAACAAGATTGATAGCCCGGTGTACGCCGGGAGAAAGAGGATTATTATGAAAAAGCTGAATTACATTGCCGAGACTGCCGAGGAAAAGTATGCTGTGATGAACATTGTTCGCCGTTTCGGTGGAACGTGCGAACCGTCCAGTTGTGAGGGCGGTTACTACCTGAACATTCGACTACCAGAGGAAAACATTGCAGATGCTAACGATGCGCTTTCTGAAATGTGGGATTGTAAAGAATGCGCTGAATAATCTCTTGTGAATCCCTTTGTAAGCCCTGTACTGAAAAGTACAGGGCTTTTGTATTTATAATTCAAATTTTCGTTTTTGTTTTTCTAATAACTATTTCAATAATTATTTTTGGAAAATCACCCATTGAAAATTTCGATTGCAAAAAATCTGAAAATTTTTTCAAACTGTTTTCTTGTGTATCACACCGACGCGATACAAAATTTTCTTTGCTATTCTAACTATTAAAATAATTATTTCTGTTTTTGTATTTTCAGTTAGCTTGACTAACTGCTAGAAATTTTTCTACTAGCACTCTTTGCTTTATATCGCTATTGTATACTTGTATATTCAATATGATTTTTTGATTGCAGATTTTTCAGAACGTGTTTTGTATTGCATTATTGTATAAGGCTTCTAACAGGCGTTTTGACGGGCTTTTCTTTTCAGAGTATAACTTGCTTGCTACACTTGTAAACACGTCTCAGAGGGCTTTATTTTAGCTCTCAGCGTATCGTTATAGTACAGCAGAAAAATTCTTGTATATCATCCCTGTTTTGTTTATCTGTATCATACTTGTAAATCAGATATACCATTCAAAAATTAGTTTCTCAAATTCCAGAGCACTTTACCAGATTCAATATTGCTTATTCTCAAAACGATTTTAAGGGCTATTACAGGGCTTTTGTATTCAATAGGATAATTTGTTTATTGATTATGTAAAAGCGTTTACAGGGCTTCTCGGAGGCTTTATACGCTATGTGCAGTGTATTGTATATTATATATGGCTTTTCGATATGTTATTATCTAAAATAATTTAACAGAATATGTCTTGTATTTTAGTATTATATATTATAAATAATATAATTATAATATATATAATATTTATAATAAAAAT
>OGGT01001103.1_pt1 | contig 9786 bp, 8 predicted proteins | sample 1571311 | NCBI WGS metagenome assembly OGGT01 (sample SAMEA2581931, study PRJEB24529) | metagenome | biome: Human gut stool | place: China | collected 2011
CCACGATCAGCACATCCTTGCCGGACAGATCACCGTCCAGATCCTTGATGATCTTGACCAGACCGCTGGTGGTGGTGTTGCTGCCGCCGTAGCTGGAGACCACCATAAAGTCGATATTGCAGGGGATGCTCACAGCCCGCATCAGGTCGGCCATAAAGACCACCGAGCCCTTGAGGATGGACACCAGCACCAGATTTTTACCGGCATAATCCCGGCTGATCTGAGCGCCCAGCTCTGCCACTTTGGCCTTCAGCTGCTCTTCGCTGACCAGAACGGTCTTGATATCATCGTGCATACTCATTTGTTTTTTCCTCCTGTGTTTCGATCTCTGCATCCAAGTGCAGGATCCATCTGCTTTCCGTGTCCGGTGCAAGGCCATCGGCAAAGCCTTCTCCACACACCCATAAAATCTCGCTTCCGCTGGCAAGCAGCGGCAGCGTATCCCGCAGTTCGTTCGGGACACCGGCCTCGTTCATCCACTTACGCAACGGCTTGCTCAAACCCCGCCCCGCAGGCCGGAAGCGGTCTCCCGGCTGTCGGGCACGCAGCACAAGGCCAGTGTACAACGTAGTTATTCTAGCATAATCCGCCCGATTTTTTAAGTCTTTTTTATGAACGACTTGTATTTTTTTCTCAAAATCGGCTGTTAACAGCTCCGCTTTCCCCTTCCAGCCCCCGCGCAGCCGGAATTCCAGCTGTTTTTCGGGCAAAAGGGGCACTTGCTGCGGCGCGCTCTCCAGCTGCCGGGGCAGCGCGTCCGGCAGCATTTCCTGCCGCAGACAGCCGTTCCCGGCGCAAAAACGCACCTGTCCGGTCAGCTGTACTGCACCGCTGCCCTGCCGCACCACGGCACACAGCAGCTGCACATATTTTTCCTCTGCGTCCCGCACCGGAGCCACAAGGCTGTGCAGCGCATTTTCCAGCAGCAGGGGGTCTGCCGCCTGCAAGGGCGCCAGCTGCCATGCAGGTTCTGCGCCGGGCAGGCGTGCCGCCGCCAAAAGCCTTGCAGCCCCGGCGGCAAGATAGGCATCCGCCCGCGCGGCCTTTTCACAGAACCGCGCCAGATTCTGCACCGCCGCCGCGTTGGTGCTTTCCAGCGCAGGCAGGGCGCTGTGGCGCAGCCGGTTGCGGGCGTAGGCATCGGTGTCGTTGGTCTCATCGGTGACCCACGGCTGTCCTGCTGCCCGGCAGACGGCCTCGGTCTCGGCACGGCTCCGGCAGAGCAGCGGGGGCAGGTACCAGCCGCAGCAGCAGCGTTTCGGCCTGGTCATTTGCAGTATGGGCCGTAGCGATGGCATCTATCCCCTGCCCTTGCAGCTGCGCAAAGGCCGTGTAGCGCAGACGGCGCGCCCAGTCCTCCCCGGCGTGCACCGGGGGCGAGGCCAGCTCTGCCGCATGGAACACCCGCAGCGGCACACCCAGCCGGGCGCATTCCGCCCGCACAAAGGCTTCGTCCCGGTCGGCGCTCTCACCGCGCAGGCCGTGGTTCACATGGCAGGCCGAAAGCGCAAACCCGAACTCCGGCTGCAGGGCCAGCAGGATGCGCAGCAGTGCCATGCTGTCCGCCCCGCCGGACACTGCCGCGGCCAAGTGCAGCGGCTCGCCCGGACAAAGCAGCTTTTCTCGCAGAACAAACATGCGCACATGCGCCAGAATTTTTTCATTGTTCATCAGCGTTTAAAGTCCACATCCATAAAGCGGGTGTGGGCACCATCCCAGCCCAGCGGCACCGTGCTGGTCTCGCCGTGACGGTTCTTCGCCACGATGCACTCTGCCGTATCGGCATCCACCTCAGCGCCGTCCGGGTTCTGGCTGGCATAGTAGGAATCGCGGTACAGGAACAGAACGCAGTCGGCATCCTGCTCGATAGAACCAGAATCGCGCAGGTCGGAAAGCTGGGGCCGGTGGCTGGAATTGTTGCCCTGCTTTTCCACCGCACGGGACAGCTGAGAAAGTGCGATGATGGGCACATTCATTTCCTTTGCCATGATCTTAAGGTTTCGGGTGATGGAGCTGATCTCCTGCACGCGGTTCTCGCTGCGCTGGCCGGTGGTCATCAGCTGCAGATAGTCGATGACGATGAGGCCCACATTCGGGCGGGTGGGGTCCTGATTCACCCGGCGGATCTTCGCCTTCATCTCGGTGATGGTGATGCCGGAGGTATCGTCCATATAGATGGGTGCATCGTGCAGCTTTTCGGTGGCAAGGGCCAGATATTCCCAGTCCTCGGCGCGCAGGGCACCGGTGCGGAATGCCTGACTGTCGATGCCGGCCTCAGCAGAAAGGATGCGGTTGGTAAGCTGTTCCTTGGTCATTTCCAAGCTGAAAATGGCCACCGGCACCTTCTGCTGCATGGCCACGCGGGTGGCGATGTTCAGCGCAAAGCTGGTCTTGCCCATACCGGGGCGGGCCGCAAGGATGATGAGGTCGCCGCGGCCAAGGCCGGTGAGGACGGTGTCCAGCAGCCGGAAGCCGGTGGGGATGCCCTTATACTTGTCGGCGTCGGGGCCGCTGATCTTTTGCAGATTTGTCAGCGTCTCCACCATGCTGGAAGAAAGGGGCGTCAGGGCGCTGGAATCGCGGCCGGAGCGGATCTCATAGATGCGCTGCTCGGCGTTTTCCAGCAGCAGGTCGGCGTCGGGCTCGTCGCCCGCATCCTGCAAAATGTCCTTTGCAACGCCCATCAGCTGGCGCACCAGATACTTTTCCTGCACGATCTGGGCGTAGGCCTTCACATTGGAGATGCTGGGCACCGTCTCGGCAAGGCCGGTCAGGTAGACCTTTGCTTCGTCGGCACTGGGGAACACGCCGTCCGAGATAACAGCGTCCAGCAACGTCACAAAGTCGATGGTCTGGTCGGCGGTGAACAGGCGCAGCATTTCGGAGTAGATCTGCGCGTTCTGCCGGGTGTAGAACATCTCCGGCCGGATGATCTCCACCAAGTCGGTGAGCGTTTCCGGTTTGAGCAGCACCGCACCCAGCACGCTCTGCTCTGCCTGCATGTTGTAGGGCAGGTTGATGCCCACGCTTTCCAGATTCAGTTCATTGGAATAATGTCGTTCGTTCGGCATGGTAGTTTATCCTTTTGCATCATTTCGCTGAAAAGCCAAAAAGCGCCCCCTGCTGTGAGGGGGCGCAGATGGCAGAAAAATCAGGCCTGTTCCACTTCCACCATGATCTTGAAAGAAGCGACCACACCAACGTGCAGACGGACCTTGCCGTTGAACACACCGGCATCCTTGATGTCCTTGGTCTCCAGCTCGATCTTCTTCTTATCGATGGGTGCGCCTGCCAGCTGAGCCAAAGCATCGGCAACTTCCTTGCCGGTGACTTTGCCGTGCAGACGGCCGGATGCACCGCCCTTGGCCTTGATGGTCACGGTCTTGCCCTCGATCTTTGCGGCCAGATCCTTGGCAGCAGCTACGGTCTCAGCCTCGTGGAAATCGGCAGCAGCTTCCTTGCTGCGGGCAACGTTCACAGCGCTGGCATCTGCCACAGCGGCCAGCTTGCGCGGGAACAGATAGTTGCGGGCGTAGCCGTCGGAGACCTCGTGGATCTCGTCCTTCTTGCCAATGCCCTTGATATCCTGCTTCAGAATCACTTTCATGATAGTATCCCTCACTTCTCACCGGAAAACCGGTGCAGTCTTATGGTAATAGTATAGCGCATTTGTCGTTTTTGGGCAAGAGGAAGCGCGCATTGCAGCATTATCCTCAAGTGAACTCTCCCCCAGTCTGCTTCGCAGACAGCCCCCTCTGAGATGGGGCCTTTGGCAAAACCGAAGGCTTGTCCTTTTCGCCAGAGGCTCCTTCTTTGAGACAGACTCCCCCGGCCGGGGGAGGTGGCACAAAGTGCCAGAAGGGGAACAGCTGGCATCACGCAAGTGATAACGGAAGGAGTTTTCTTATTTCAGTTCCTTTGCAGCCACGTCCAGAGCTACCTCAATGACCTTGTCCATGTCATAGTACTTATACTCGCCCAGACGGCCGCCAAAGATCACGTCCGGCTCTGCATCGGCCAGCTTCTTGTACTCGGCATACAGGGCACCGTTCTTCTCGTCATTGACGGGGTAGTACGGCTCGTCGCCCTTCTTCCACTCAGCGCTGTACTCGCGGCTGATGACCGTTTTGGGCTGGGTGCCGAACTCAAAGTGCTTGTGCTCGATGATGCGGGTGTAGGGAGTTTCCGCATCGGTATAGTTGACCACCGCGTTGCCCTGATAGTTGTCGGTGTCCAGCACCTCGGTCTCAAAGCGGACGCTGCGGTACTGCAGAGCACCCAGCTTGTAGCCAAAGTAGGCATCCACCGGGCCGGTGTAGACCACCTTCTCGGCCAGAGCGTTCAGATTTTCGCGGTCGGCCAGATAGTCCACATTCAGGCGCACCTCGGTGCCGTCCAGCATCTTTTCCACCATGGCGGTGTAGCCGCCATTGGGAATGCCCTGATACAGTGCGTTGAAGTAGTTGTCGTCGTAGGTGAAGCGCACCGGCAGACGCTTGATGATAAAGGCTGGCAGCTCCGTGCAGGGACGGCCCCACTGCTTGCCGGTGTAGCCCTTGATGAGCTTTTCGTAGATATCGGTGCCCACAAGGCTGATGGCCTGCTCTTCCAGATTCTGCGGGTCGGTGATGCCTGCTTCCTTCTTCTGCTCTTCGATCTTGGCCTTGGCTTCGGCAGGGGTAACAACGCCCCACATCTTATTAAAGGTGTTCATATTGAAGGGCAGGTTGTAGATCTCGCCGTGGTAGTTTGCCACCGGGCTGTTGGTGTAGCGGTTGAACTCTGCAAACTGGTTCACATACTGCCACACAGCCTTGTTGTTGGTATGGAAGATATGTGCACCGTAGCGGTGGACGTTGATTCCCTCCACCGGCTCCGTGTAGATATTGCCTGCAATGTGGCTGCGCTTATCGATCACAAGGCACTTCTTGCCTGCCTTTTTTGCTTCCTGTGCAAAGACCGCGCCGTAAAGGCCGGCACCAACGATCAGGTAATCGTACTGTTTCATGGGTGTGATCCTCTCTGTTCCGTTTATTTTCCTTCTACATCGCCCTTTTTCTGCGATGCATAGTATTTGTCGATGGCACCTTCGATGCGGGCACGGGCTGCTTCCGGCGTGATATGCTTGAGCTGTGCTGCTGCCATGGTCTGGTGGCCGCCGCCGCCCAAAGATTCCATGATCACCTGCACGTTCACGGCACCCAGACTGCGGGCCGAGATGTTCACGCCTGTGCCCACCTGCACTGCCACAAAGCTGGCATCCACGCCCTGAATGGTCAGCAGATCGTTTGCCGCCTGTGCAATGGCCACGCGGGCTTCCGGTGCCACCTCGCCGCTGACGGAGATCGCGCAATTTTTGTACATGCGTGCTTTTTCCACCAGATCAGCCTTGGCATTGTACTCCACCATGGTCACATCGAACAGCTGGCGCACCCGCTCCGTCTCCGCGCCATAGCGGCGCAGCGCAGCGGCAGCTTCAAAGGTACGCACACCGGTGTGCAGGGTAAAATCGCGGGTATCCAGCATGATGCCGGACAAAAGGCCCTCGGCCTCCACACGGTTGGGCTTGTCGTCGCGCTCGCCCACGTACTGCAAAAGCTCCGTGACCAGCTCACTGGCCGAGGAAGAATACGGCTCATGGCAGACCAGCGCCGGGTTCTCGATGTAGCCCACGCCCTTGCGGTGGTGGTCGATCACGGCTACCTTGCCGCATTTTTCCAGAATATCCTTGCTTTCCACAAGGCCCACCTGATATGTATCCACCACGATGCACAAGGTGCGCTTGGAGATGATGGGCAGTGCGTCCTTCGGGTCGATAAAGTCGTCCTTCTGGCCTGCACGGCACAATGCATCGATCAGGCTGCCCGCAAGGGTAGCGTCACGCCGCACCGCGATCACCGCCGGGACATCGCATATTTTGCAGATGCGCAGCACGCCCTCGGCGGAGCCGATGGCATCCAGATCGCTCATGCGGTGGCCCATAATGACTACATGATCTGCTTCCTTGATCAGCTTCACCAGCTGATCGGCCACGATGCGGCTGCGCACCTTGCTGCGCTTTTCCACGCCGTGGCTCACGCCGCCGTAGAACGTAAAGCCGTCCGGTGTCATTTCAGCGGCCTGATCGCCGCCGCGGCCCTGCGCCATATCCAGCGCCTGCACGGCCATATCCTGGGCTTCCCGCAGGGTCTTGGCCCCGCGGCCAATGCCGATGGACAGCGAAAGGTTCACGCTGGGATCCAGCGCACGGATCTTGTCCAGCACATCGTAGCCGCGGTTTGCGAACTGCTCCATCTGGCGCTCTTCCACCACAGCGATATAGCGGCCGCTGGCCACACGGCGCAAAAAGCCGCTGCCCCGGCCGATCATATCCTCCAGCGTGCGGTTGATGCCTTCCAGCAGGCGGGCACGCTCGCTGTCCAGCATGTCACCGAACACATCGTCGTAGCCGTCCACCAGAAACACCAGATAGCCCGGACGGCTGGCTTTGTATTCCGCCTCCACCTTGCGCAGGGCGGTCTCCTCGTTCAGCACCAGCAGGGTCATGCTCTCCGCATCGCCGGGCACCGTGGAGCTGTGTACGCTCCACATGCCGTCCGCGAGGGTCAGCAGCTGGCCCTCCTGCTTGCGGCACTGCTGCAGATCAAGGCCGGGCAGCACCTTCTGCACGCGGCTCACCAGCGCATCCTGCCCGTTCAACAGGCGGGTGCGGAACTGTGCATTGTACCACAGCACCGTCTCACCGGAAAGCAGCGCGGCCGGCTGAGAGAGCGGCTCCAGACTGAACTGCAGCTTGGAGCCTTCAAAGCTGCCGCCGCACATCCACCGGGCCACCCACTTGCGCAGCTGGCAGCGGAACAGCACCACCACAACGCCCCACAGCACCACCAGTGCCAGCAGCGCCGGCCATGCCGTGGGCCGCTGGATCAGCAGCACCAGCACCAGCAGGCCGCACAGCACGGCCAGACTGGCGGTGAGCATCTCCAATGTCCATCTTGGTTTTTGTTTCATCAAATCTCCTGCCTTCCGCCGCATTGTTTGCGGCAGCGTGCCCGGATCAGACCTCCATCAGGATGGGAAGGATCATCGGGCTGCGCTTGGTGCGCCGATAGATATAGCTGCTCAGTGCCTCGCGCACGCGGGTCTTGACGCTGTTCCAGTCGCGCACATGTTCATCCACGCAGCGGTCCAGCGCATTTTCCACGATGCTCTGTGCACCGTCCATCAGGCTCTCGTTCTCGCGCACATACACAAAGCCGCGGCTCACAAGGTCCGGGCCGGCCAGCACCTTGCCGGTCTTGCTGTCCACGGTGGCCACAATGATGACCAGACCGTCCTCGGACAGGTGCTTGCGGTCGCGCAGGACCACATTTCCCACATCGCCCACGCCCAGACCGTCCACCATGACGGCACCGGCAGTCACCGGCTCGCCCAGCTTCATCTCGTCCTGCGACAGGATAACGTTGGAGCCGTTTTCCGCAATGAGGATGTTGCTGGTGGGAATGCCCAGACTTGCAGCGGTGAGGGCGTGCTTTTTCAGCTGCTTATACTCGCCGTGCACAGGCAGGAAGTACTTGGGCTTGGTCAGGGTGAGCATCAGCTTCTGCTCCTCCTGACAGGCGTGGCCGGAAACGTGCACATCGTACATGCTCTCGTAGATGACCTCTGCGCCCAGCAGCAGCAGACCGTTGACGATCTTGGTCACGCTCTTCTCGTTGCCGGGAATGGGATTTGCCGAAATGATAATGAAGTCGCCGGGGCCCACGCGCACCTGACGGTGGCTGCAGGATGCCATACGGGAAAGGGCACTCAAGGGTTCGCCCTGGCTGCCGGTGGTAATGAGCACTACCTGCTCCGGAGGATACTGGTTCAGCTCATCCACGCTGATGAGGGTGCCCTCCGGGATGTGCATATAGCCCAGCTCCTGCGCCATGGCGGTGTTGTTCACCATGCTGCGGCCGCTGAATGCCACCTTGCGGCCATCCTCCACAGCCAGATCGATGATCTGCTGCACGCGGTAGATGTTGGAAGCAAAGGTGGCAATGATGATCCGCTTGTTGCGGGCACGGGCGAACAGATTGCGCACGCCTGCAGCCACCTTCTGCTCGGTGGCGGTAAAGCCCGGACGCTCGGAGTTGGTGGAATCGCTCAGCAGGGCCAGCACGCCGCGCTGACCGTACTCGGCCAGTGTGGACAGGTCGGTGACGCCGCAGGCCAGCGGAGTGTAATCGATCTTGAAGTCGCCGGTCTGGATGATCGTTCCGGCAGGGCTGTCAATGGCAAAGGCCACGGAATCGGGGATGGAGTGGTTGACATGGATGGGCTCCACGGTAAAGCAGCCCAGCTTGATCTTCTGCTTGGGGGTGATCTCCACGAACTTGGTCTTGCCTGCAAGGCCGAACTCCTCCAGCTTGTTTTTGATCAGGCCGCAGGTCAGGCGGGTGCCATAGATGGGCAGATCAAATTTCTGCAGCAGATACGGGATGCTGCCGATGTGGTCTTCGTGGCCGTGGGTGATGAGCAGGCCCTTGATCTTATCCTTGTTCTGCACCACAAAGGTGAAGTCCGGGATGACCATATCCACGCCGTACATGTCGCTGTCCGGGAACACAAGGCCGCAGTCCACGATGATCATGTCGCCGTTGCACTCGTACACGGTCATGTTCTTGCCCACTTCGCCCAGACCGCCCAGCGGGTAGATATGGATGGGGGTCGCTGCCTCCTTGGGCTGCTGCGCACGGCGCGGGCGGCGGTTATAGTAGGGGCGGCGGGTAGTGGGACGGGTGTGCTTTTCCCCTGCGGGAACAGTGCCGTTTGCGGCAGCTGCCTTGGGCGCTACCGGGGCTTTTGCACGGGGTGCGGGGTTATTTTCTTTTGTTTGAGCCATTCTTTACCTCCAGATTCAATTGCAGGTCAGGCCGCGCTCCGCCGGGGAGAGCAGCCGCACCTTGCACAGGGGAAGCACCTGAAACTGCATCGGCTTCCGGTTGATGCATCGTATAGAATTTATCGTTCAGCGTGCTTTTTGCAGCAGCGCTGTTGGTTCCGCAAGAGGTTCTTGGCCAGGTAAGTCCATCTGTTCGATGCGACCGTGGCGTTTCTGCCGGAACAGCCGGGCGCACACCTTTGGTGCACCCCTATACGCATTTTGTTACGCTAAGTATAGTATCTCGCACCGGTTTTGTCAATTCCAAGGTTTGGCAAAACTGGACCGGCGTATACATTGGCTCTTGACATCCCGGGCAAAATAGCGCTAAATAAAGGTATTCTATTCTATAAGGAGAACCCCATGAAACAGGTAGAGGTGTACACAGACGGCGCTTGCAGCGGCAACCCCGGCCCGGGCGGCTGGGGTGCGGTGCTGCGCTACCGCTTTGACGGCAAGGTGTACGAAAAGGAACTGAGCGGCGGCGACGCCAGCACCACCAACAACCGCATGGAGCTGACGGCCTTTATCGAGGCGCTGCGCCAGCTCAAGGAGCCCTGCGAGGTGCGGCTGTGCTCTGACAGCCAGTATGTGATCAACGGGCTGGAAAAGGGCTGGGCCAAGGGCTGGAAGCGCCGGGGCTGGAAAAAAGCCGATGGCTCCCCTGCCCTGAACCCGGACTTATGGGCACAGGCACTGGAGCAGGAGGCACGGCACAAGATCACCTATGTCTGGGTAAAGGGCCATGCAGGCCACCCGGAAAACGAGCGCTGCGACCAGCTGGCCGTGGCACAAAGTCAGGCACACGGAGGGAGACAGGGACGATGAACGATCTCTTTCTGCCCGGCAGCGCGTTCGAT
>OGGT01001104.1_pt1 | contig 9779 bp, 10 predicted proteins | sample 1571311 | NCBI WGS metagenome assembly OGGT01 (sample SAMEA2581931, study PRJEB24529) | metagenome | biome: Human gut stool | place: China | collected 2011
ACCATATAGATAATAACAGAAAGTAAAGAGGAAAAATATGAGTATATTAAATGTTGAACATCTGACCCATGGCTTTGGCGACCGTGCAATTTTTGAGGATGTTTCATTCCGCCTGCTTGCGGGGGAACATATCGGATTAGTTGGAGCCAATGGCGAGGGAAAGTCCACATTTATGAACATTGTGACCGGAAAACTGATGCCGGATGAGGGAAAAGTTGAGTGGGCGAAAAATGTGCGGACCGGATATCAGGATCAGAATTCCACCCTGCAGAAGGGGATGACAATCGAGAGCGTCCTAAAGTCGGCGTTTGCGTGGCTGTTTGAGCAGGAAGAACGCATGAATGAGATCTGCGATCAGTTAGGCAGTGCCGATCCGGATCAGATGGATGCCATGATGGAAGAACTTGGTGTGATCCAGGATATGCTGACGATGCATGATTTCTATGTTATCGACAGCAAAGTGGATGAGGTTGCGCGAGCACTTGGATTATTGGAACTGGGACTTGACCATGATGTTTCAGATTTAAGCGGTGGACAGCGTATGAAGGTGCTGCTTGCAAAGCTTCTTTTAGAGAAACCGGACATTCTTCTTTTGGATGAGCCGACAAACTATTTAGATGCAGAGCACATTGCATGGCTGACGCGTTATCTGCAGGAGTACGAGAATGCGTTTATCCTGATCTCACACGATATCCCGTTTTTAAATGACGTGGTAAATATCATTTATCATATGGAAAATCAGAGACTTGACCGCTATGTAGGAAATTACGATAAGTTTCAGGAAGTTTATGCAGTGAAAAAATCACAGCTTGAGGCTGCATACCGCAAACAGCAGCAGGAGATCAGTGAGTTAAAGGATTTTGTCGCCCGGAACAAAGCGCGTGTTGCCACAAGAAATATGGCAATGTCCCGCCAGAAGAAGTTAGACAAAATGGATGTCATTGAGCTTGCTGCCGAGCGTCCGAAGCCGGAATTTAATTTCAAACTCGGAAGAACACCGGGACGCTATATTTTCGAGACGAAAGACCTTGTGATCGGATATGACGAACCGCTGTCAAAACCGTTAAATATCTCCATGGAGCGTGGACATAAAATCGCACTTGTCGGCGCCAATGGAATCGGTAAGACGACACTGTTAAAGAGTATTTTAGGATTGATCCCATCGCTTGGCGGTTCTGTGGAACTCGGCGAGAATTTAGAGATCGGATATTTTGAGCAGGAGATCAAAGGCGAGAACAGGAACACCTGTATCGATGAGATCTGGGAAGAATTCCCGTCTTTCAGCCAGTACGAAGTGCGTTCTGCCCTTGCAAAATGCGGACTTACGACCAAACATATCGAAAGCCTCGTCCGCGTGTTGAGCGGTGGAGAGCAGGCAAAAGTAAGACTCTGCAAATTGATCAATAAATCGACGAATGTTCTGCTCTTAGACGAGCCGACGAACCATCTGGATGTGGATGCAAAAGATTCCTTGAAAAAAGCACTGCTTGATTATCGTGGAAGTGTGCTTTTAATCTGCCATGAACCGGAATTTTATCAGGATATTGTCAATGAAGTCTGGGATTGCTCGAAGTGGACAACAAAGATTTTGTAGTATAAAAATAAGCATAATGAAAAGGAAAAACATTGACATTTTCATCACAAAGTATTATCTTGATGTCAGTAATAATTCCTATTATTAGATGATAAAAACATATGGAGGCCATTATGAAAGATACCTATATTTCAGAAGCAGTAAAGTATATTGGAGCAGACGACACCACTTTAGATTTATTCGAGAGCCAGTATCAGATCCCGAACGGAGTTTCTTATAATTCCTATGTGATCCTGGATGAAAAAGTAGCGGTTATGGATACCATCGATGAGCGGAAAACAGATGAGTGGTTCGCAAATCTTGAGAATGTGTTAAATGGAAGAACGGTAGATTATCTTGTCATTTCCCATTTAGAGCCGGATCATGCGGCAAATATCAAACGTGCGGCAGACAAATTCCCACAGGCACAGCTTGTACTGAGCGCAAAGGCAAAAGCGATGCTGCCACAGTTTTTTGATATCGCACATTTAGAAGAGCGCTGCCTTGTGGTAAAAGAGGGTGATACATTAGAGCTTGGAACACACAAACTGCATTTTGTGATGGCACCGATGGTACACTGGCCGGAAGTTATGGTGGAATACGAAGAGACGGAAAAAATTCTTTTCTCCGCAGACGGATTCGGAAAATTCGGTGCATTGAGCGCAGAAGAAGAGTGGACAGACGAGGCGAGAAGATACTTTATCAATATCGTTGGAAAATACGGTGTGCAGGTTCAGACACTGCTCAAAAAAGCTGCAGCATTAGACATTCAGACGATTTGTCCATTACATGGTCCGATTTTGAAAGACAACCTTGGTTTTTATATCGGAAAATATCTTACATGGAGCAGCTACGAGCCGGAAGAGGACGGCGTTTTAGTTGCCTGCGCATCCATTCATGGAAATACAAAAGCAGCCGCTGAAAAAATGGTAGAAGTACTCCGCGCAAATGGAGCATCCAAAGTAGTATTTATGGATCTGACCAGAGATGATATGGCAGAGGCAGTTGCAGATGCTTTCCGCTATGGAAAAATCATCCTTGCGGCAGCTTCCTATGATGCAGGGGTGTTCCCTCCGATGGAAGATTTCCTGCACCGCCTTGCACATAAGAATCTCCAGAAACGTACTTTCGGACTGATCGAGAACGGTTCCTGGGCGCCTTGCGCAGCAAAAGGCATGAAGGGTATTCTCGAGGGTATGAAAGAGGTAAACATATGTGAGAATGTTGTGAGCATCAAATCCACAATGAAAGACACAGATGTTGCCAAAATGGAAGAACTCGCAAAGGAAATCCTTGCATAAAACTGGTACAAATTTACAGAAGTATATCTTAAAAAATATTTCGTTGACAATCGCAAAAAGGACATATATACTAGAAAATAATAGGGGTTAATGGGTTGGAGGTAGTGATTATGAAGTGTCCTTTTTGTAGCAGCGAAAACACAAGAGTCATTGACTCAAGACCGGCAGATGATAATAATTCCATTCGCCGAAGAAGACTTTGTGATGATTGTGGGAAGAGATTTACGACATACGAGAAAGTGGAGACCATTCCACTCATCGTCATTAAGAAGGATAATGCCCGTGAACAGTATGATCGTTCCAAAATCGAAGCCGGTGTATTAAGAGCATGCCATAAGAGACCGATTTCTGTGAATCAGATCAATCAGCTTGTCGATGAAGTTGAAACAGAGATCTTTAACAGAGAGGAAAAAGAAATCCCAAGTACATTGATCGGAGAGATCGTAATGGATAAGATCAAGAATCTCGATTCCGTTGCATATGTACGTTTTGCATCTGTTTACCGTGAATTTAAGGATGTGAATACTTTTATGAGTGAATTGAAAAAGATGCTTGATAAATAGGGGTTAAGTTCTAAAACAGATTTGTCGATATTATATCATGAAGAACAGAGTTGCGTTTATAGTAGCGAAGCTCAGCATTGAATGTTCATGATATTGTTTTAGTGGAGAAGATTGTATGAATATATCGGGGATCCGCACAGGCGCGGGATTTTATGATTACAATTCCATAAAGATAAATGAAGTTCGAAGCCAGCAGATTCAGGAGGCAAGGGAGAGCGAGCAGATACCGGTAACAGGTACTGTGGAACAGAATGACAGTACGGATGCAAAAGTCGAACAGATACCGGCAGCACAGAAAGAAGATTACGGAGTTGCCGATTTTAATGCAAAATATCAGCCCGATGCGTCTTACGATTTGAAAGGCGTCGACAGTGATATTTCAAAGCTGGATGTGGAAAAAGCATTGTCAGATTTGAAAAAAGATCAGGTATTGCAGCAGTATCAGTTCTTTGTTGGTGACGATGCGTTTGCATCTACGGAGAAGCTGAAACAGGTAAGAGAAGAAGAAAACTTCTGGTTATAAATGATTTATGATACCGTATGAAATTCATACGGTATTTTTCTGCGAAAAAGAAAGTGAAAAGGACAAACATTCATGTTGGAAAAATTTTATCCCGGAGAATATTTAGATTCCACATATGTGATCGACTTTGACAGGCTCTACGAGGAGGGCTATCGGGGAGTCATCTTTGATATTGATAATACACTTGTGCCGCATGGCGCACCTGCAGATGAGCGGGCATGTGCCTTGTTTGCGCATTTAAAGGAACTGGGCTTTCAGTGTATGCTGTTGTCCAACAACAAAGAACCGCGTGTAAAAATGTTCAATGATGCGGTACATGTTTCTTATATTTATAAGGCAGGAAAGCCGAAACCGGGCAATTACCGCAGGGCAATGCAGGAGATGGGAACGGATGCCACGAATACCATTTTCGTCGGTGATCAGATCTTTACGGATGTTTACGGTGCCAATCTTGCCGGAATCAGAACCATTCTGGTGAAACCGATCCATCCGAAAGAGGAGATCCAGATCGTATTAAAACGGTATCTGGAAAAAATTGTTTTATTTTTCTATGCCAGATACCGGAAGAAGCAAAACAGGTAAATAACGGCATCAGACCGTACAGATAGAAAGAAAAAGGAGTCATTAAAAATGAAAATCGCAATTGGAAACGATCATGCAGCAACAGAATTGAAATTTATCATCATGGACTATGTGAAAAGTCTTGGACACGAAGTTGTAAATTTTGGAACAGATGGCAATGAGAGCTGTAATTACCCGGAGTTCGGAGAGAAAGTAGGACGTGCAGTTGTAGGCGGCGAGGCTGACTGCGGAATCCTGATCTGCGGTACCGGAGTAGGAATCTCCATCGCAGCAAATAAGGTAAACGGTGTCCGCGCAGCAGTATGTTCCGACTGTGCAACTGCAAGACTGGTAAAAGAGCATAATAATGCCAATATTATTGCATTTGGCGCGCGTATTGTCGGAAGCGAGCTTGCAAAAGACATTGTAAAAGCATATTTAGATGCAGAATTTCAGGGTGGAAGACATCAGACAAGAATTGATATGATCCACGAAATTGAGACAAGAAACTAGAAAATATGGGAAAAAGATAGCTTTTTATTCAGAGAAACATGGTGTTTCCACAAAAAAAGCTTGAAAAGTGTGGCTATTTATTATAAAATAGAAAAATCAGAGAGCCTTGTGCTCGTACGCAATTTTTTAAGGAGGAAGTTTGAATGATTTCAGCAGGCGATTTCAGAAATGGTATCACTATTGAATTAGAAGGTAACATTTATCAGATTATCGAATTCCAGCATGTTAAACCAGGTAAAGGTGCAGCATTTGTAAGAACTAAGTTAAAGAATATTAAGAGTGGTGGTGTAGTTGAGAAGACATTCCGTCCAACAGAGAAATGTCCTCAGGCACGTATCGAGAGAAAAGATTATCAGTACTTATATGCTGATGGTGATTTATATTACTTCATGGACGTTGAGACTTACGACCAGATTGCATTATCCAAAGATGATATCGGTGATGCATTAAAATTTGTAAAAGAGAACGAGATGGTTAAGTTATGTTCTCACAACGGAAGCGTATTCTCCGTAGAGCCACCTCTCTTCGTAGAGTTAAAGATTACAGATACAGAGCCAGGATTCAAAGGCGATACAGCTACAGGTGCTACAAAACCAGCAGTTGTTGAGACTGGTGCAACTGTATATGTTCCATTGTTCGTTGAGCAGGATGATGTGATCAAGATTGATACACGTACAGGTGAATACTTATCACGTGTTTAATGCGGACAAGTAGTTTTTCATGACGATTCATAACAGACAACCCCGGAAGTTTATATTTCCGGGGTTTTTCTTGTGCATTTTTTGTATATTTCTGTGTTTTTTTGCGTGAAACTTGACTTTCCATGAGCAGGATTCTAAAATAAAAGCTAAGAAAAAAAAGACAAGCTGTTCCGTGTATAGAAAAAAGCACCGGACAGGACAAGGGGGAAATCGCAATGAAGATTTTAAACGGTAAAGTATTTGAAAATGGAAAATTCGTTGAGAAGGAAGTAGCGACAGATGGCAGCTTTTTCGCAGCAGATTCCGGCGATGGAAAGGAAATCGACGCAGCGGGCTGTTATGTGATCCCGGGACTGATCGATATTCATTTTCATGGTTGCGCAGGAGTCGATTTCTGTGACGGAACCGTAGAGGCGATGCGCCACATGGCAGAGTATGAGCTGCAAAATGGTATCACTTCCATTCACCCGGCAACGATGACATTGTCGGAGGAGGAACTGACGACGATCAGCAAAGCTGCAAAAACATTCCATGAGGAGCAGAAAGCGGATGAGACACTGCTTACAAAAGAGGCTGAGTTAGTCGGAATTTATATGGAAGGACCTTTTATTTCCATGGAGAAAAAAGGTGCTCAGAATCCATTATATGTGCATAAACCTGACGCGGAGATGTTCCGCAGGCTGCAGAAGGAGGCGGACGGATTATACCGTGTCTGCGTTGTGGCACCGGAAGAACCTGGAGCAATGGAATTTATTGACAGCGTAAAAGGAGAAGTGCGCGTGTCAGTGGCACACACAACCGCCGATTATGATACTGCAAAGGAAGCATTTGAACATGGTGCGAGACAGGTGACACATCTTTACAATGCAATGCCTCCATTTACCCACAGGGCACCGGGCGTGATCGGAGCAGCCTGTGATAATGAAAATGTTATGGTTGAGATGATCTGCGATGGTGTACATTTGCATCCATCCACCATCCGCACGAGTTTTAAGATGTTTGGAAAAGACAGGATTATCCTGATCAGTTACAGTATGATGGCAACCGGTAAGCCGGATGGAATCTATTCTCTGGGAGGACAGGAAGTTCAGGTACATGGCAATAAGGCAACCCTGACAGTGGACGGTGCGATCGCAGGATCTGTAACCAACTTATTTAACTGCATGAAGTTCACAGTCAAAGAAGCAGGACTTCCATTTGAGGAGGTTGTGGCATGTGCAACAGAGAATCCTGCAAAAGCAGTTGGACTGTGGGAGAAATATGGAAGTATCGACAATGGCAAATATGCCGACTGTGTGATCGTGGATGAAGATTTTAACATCAGACAAATTGTAAAGCATGGAAAGACCGTTTTGTAGAACTTGTAAATTTTTATAGGAACAGAGAAAAGGGGCAGCCTGGAGATTATCCGGAACTGCCCTTTTTCATCAGGCGGTAGAGCCAGAGCAAAGCAAGGACGCAAAGTGCGATCTGGCTGATCAAAAGACCGGTCAGGTAACCTTTGATACCGATAACTGGAATCAGAAATATAATAAAAAGAATACGGATCAGGCAGGAGAAAAGGTTTAAAAACAGTGTGATACCGGGTTTCCCAAGTCCATGGAAGATGCTGTTTAATGTGCTTCCGAGATAAAGAAACGGGCAGATCCAGCTCATTGTGACGATAAAAGTGGCACTGAGCGCATTTTTGAAAATAAAGTTGCCGATAAAATCACCGAGAACCAAAAGTCCAATCGTACAGAGTAGACCAAGTAGAAGACAGGACTCGGTTGTTTTTATAATGGCTTCCCGGATGAGTCTGTCATTGTGTTTCGCCTGAGCTTCGGAGACGACCGGAAGCAGAAGGACGGAGATGGAATTGGTCAGGACAGTTGGAAACATGATGATGGCAAATGCCATTCCGGTCAGGATGCCATAGATACTCAGTGCGTCAGAGGAACTGTATCCAAACAGTTTTAGCTGGTATGGTATAAGCAGATTTTCGATAGTTGTAAATAAATTAAGCGTCAGGCGGTTGAGCGTCAGAGGAAACGACATGGTAAGCAGAGACCATGTCGTTTTTCTTATATTGCCCTTACAGGCTCCAAAACCGATAAAACTTAAGGAGACAAGCATTCCGGCAAATTCACCTAATACAAGCCCCCACACGGCGTCAGAGATGGCAATGGAACGGCCGTTACTCTGTGCAACGAGATAAATCAGATAGACGCCTCCGACACGTGCAGACTGTTCAGCGAGCTGGGAGAGGGACGGTACAAGAGCTTTTTTTAATCCGTAATAATAACCGTTAATGCAGGAGTGGATACTGCATGGAACATAACAGAAGGACAGTATTTTGATCAGCGGGGCGCAGCGCATTTCCTGCAGAAAAGAGCCTGCGATAAATTCAGAGTTATTCCACATAAAAAGTCCTGTAAAAACAGACAGGCATACAGACAGAATCAGTCCGATCAGCAGATAAAATCTGGCTCCGGCAGGATTTTGCTTTCCAATCTCACTGGATACAAATCTTGAGACAGATGTCTGGATTCCGGCGGAGGTCAGCGAAAAACAAAGAGCCATAACAGGAAAAATCAGCTGGTAAATTCCGAGACCTTCTGCACCAATTGTGCGTGAGAGGAATATCTTATAGAAGAAACCAATGAAACGGGAGAGTATGCCGGCAGCTGTGAGCAGCAGGGTTCCGGTAAATAAAGTTCTTTTTACAGATAGATTTTTTGACATTTGACCTCCCGGGATTCAAATTTCTGGACACCGAATGAGTGCGTTTGGAAGTGCCAGATTCATCAATTTAGTATATGAGAGAAGTGAGGAGAAAATGAGTAAACAGATTTATCTGGATAATGCGGCGACAACTCAGATGTCTGATGCTGTAAAACAGGCGATGGAACCTTATTTACAGGAAAATTATGGAAATGCATCCACAGCCTACAGTATCGGTGAAGATGCGAGAAGAGAATTGGAAAAATCGAGGGAAGTCATTGCAGCAACCCTGCATGCAAAAACCTCAGAGATTTATTTTACATCAGGTGGTTCGGAGTCTGATAACTGGGCAGTAAAAAATATTGCAGCCGCCTGTAAGAAAAAAGGGCGGCATATTATAACAACCAACATTGAGCATCACGCCATTTTGAATTCCTGCGAGTATCTGGAAAAACTGGGATATGATGTTACTTATCTTGAAGTGGACGGGGATGGACTGATTTCGCCGGAACAGGTAATGGATGCTATAAGACCGGATACAACGTTGATTTCTGTGATGTTTGCCAATAACGAAGTCGGAACGATCGAGCCAATTTATCAGATTGGAAAAATTGCGCGCGAAAAACAGATTTTATTCCATACAGATGCTGTGCAGGCGTATGCCCAGATACCACTTTCCGTAAATTATTATCCGGTCGATCTGCTGAGCGCAAGTGCACATAAATTTCATGGACCGAAGGGCGTTGGTTTTTTGTATATCCGTGATGGCATTGATATCCCATCTTTTATCCATGGCGGAAGTCAGGAGAGAGGAAAACGTGCCGGTACGGAGAATGTAGCCGGAATTGTAGGAATGGCGAAAGCAGCAGAGATTGCTTACGGAAACATGAGAAAAAGAGTACAAAAAGAAATTATGCTTCGCAATTATCTGATCGAGCGTGTGATGCATGAAATTCCGGATGCAAAATTGAATGGACATCGCAGTATCCGGTTACCGGGAAATGTGAATTTTAGTTTTAAAGGACTTGAGGGGGCATCGCTGTTGATTTTGCTGGACGAAGATGGAATCTGTGCATCAGGCGGTTCCGCATGTAATACAGGTGAAGAACGGATTTCTTATGTGATCAAGGCATTGGGAGTGCCGGAAGAATATGCACCAGGTACGATAAGACTCACGCTTTGCGGCGATACGACACGGGCAGATGTGGATGCAGCGCTTGTTTCATTAAAACGCAATATTGCTGTCCTGCGCGGTTAAACCAGAGTTTAACTTATGAACTGCCGCCTGCAGGTGGTGTTACGGATTTCCAGAGCTACTGTATTGCATGCATAACAACTTTA
>OGGT01001109.1_pt1 | contig 9768 bp, 6 predicted proteins | sample 1571311 | NCBI WGS metagenome assembly OGGT01 (sample SAMEA2581931, study PRJEB24529) | metagenome | biome: Human gut stool | place: China | collected 2011
TAAAGAGGATATAATCATTCATCTTGTCACAGAACTTTGTATCTTTTAAGCAGCCAAATTTGATAAATGGGCTGATGTCATCCCAGTATTTCTCATAGCTTTCCTTTTCGGTCTTGCACATGCCGATGAGTTTGTCCGCAACTTTCTTGGTGATATATTCGGAGATCTTCTTTACAAATCCATCGTTCTGTAAAGCGGAACGGGATACGTTCAGTGGAAGATCCGGGCAGTCGATCACACCTTTTAATAACATTAAGAATTCAGGAATGACTTCTTTGATGTTATCTGCGATGAACACCTGATTGTTATATAACTTAATGGTTCCCTCAATAGAATCGTATTCTGTATTGATCTTCGGGAAGTATAGAATTCCTTTTAAGTTGAACGGATAGTCCATGTTCAGGTGGATCCAGAACAGAGGCTCTTTGTAGTCTAAGAATACTTTGCGGTAAAATTCCTTGTATTCTTCGTCTGTGCAGTCTTTTGGATTCTTTGCCCACAATGGGTTGGTATCGTTCAATGGAACCGGACGTTTTACAATTTTTAATTTTTCTTTTGCAGGGGAAACTTCAACGACTTCTTTTTCACCGTTTTCATTTTCTTTTTCCTCTGTTTTTGCTTCCTCGTGGATTTCTTCCACAACGGTATCAGTATCTAACTTATCTGCTGCATCGATGGTTTCATATTGTGTCTCAGCATTTGCCTTAGATAAGAAGATTGGGGTAGGCATGAAAGAGCAGTACTTCTCAATGACTTCTCTTGCACGGTATTCGTTTGCGAATTCGAGGCAGTCTTCATTCAGGTATAAAGTGATCTCAGTACCGACACCTTCTTTTGTGCCGTCTGTCATATCGAATTCTGTGCCTCCGTCACATGCCCAGTGGACAGGTGTGGCATCTTTTTTATAAGATAAAGTATCAATCGTCACCTGATCCGCTACCATGAATGCAGAGTAGAAACCAAGTCCGAAATGACCGATGATCTGATCGTCGTTTGCCTTGTCTTTGTATTTTTCGATGAAATCAGTAGCACCGGAAAATGCGATCTGGTTGATATATTCCTCTACTTCATCAGCTGTCATACCAAGACCATTATCAATGAATTTTAATGTTTTTTCGTCCGGGTTTACAATAACCTGAATCTGTGGTTTGTAATCAGCAGGTAATTCGTACTCGCCCATCATATCCAGTTTTTTTAATTTTGTGATGGCATCGCAGCCATTACTGATCAATTCACGATAGAAGATATCGTGATCGGAATATAACCATTTCTTGATGATCGGGAAAAGGTTATCACTGTTGATTGAAAGATTTCCATGTTTCTCAGCCATAATATAACACTCCTTTTTCTATCCATAAGTAAAACGAATTATTTTATGTTCTATTATAAAATGCACTTATCAAATATATGAATCATTGCATTTCAACTTATATCTAGGATTTTATAACCCTTGTCTGCAAAAGTCAATAGAAAATTAGCACTCTTTTTAAATGAGTGCTAACAATAAATGGGCGAAAGCAGAAAAATAAGGTGTTTACAGAATATATAAAAACTTTATAAACTTAATTGAAGTTCATGGTATAATAACCACAAGAGAACGGAGGATAACATGATAGTTTTAAAAGCGGATAAAGAATTGATTTTAACTTTTCAGAAATTGATCAAAATGATTGATGCGCCGGTGGAGTGGAACGGCATGTTTTTTGTGGTCGGAGATTATCTGATCCTGCAGGGCAGTGTGCGTTCACTTTTTTTCAACTTTGACACGAAGCTTGTGGTGACGAATATTATTGAACTGAAAGCAGAGGAGCAGATGATCGCTGCCGTGGAGCAGCACCCAAATGTGCGGGATATTTTGAATATGGTGCTTTATGCGTTTGGAAAGTGGGGAAATATCAAGGGACTCCGTGTGGACAAAGATTATGTGCAGCTGAACCGGTTGTTTGCGCAGATCCTTGGGGAATTTCAGGTGGAATCGCAGTATGGACCGGAACACTTCCGCTTCTATAAAAATAAAATCCGTCTGACCTATGAGGACGTGATCGAGGCAGTGCTGTCAGATGAACCCGAGGAGGTTTTACTGCCGGAGGAAGAGGAGCCGCAGGGATTGTGGCATAAGCTGGTCTGGAAAAAGGCGGCGAGCAGTTTTTTGATGCGGGATACCACGCTTGCAGAGCGGAGACGAAACCGGATCGGAAATAACTTTTATCTGGCCGGATATCTGTGCCCGAAGTGTGGAAGCCAGCTTTACATGGCAGTTTACCCGGAAGGCAGGGAATTTCAGATTGAGACAGAAGAGGGGGCAGTCCGCATTGCCCGCGTTTACAGTTGTAAAAAGTGCTGTTGCATGTATACGCCAAGACCAAAGCGTCTGTTGGTGGATGGGGATGTATACAAAATGGACTTTGAGCGGGATGAGGCTGCCTATGAGGATTATCAGGAACTTTTGGGACGTACTGCCGGACGGAATGTGAATACAAAATACAATGAGTATGTGGACAAAAAAATGGCAATGGAGATGGAACGTGCAGACGCATCTTCGTTACAGGATGAGGAACAGGAAATTACAGAACTGATCGGGCATCTGCCGGAATTGTCAGAATTGGAACTGTTCCGGACTATGCGGAAAATGGAAGAAGGATTTTATTCGGATGAGGGTGTAAGACGATTGGAGCAAGCAATCCGCGGCTAGGATGAGATGGAAACAGATGCGGATTGCGACGCAGATGATGAGAAGGATGCAGATACGGAAAGAGCCGCGGAAGATGAGCCGGATACAGAATTGGAACGTAATGCAGAAGAATCAGGCAAAACGAAAAAAAATGTAGACAAATCGGATGGAAACTCTGAGAGAGCATTTGGAAAGCCGGGAAGAGATTCGGAGAAACCGAGGGAAAACGCACCTGTAACTGCGGGAAAATCAAGTGGAATATCTCATGCAAATCTGGAAGAAGCAAAAGAAAATGCCACAACAACTGTGGAAAAACTAAGAGAAGATTCCTCTGCAATTACAGGAAAAGCAAGAGAAAAAACGCAGGAAAATAAGGGCGCAGTGTGGGAAAACAACCAAAACAGTAAGGAAAATCCACGGCAGAGCACAGAAAAGGTTATAGACAAAACACAGAAAAAAACGGTAGAGAAAACCAACGGTACGTCAGTAGAGGAAACGCAATCTGCAAAAGAAAAAACAGGGCGTGCAAGAAATGCAGAGCAGATATTTGAGAGGAGCCCGCAAAAGAAGACAGAATCGGTTGAAAATACAAAATCATCAGAAAATGCGTCAACAACAGGAAGGAAGAATCCATCCGGAAATATAATACCGGCAGACAGCAGAATTCCATCAAAATACGGCTCATCAGTAGACAGTGGAAACGCATCAAAGTATGCCGCATCAACAGGCAGTGCAGACACATCCACAAACGCTGAGAGAGACAGACGCAGGTGCAGCGGCTTGTCAACCAGCCGGGAAGAAAAACAAGAGAGGAACTGGTTTCTCTGCTGGATGACATAAAAAAAGAAAGCATCAGTCCGGATATTGTCAGACCGTACACGGAACAAGTGGAGAACAGGATTCGTGCTATGGATGAGAAAAAAATAAAGGAAATCTGCGGAGATGTCGGCAGGATGGATTTTGAGGATGCCAGCGAAGCAGCAAAGCAGTTAGAGGATGGCGATTTCCTTCCTCAGTTGAAATTTGATGCATTAAAAGAACTGGAGCAGCGCATGTCCAAGATTAAAACGGATGAGTGCGGGCTTTTAGTCAGCAAATTGCTGAATGCATTTGACGAAGCCGGTGTGACAGAGTCGAAACGGTGTCATTTTTATCCGGCAAAAAGAGTGTGGCAGAAGCAGGCGGAACCGGAGGAGACAGCTGTCTTTGAGGGAGCAGTGGATAATTTTGCAAACGGAATCGGAAAGTTTGAGTATCCGGTGCTTCTGGTAGACAAATCAAAGGATGAGTCAGGAAAAGAAGGGGTTCTTCTGACACCAGAGAACCTTTACTACAGCGCATGGATGACTTCCTATTACATCCCGGTGATGGAGATTGAGTCTATCCAGGCTGTTACAGGACTATTAAACCGGGGCATTTATGTGTATCAGAAGAATGGAAGTAAGACAAAACTTCCGCTGGCAGTGGAGCATGAAGAGATGGAAAAATTTGCAAAGGTGCTAGAAGATTTTGTGCGCTATCTGCAGGAAAAACCATTTTCCAGAAAAGAATCTTATCTTGCAAAGGAAAAACACGATACGATTTGCTGTTACCGTTGCGGTTACATCTATAAGGGCGTTGGTGTGTGTCCTCGCTGTGGTTATAAACAAAATGAATAGGACAACGTCTGGCTTCGTATACATAAAAAGAGAAGATATGCGGAGCAGAAAATGAAAGCATTCTTATTAAAATACCGTTCCAGCCTGCTGCTTTTTGCAGTGATGTTTTTATTCGGCTGGGGAAGCGCAGCCGTCGTGGCAAAGTGGCAGTCTGACAGGGAAACAGAGGAGACGATGCACATCGAGGCGGCAGTCGATAACTGGGGACTTGGCTTTGGCGAGTCTGGAAAGGAACTGCAGCCGACCGGAAATGCCACGGCGGATGAGTTAAAGCAGTATGATACCTATTATATAGGAAGTAAAGAGGAAAAGGTGATCTATCTCACATTTGACTGCGGCTATGAGAATGGCAATACAGAAGCAATTCTGGATGCACTCAAAAAACACAATGCACCGGGAACTTTTTTTGTCGTGGGACATTTTTTGGAGAGTGCGCCGGAATTGGTCAAACGGATGGTTACAGAGGGACACACGGTGGGAAATCACACCTATCATCATCCGGATATGTCGGCAATCTCGGACAAAGAGTCGTTTCAGAAAGAGCTCGATGCAGTCAGCAGTTTGTTTCAGGAAGTGACCGGACAGGAGATGACAAAGTATTACAGACCGCCACAGGGTAAATACAGCACAGAGAATCTTGCAATGGCAAAAGAATTGGGGTATAAGACCTTTTTCTGGAGCCTCGCCTATGTGGACTGGAATGCGGATGCACAGCCGACAGAGGAGGAGGCTTATGGAAAACTGATCGGACGCATCCATCCGGGCGCAATTGTATTGTTACATAATACATCATCCACCAATGGTAAAATTTTAGATGAGCTGCTCACAAGATGGGAGGACATGGGATATACCTTCCAGCCGCTATCGCATTTATGGAGTGATGAGAAAACAAACTGACGAAAAATATCTGAAAATTCCTGGATTCGTTTGCTTTTGACAGAAAGAGTATTATAATAAAAATAGATTGTTACATTTCGAGAAGATGTCAGAAAAACCAGAGAGGAGATTTGATATGAAAACAAAGAAAAAACGGATTGCGCAGGAAATCCAGAGCCGTATTCTTACCATTGTGATTGCGATTTTTATGGTGGTTGCGGTTGTGGTCGCAGTTATGGTTGGAAATGTCAGCTTAAGTGCACAGAAGAATGATCTGGAGATGCAGTCGAAGGCAGCATCTTACCAGCTTGAAATCTTTTTTCAGGAGTATATGACCATTGCGGAGCAGATGGCGCTTGACAAAGATGTGCGGACTTTGCTTACTGAGACAAAAGCAGGAGATAAGATCACAGAGTCGGCAGACTATCAGACGGTATTTCACGAGATGGAGAAAATTGCAGCAGCAGACAGTGATAACATTCAGGCAGTCTGGCTTGGAGATATTGATGCTAATGTGGTGACACAGTCAGACGGGTTTACAAGTGACAGCAGTTTTGAAATTACAGAGCGTACCTGGTATCGTGCAGTGGAGACGAACAGTACGATCCTGACAAGTGCTTATGTGGATGCGAGTACCGGAAATCTGATCTTAAGTGCAGCAACTCCGGTTTATGATGAAAATGGCAAGAATATCATTGGTGTTGCAGGAGCGGATATCGCACTTGAGCATATTGATGAACTGCTTTCGGCTTATAAGATTGGAAACAATGGATTTGTTATTTTAGTAACATCGGATGGAACCATTATTTATCATCCTAATTCAGATAACCAGTTGAAAAATCTTTCCGAGCTGAATGTTTCGGATTCCGTGATGAAAGCAATTCAGAGTCAGAACGGAACATCTGTGAAGTATAAAGCAGATGGAAGCAGCAAGTATGGATATGTCGGAAGAATCGGAACGACCGATTATTATACGTTAAGCTGTATGCCTTCCAGCGAATATTTAGCAAGCCTGATCCAGTGTATCATTATTGTACTGCTGCTTGTAATTGTTGGAGTTGTCATTATCATTATGGCAATCAGACGTCTGGCAGGCAATATCACAAAACCGATCGTTGCATTAAATGAGGTGGCACAGGAACTGGCAGAGGGTAATCTGGATGTATCGCTCGACGTTTCTTCAGAGAACGAGATTGGAGAACTTGCAGATTCCATCCAGAAGACCGTAAACCGGTTAAAAGAATACATTAATTATATTGATGAGATTGCGTATGTCCTGAACCGTTTATCCGATGGAAAACTGAAATTTACATTAAAATACGATTATGCAGGTGATTTTGCAAAAGTAAAAGATGGAATGATGCATATCTCAGAATCATTACAGGGAATGATCGAGAATATCATCAACAGTTCCGCACAGGTTTCGGCTGGTGCAGATGATCTTTCGAGAGCAGCCCAGAATATTGCTGAGGGTGCAAGCACACAGGCAGCTTCTGTGGAAGAACTTGTCGCAACTTCAGTTTCTGTATCTGAGCAGGTAAGAGAGAATACAGACGATGCATTAAAATCAGCAGATGAGACTGCTCGTGTCACAAAGATGATGCAGGACAGCAGAATGCAGATGGATCAGATGACAGATGCGATGAACAAGATCACAAAGACTTCCAATGAAGTTGTCAGCATCATTAAGACAATCGAAGACATAGCAGATCAGACGAATCTTTTGGCACTGAATGCTTCGATTGAGGCGGCAAGAGCCGGTGAAGCCGGTAAGGGATTTGCAGTGGTTGCTTCTGAGATTGGATCGCTTGCAGAAGGAAGTTCCAAGGCTGCAAATAATACGAAAGACCTCATTGGAGTATCCATTCAGGAGATTGAGCGTGGAACAGAACTTGCAGCGAATGTGGTTGTCTCCATGCAGGAAGTATTGGATGCGATTGAAAATGTGAATGGTATGATAGGGAAGAGTGCAGAGAATAACCAGACGCAGAATCAAAACATTGAGCAGATCAAACTTGGTATCGAAGAAATCTCCAAGGCAGTGGAAGACAATTCTGCATCTGCAGAGGAGACTTCCGCAACATCAGAGGAGCTGGCTGCACAGGCTGCAACACTCGAAGCTCTTGTCAAGCATTTTGACCTCGAGGATGACGGCAGCAACGATGCAACAAGATAGAAAAATCCCACCGGCAGATATGATTTCCTTCGTGAGCGAAGCGAACAGGAACATCCTATCTGCCAGTGGGATTTTGCTGTCGCCCAATACCTTTTGGCGGGCTCATCAATCTTTTTGCATACGAAACCTAGACACTGCAAATTTGAATTGTTATAATAAGAGATACGGAAAAAAGAAGGTAGTGAAGAACACTGCCAAAATGCAGGATTCATAAAGATGGAGCAGACATGAACAGGATAGCAATTGTGGAAGACGATCAGGGTTATCGTGACACACTTTTTACTTATATAAAACAATATGAACAGGAACGTGATACAGCATTTGAGGCGACACCTTTTGAGAAAGCGGATGATTTTCTGGCAGTTTATAACGGAGATTATGACATTATCCTGATGGACATTGAGATGCCTGGAACAAACGGCATGGATGCAGCAGAGCAGATCCGTAAAAAGGATGCCCAGGTAGTCATCATGTTTATCACGAATATGGCGCACTATGCGATCAAAGGATATGAAGTGGGCGCACTGGACTTTGTCTTAAAGCCAGTACCTGAATTTTGCCAATAAGATGGATCGTGCCATGCAGCTGGTGGAGATCCGCGGAAGCAAACCGGTGATGATCCAGACGGGAACCGGCGTCAAAAAGATTGATTCCAGAGACATTTTTTATGTGGAGATCCAGAATCATGTGTTGCGCTATCACACAAAACAGGGCAATTTTGAGGTGCGCGGAAGCTTGAAAAATGTGGAAGAGGAGCTTCCAAAGGGGCTGTTTGCAAAATGTAGCAACTGGTGTCTGGTAGGTCTGACACATGTTGCAGAGATTAAGGATGACACGGTGATCGTAGAAGGAGAGGAACTGCAGATCAGCCGCCGCAGTAAGAAAAACTTTATGACGGCACTCATCCGCAGTGTAGGGAGAAGTTAAGAATGGTTCGTGATTTTGGTATCATGTTTTTTCAGGATTTTTTATTGCTGGTATGTGTGTATCTGTTTCTCATGCCATTGCATGTCATGGAAAAGAAAAAAATAAAAAACGGTCTGATACTTTGTGGGGCTTGGTGTGTCATGCTTGCAGCAAGACTGCTCATTCCGGCAATCGGGGAACATCTGATCGCAGAGTTTTTCATGCGTTTTGTGATCACGATGATTGCTGTTGGACTGATCAGCAAAAAAATAAGCTGGGAAATGATTTATTGTACGGTCTGGCCGCTCATTGTATATCATTGTATCAATATTATCTGGAACAGTCTACATCGCGTTTCTGCCATTGAGCAGCAGCCGCGGGTGCTGCAATATCTCTTTTCTCTCCTGTTTTTTGCGGCAATGTATCTGCTTTTGTCCATCACACTGTTTCGCTGGCTTCCAAGAAATGGATTTTACCAGGCAGGACCAAGAAGAACACTCTCAGCAGCAGCAGTGCTTTTCTTATCCTTGTTCTCTTACTACAATTTTTATCAGAACCGTGGAGAATCCAATCTTGCAGTTCTGGTTCAGCTATACTGTGTGACCTTTTTGTATCTGCAGGCGGAACTTTTCAAAAAAAGTGAAGTAAAGCAGGAGTATGCGCTGATGGAGCGCATGTGGTACCAGCAGAAGAAGCAGTACGAGATCGCAAAAGACCAGATGCAGGTGATCGACCGCAAATGTCACGACCTGAAATATCAGGTGGCAGCAATGCGGCATATTGAAAACCCGGCAGAGCGGGAGAAAAATTTAAAAGAACTGGAGCAGTCTATCCGTATTTACGACTCTATCGTAAAAACAGGAAATGAGATTCTGGATACATTGCTCTCAGAGAAAAGTCTGATCTGTGAGGCAAGAGATATCACCATACACTGTGTGATCGATGGAAAGAAGCTGTTCTTCATGGATTCCATTGATATTTATGCGCTGTTTGGGAATGCCATAGATAATGCCATCGAATGTGTGGAAAAGTTTTCAGAGAAAGAGATGAGGTTTATCGATATCTGTGTTGCAGAAAAGCAGCATTTTTTATATATCCGTTTTTCGAATCCAATCGAGCGGGCACCGGAGTATGAGGATGATCTGCCAAAGACCACGAAGAAAAACAAGCAGTATCACGGGATCGGGTTAAAGAGTATCCGGCACATTGCAGAGAAATTCGGGGGGGATATCTCAGTATCCACAGAGATGAACTGTTTCAATCTGGAAGTGCTGCTCCCGGTGAAGTAAAAGAACAACCGTCTGTCTGAATTATACATATAGTTTGGATAGACGGTTTCGTATTTACAAAGGAACACCACTTACGTCACAAAAAGCACCGACTAAGTCAGGTTCGTTGAAAAATTAACGAATTTTATTTATTATTTATGTATTGAAATTGGAACAATATATAAAAATTACAGAACAAGCTCTACGCTACCA